>Ga0209063_1001017_pt1 | contig 15502 bp, 15 predicted proteins | sample KloWWTmeKNB19Kit_FD_187177 | JGI IMG/M metagenome (GOLD analysis project Ga0209063, IMG submission 187177) | Active sludge microbial communities from Klosterneuburg, Austria, studying microevolution and ecology of nitrifiers - Klosterneuburg... | ecosystem: Engineered > WWTP > Aerobic digester >...
GAAGAGATAGGGCATGTTTTCTTTTTGAAGGCTGCAAAGGAACAAGTTTGATCGGGATGCGACAAGTAAGAATTTTCAGGCCTCGTAAAGGCGTATTGTCCAATTCTCCAATTTGCAAGTTCACCGCTTCGTCAACTCCTTGAAGACCTCCTCCAAGCCGCGTTCGCTCTTCTGCATGCCCAGCACCTGAAGGCCGTTCTCCACGGCGAATTGGAACACCACGGGACGAATATCGATCGCAGCATCGTGGGCCAGTATCCACGTTTTGTCGGTCTTGCGTTTGGCCAACTGCACACCGCTGATGTTGTTGAGCAGATTCGCGTTCACCGGCTTGTCAAATTCCACTTCCACGGCTTCGCGTTGTTGGGTGCCACTCCGGAGCGTGCTTGCCTTTTCATCCGCGACAACCTTTCCCTTGTCAATAATGATCACACGGTCGCAGATGGCCTCCACCTCCTGCATGATGTGGGTGCTCAGCATCACGGTGCGTTCCCGGCCGATCTGTTTGATCAATGCCCGGATGTCCACCAATTGGTTCGGGTCCAAACCACTCGTCGGTTCGTCAAGGATCAGCACTTGCGGGTCGTGGATCATGGCCTGCGCCAACCCGACACGTTGACGATACCCCTTGCTCAGCGCGCCGATCCGTTTCTTCTGCTCAGGTCCCAAACCCACTTGGTCGATCATTTTCTTCACCCGTTGTGAACGGTCCTTCAACCCATGCAACCCTGCTGTGAAATCGAGGTATTCCCGAACGTATAGATCCAGATAAAGCGGATTGTGTTCCGGCAGATAACCCACCATGCGCCGCACCGCCAGACTGTCCTTTTGGATATCGGAACCGCACACGCTGGCCGTACCGCTTGTCGGTGGCAGGAAGCAGGTGAGGATCTTCATCATCGTGCTCTTGCCCGCGCCATTGGGCCCGAGAAAGCCCACGATCTCGCTGCCACCAACCTTGAATGAGACATCGTCCAACGCCTTTTGTGTACTATAGACCTTGGTGATGTTGTTGACTTCGATGGACATGGTGCGAAGGTAGAATGCGGAACGAAGAGAGGAGCGGAAACCAAGGAACGGTTGTTGTCCTATAACCGAGGATCTATTCCGTTGCCCCACCTTTGCACGATGCCTACAGGCCTCATCATGCGATCCACCGGCAGCCGCTACTTGGTGCGCGGCAGCGATGGCGTATTGCACCAATGTGTTGCGAAAGGCAATTTGCGGATCAAGGACTGGGGCAGTACCAATCCTGTATCGGTGGGCGACAACGTCGAATTCCTTCCGCAGGAAAGCGAAGAGAAGTTGGGTGCCATCCTGGAGCTGAACGAACGCAAGAACTATTTGGTCCGGCGCAGTGTGAACCTCTCGCACCACAAGCATGTGATCGCTGCCAACTTGGACCAAGCGATGTTGTTGGTAACGGTTTCCAGACCACGGACCTCCTACGGTTTCATTGATCGGTTCCTCGTTACTGCCGAGGCCTACGAAGTACCCGTGGTGATCGTGTTGAACAAGATCGACGAACTGAACGAGCTGAGCACGGAGCTGATGCTTGAACTCGTTGACACATACCAGGAAGCGGGCTACACCGTATTAATGACCGCAGCCTTGAAGGGCAAGGGCATAAAAGCGGTGAAGAACATGTTGCTCGGAAAAGTGACCTTGTTGGCGGGTCATAGTGGCGTTGGTAAAAGCACCTTGATCAATGCCATAGATCCGGAACTGGATCTCTTCACTTTGGAGATCAGTGAGAGCAGCGAGAAGGGGCAGCACACCACCACGAATGCGGAGATGTACGAGTTGGATGTGGAGGCTTGGGGATCGGCTCCGTCGGGGACGCAGGAAGTGAAGGAGGGTAAGCCGCCGCCGACCTTCCTGATCGACACCCCGGGCATAAAAGGATTCGGATTGGTGGACCTGCGCAAAGAGGATATCGGTGATCAATTCCCTGAAATGTTCGCGGTGAAGGGAGGTTGCCGCTTCAACGATTGCATGCACAAGGAAGAACCCGGCTGTGCCGTTCGGAAGGCCTTGGAACGTGGGGATATCGCCGAAAGTCGATACAAAAGCTACATTGACATGCTCGAAGGCATTGATGAGGAAAGCCCGTACAGACTTGACCAATGACATTTCAGGGACACATGACAAAGACAATTCGGAACAGTGCCGTGCTACTCGCATTCGTCACGATCGGTTGTTCCAGCACGCAACCGGTTGCAGTAGCACCTCCACCGCCACCGATCGCACCACCCGTTGTGGACCATGCCGCTCAGCTTTCCATGCAAGGCGCCGATGCCGTGTTGTGGCAGAACAGTTCCGCTGAGGCGTATCGGTTGTTCCAACAGGGCTACGAACTGGCGCGGTTGAAGTTGGATGCGAACTTGGCCAAGCACATAGAGATGAAGGATCCCGAACCGTGCGCGGTGGTCGTGGATGTGGATGAGACCGTGTTGGACAACAGCCCCTATCAAGTGGAGCAGGTGAAGAAGCACGAGGTCTTTGATCAGGATACTTGGAAGCAGTGGACCGACAAGGCCAGTGCGAAAGCCTGCCCCGGTGCCTTGGAATTCTTGACCTATGTGAATACCGCAGGTTGCGAAGTGTTCTACATCACCAATCGCGACAAACGGGAGCAAGCAAGCACCTTGAAGAATCTGAACCATCTGGGGTTCCCGAATTCCGATACCAAGCATTTGCTCTTGATGGAAGGCACCAGTGACAAGACCGATCGCCGTGCAAAAGTCGATTCCACACATAAGATCGTATTGTTCATCGGTGATCAGTTGCGCGATTTCGATGAACGCTTCAAGGACCGGAAAGTGGATTCTGGCAAAGGACTGGTGGACAGTATGAACGACGCCCTGATGAACAACTTCATCCTCTTGCCCAACCCGATGTACGGAACTTATCGCGATGCTGTACAAGGCAAAGGCAGTGATACGGAGAAGCAGCAACAAATGGAAAAGTGGTTCCAAGAGAACGGGTATTGAAATGCGTGCAGTTCTACAACGAGTTAGCGAGGCGGCTGTCGATATCGAGGACATGCGCCGGGCGCACATCGGCAAAGGCTTGTTGGTCCTGCTGGGAATTGAGGTGGGCGACACGGAGAGCGATCTGGAATGGATCTGCGGCAAGGTCATCCGAATGCGGATATTCGATGATCTGGACGGGGTCATGAATTTGGACATTACCCAAGTACGCGGTGAGGTGTTGCTCGTGAGCCAATTCACCCTGCATGCCAACACCGCAAAGGGGAATCGCCCCAGTTACATGCGCGCGGCAAAGGCTGACGAAGCCACGCCACTCTATCTGCGGGCCAAGCAGTTGTTCAGTGAATTATTGGGCAGGCCGGTACGTTCCGGGGAGTTCGGTGCGAACATGCAAGTGTCGTTGGTGAACGATGGTCCGGTAACGATAATGATCGATAGCAAACTGCGGGAATGAAAGAGGTCACAGCACCATTGGCAGTGCTTCAGGAAGAGGTGGACGGTTGGATCAAAAGTGTCGGGGTGAGGTACTTCGATCCGTTGACCAATATGGCCATGCTCGCGGAGGAAGTGGGGGAGGTGGCCCGCATCATTGCCCGACGTCACGGTGAACAAAGCGAAAAGGAAAGTGACAAGAACAAAGTGCTGGGCGAGGAGCTGGCAGATGTGCTCTTCGTGGTCCTGTGCTTGGCCAACCAGACCAACACCGACCTGCAGGCGGCATGGCAATTGCGAATGGACAAAAAGACCAAGCGTGATGCGGATCGCCACACGAACAATCCAAAATTGAAGTAGATCCATACCGATCAACCCGATAATTGCAGATGAAGAATCCACTACTCCTCGTTACTGTCCTGTGCGCCATCCTAGGCTCATCATCCAACTTGGTCCAAGGTCAGGAGATCAAGCTAAAGGCCAAGATCAGCGAAGCAGCCTACAATGACGATGTGCTTTTACCAAAAGTGCAGTTGGTTACCACCGAGAACAGTTTGGTCGTGCTCTCCAGCAATGAAGGTGAAGGCAATGCCACCGCGCTCCAGTACCGCCTGGAACTTTACGGCACGGACAAATTGGAATTGATGCGTACCATCGAACCCGTGCGCAAAGCGCCTGCCGGGGTCGCGGCCATTGAAACCGCACTGATGTTCGGTGGAAGATCGATCCTGATCGGTTCACAGCGTCGACCGGCAGAGAACCTGATCAAACTTTATTGGCAGCAATTCGATCCGCGCTTGGCAAGGAACAACGCTCCTTTTTTGGACCTCGTGTCCTTGGACCTTGCTCCGGCTTCCGCGGGCAGCGCACTAACCGGCGACGGGGCTGCGCCGCTCGGGTTCCAGGTCACGCCTTCACCAGATGGTTCCAAAATGCTGCTCGCGGCCGGTGATCTTCCACTGGCGAACGGACGAACATTGCACGTGTTCTTAGTTGTGGACAAGGACATGCAAGTGTTGTGGCAGCAGGTTGTTGTGAGCAATGGCGAGATGAAAAGTTCGCATCTGCACAGCGCTGTGGTGGACAACAAAGGCACGTGTACCGCGTGGTTGGGCAACACGATGCTGCAAGAGCCGACGAAAGAAGGCGTGGGCAACGTGGCGACCAAGGTCTACAGAATGAGTTCTGAAGGGGTCGTTGAGGCGGACTTCAAAATGCGGGACAACTATTGGCCTGCCAGTGCCCGGCTGCTCGTGTTGGACAGCGGTGCAGTGGCCTGTTCCGGGGTGTTCGGCAGCAAAATGGAAAAGAAGGACTACACACCGGGAACCTTTCTTGCGCTGTTGGCAAAGGGCGAATACGAATTCAAGCAAATGGCCACCACGAAATTCCCTTCGCGGGGTCAAGCCGGCGAAAAGCCCTACGAGAACATGCGCACCGCGAATTTCCTGCTCGGTCCGAAAGGAAGCACCTTCTTGGTTTGCGAGGTCGGCGATCTACAAGATGCAGTGGTCACGAGCACCTTTGGTCGGAACACGAACGTAACGGAACGGATACACGGCGATATCGTGGCGCAGTCCTTCTCGGCGGTTGGCGCCTCCAATTGGATGACGGTAATACCGCGGAACACCAAGTCCATTTCGCATTTGTTGGGTAAGACGCAAAGCCTCGTTTACGATGGCCGACTGAACATTTTCACCTTGGATGATGAAGCGACCATTGCCCAACGGTTGAAAGGCGAGCGGTCGGCTGTTGCCGTTGCCACGGAAGGCACACGCACCCTTCACCATGCGTTCGATACCAGAGGCGGCTACATCAGCAGATCCACGCTCTCGTCGGGTAAGGATGTCGATTTCATGATCGGTGATCAGCCATTGCAAGCTTCTCCCGACTCGTTCTACATAACAGCTCAACGAAAACTCGGCAAAGGGAAAGTGGTGCCGGTCAAGCTGGAGTTCTCGTTGGGGACGAAGTAGTTCCACGAAGCACGTCCTGGATGCCGGTCAACGCGCGTTGGGTGGCACCGGTCCTGGCCTGCACATACTCCGAAGCAGCCTTTGATGCTGTCTCTAGTGCCTTGGGGTCGTTCAGCAAGTGTTGAAGAACGGCGACCAACTCTTTGGCATTCTTCACCTCGAACCCGGCACCGACCTCGATCAATCCTTTGGCTTCGGCGAAACTTCCGTGGTGGGGTCCGAAGATCACCGGCTTTCCCCATGCCGCAGCTTCCAGCAAGCTGTGGATCCCGCTACCGAAGCCGCCACCCACGTACGTGATGTCTCCATACTTGTACAAGCGCGATAGTAAGCCCATGCGGTCAACCAGCAATGTGCGTGCATTCAGAGGATCATCATCAGGTGCATCGTTGGTCGATCGACCAGCTGGCCCTTGTCGTTCCAGTTCGCTTTCCAGTTCGCTCCAAACCGCCACCGGGATCGGATAGGATGTGGCGATCTTGGCCAAGGATCCGGTACTCAATTCATGGGGTGCAACGATCACGCGTGCTTTGTTGGTCAGCTGTTCCATGGCTTCCAGCAAAAGGGCATCATCGGCAGGCCATGTGCTGCCGGCCACGATCACCGGGCGGAACTCTGCTTTTCGGTAAGCTTCCGCAAGGGGCAAGACGGTATTGATGGCAGCAATTTCAGCGACCCGGTCGAAGCGCGTATCACCGCTTACGACGACGTTCTTGATCCCGATCCCGCGCAGCAATTCAAGCGAAGCTTGCTCCTGTACAAAGATCCGTTCAAAGGTCTGGAGCATGGCCTTGTGCGCACCCCCATACCACTGGAAGAAAGGTTGCGAAGGCCGAAAAATGGCGCTTAGGAGGAACGAAGGCACCTGCGCCTTTTCTAACGTCATCAAATGATCGTACCAGAATTCGTACCGGACGAAAATGGCCATGGATGGTCTTACCGAGCACAAGAACCGTTCGGCATTGGCAGCGCTATCCGGCGGGAGATACTCCACGTGGGTCGCCAACGGAGTGTTCTTTACCGCTTCAAAACCACTTGGGCTGAAGAATGTGATGAGTATGGGTAGGTCGGGTTGCTTGGCCCGAATAGCTTCCAAAAATGGTCTGCCTTGTTCAAACTCACCAACGCTCGCGCAGTGCATCCAAAGACATCCGGTCAGCGCATTGGCTTTCTTATCCAACCGTTCCCAAAGTCCCTTACGACCATTGATCCATTGCCTCGCTTTGGGCAAAAACGGAGCCGCCACCCTCACTCCGAGGTGGTATAGCGCCGTTCCTATGTGGATGTGGAGGGGCATCTTCTTTTGTCGATAGATCGCTTCCAACTACTTGCTGTTCGCTTCTAGCTATTGGCTATTCGTTCCAAAGGGACAAATAGTAAGTAGCCAGCAACCAAAAGCAGATCAAGCTGCAAAATTGCCCCAAAAGAGGAGAAGGTTGTTGGTCGTCCAGCCCTCAATAGTAATGGAACCCGGTATCAACCTTCCTGTAGATCGGCAAGGACCACCCGGCACGTATCCCGCTCAAGAGGTCCACACGGTTCGGTCTGTTGAATTGTTCGGTATCGAAATTATAGGCGCGCAGCGCTTGGGTAAAACCGGCCATGAACTCCAGACCGATGTTGAAATTGATCCGTCCCTTGTTGCCGAAATACTGATAGCCAACGTAGCCTATGGCAGCAGGCCCGGCAGCGAGGCGATCGTATCCATGCAGGTATTCGTCCTCCAATTGCGGTACCACGTTCTTCTGGCTTTGTATGCGCACCTTATGCCGCATGTAGCCACCACCCAATTTGATCACCACTCCGGAATTCGGATTGGGCTTGCCCAATTGGAAGGTCTTTCCAACGTATGCAAAGGCGGTCCAACCGCGCTCATAAAGGAAAACATCCGCTTGCTTACCCTCTACATCCACGACTTGACCTTGGCTGTTGATCACATTGCGCAGGATACCCGGCTCTTTAGTCTTCTTCCCGAAAATGAAACTCCCTTCCACGCCGAGCAGGAAGTTGCTCTTTGTTTTCCGGAAGGTCCCTAGGCCGATGTTGCTGTTCGTACCGAAGCGTTCGGCCAGATCACCACCTGGTAATTGTTGGGCATAGCTCGCATGAACGGCGAACAACGCGATGGTGGTGTCGCGAATGGATTGTCCGCAAAGTGCGTGCGCTCCGCTAAGCAGCAGGGCAAGGGCAATTGATCGAAAAGCGGGCATGGCCGGCAAAGGTAACGGGGTTGTTCGAGTTGAATTGTTGTGCAGGTCCAAGCATGTTTGAATGGCGGGCTTTACCAAGCCCCGTCACATCCATTATCTTCGCGCACCGTTTTCGAACGGTCCCGGAAAAGTGCCTATGAAACCCATCCAAATGGTCGACCTGATCGGCCAGTACCAGAAGATCAAGCCCGAGGTGGATGCTGCCATGCAGCAGGTGCTGAGCACGGCGGCCTTCATTAACGGGCCCGAGGTAAAGGAATTGGAGAAGGAGCTTTCCGCCTATTTGGGTGTGAAGCACACTGTGGCCTGCGCGAATGGGACCGATGCTTTGCAGATCGCCATGATGGCCTTGGGCTTGAAGCCGGGCGATGAGGTGATCACGGCATCGTTCACATTCGTTGCCACTGTGGAAGTGGTGGCCTTGTTGGGCATAACACCGGTATTTGCCGATGTCCTTCCGGGTACCTTCAACTTGGACCCTGCGGACATTGAGCGCAAGATCACGCCGAAGACCAAGGCGATCGTACCCGTGCATTTGTTCGGTCAGGTAGCGGATATGGACGCGATCATGGCGATCGCCGAAAAGCATGGATTATTCGTGATCGAGGACAATGCACAGGCCATCGGTGCGGTTTATACGAGCAAGGACGGTACCAGGCGGAAGGCGGGTTCGATCGGACATGTCGCCAGTACGAGTTTCTTTCCTAGCAAGAATTTGGGCTGCTATGGTGATGGCGGCGCGATCTTCACGAACGACGACGTACTGGCCGGGAAACTGCGGAAGATTTGCAACCATGGAAGCGACGTCCGGTACTACCATGAAGTGGTAGGGGTCAACAGCCGATTGGATTCATTGCAGGCCGCGATCCTCCGGATCAAATTGAAGCACTTGGACCAATATGCCAAGGAGCGGAACAGGGCGGCGACGCATTACGATAATGCATTCGCAAGCCTGGAGCACATTGCCGTTCCTGAACGCAGCTCGAACAGTACGCATGTCTTCCATCAATATACCTTGAAAGTGACGGGTGGCCATCGCGACGGTCTCAAGAAGCACTTGGAGGACAAGGGCATACCGGCAATGATCTATTACCCTGTACCCTGTCACCTGCAAACTGCGTACAAGGCGTCCCGCTGTCCGGAAGGATCGCTGCCGAACACCGAACAACTCACCCATGAAGTGCTTTCTCTACCCATGAGCACCGAAATGGACAACGAACAATTGTCATACATCACCGAAGCAATATCAAGCTTCATTAACGCATAACCATTAGATCCCCTGCGAGAGGATGAGCGCCACACCACGGCGTTGGATCTCGCGCCCCAAGAATGAACATTGCAGTAGTAGGAACAGGATACGTCGGTCTGGTGACCGGAACATGCTTCGCCGAGACCGGTAACCACGTCATCTGCGTGGACATCGACGCGAACAAGGTACAAATGATGAAAGACGGCAAAGTGCCGATCTACGAACCGCATCTTGATGTTCTGTTCGAACGCAACATTCGCCAAGGACGTTTGAGCTTCACCACCGATCTGCCCAGCGCGATCAAAGATGCACAGATCATCTTCTTGGCCCTTCCAACACCTCCCGGTGAGGATGGAAGTGCCGATCTGAAGTATGTATTGGGTGTGGCTGATGATCTGGGCAAGATCATCAGCGATTACAAGGTGATCGTGGACAAGAGTACGGTACCGGTCGGCACTTCCGAAAAGGTACACGCTGCACTTGCCAAGCACGCCAAGGAAGATCTCTTTGATGTGGTCAGTAATCCCGAATTCCTGCGTGAAGGCTTTGCGGTTGACGACTTCCTGAAGCCCGATCGTGTGGTGGTTGGTACCAGCAGCGCCCGTGCCCAAAAGGTGATGGAGGACCTGTACAAGCCCTTCGTGCGCCAGGGGAACCCGATCATCTTCATGGATGAGCGCAGTGCAGAGTTGACGAAATATGCCGCCAACGCTTTCTTGGCAACCAAGATCACCTTCATGAACGAGATCGCCAACTTCTGCGAGAAGGTGGGTGCCGACGTTGACAAGGTTCGGATCGGCATGGGTACGGATACGCGCATCGGCAAACGCTTTCTCTTCCCTGGTATCGGATATGGTGGTAGCTGCTTCCCGAAGGACGTGCAGGCATTGGCCAAGAGCGGCGGCGATGCCGGTTACAATTTCGAGATCATCAAGAGTGTGATGGACGTGAACGAGCGCCAGAAGACCACCTTGACCGATAAGATCAAGAAGCACTACGGGGATTCCATCAAAGGCAAGCATTTCGCTATGTGGGGTCTGGCATTCAAGCCGGATACAGATGACATTCGCGAGGCACCTGCGTTGTACATGATCGATGCTTTGGTGGCCGCTGGTGCGACCGTTACCGCATTCGATCCAGAGGCTATGCCGAACGTGGAAAAGCTGAAAGGTGACACCATGAAATTCGCCACCGATGAATACGCTGCATTGGAAGGCGCCGATGCCTTGATCGTGGCCACCGAATGGGCACTCTTCCGCACACCTGATTTCGCAAAGGTGAGCAAGGCCTTGAAGGAGAACATCGTATTCGACGGTCGCAATCTTTACGATCTGGATGAAATGAAGAGTCTGGGCTTCCAGTACGTCAGTGTTGGCCGTCAAGTAGTGAACGCTCCTGTAAAAGTGAAGGCATAATGGCGAAAAAGAGCATGGTGGCGGTGAAGTCCCGGAAAACTACGGGTAAGAAGGTCGCAGCAAAAGCGAAGCCCGCTCCACGCGGAAAAATGAAACTGGTGAAGCCGGTCCACAAGGATCGCGTGCTCATCACCGGTGCCGCAGGTTTTCTGGGTTCGCACCTGTGCGATCGGTTCTTGAAGGAGGGCTACCATGTGATCGGCATGGACAACCTGATCACCGGAAGCTTGAAGAACATCGAACACCTCTTCAAGCGCGAGGACTTCGAATTCTACCACCATGACGTGAGCAAATTCGTACACGTTCCAGGCGAATTGAAGTACATCCTGCACTTCGCAAGTCCGGCTTCCCCGATCGATTACGAGAAGATCCCCATCCAAACCCTAAAGGTGGGGTCTTTGGGCACGCACAATCTGCTTGGCCTGGCCCGGGTGAAAAAGGCGCGGATCCTTGTGGCAAGCACAAGTGAGGTCTACGGCGACCCTCAAGTGCATCCGCAAACGGAAAGTTACTGGGGCCATGTGAATCCCGTAGGAAAGCGGAGCATGTACGACGAGGCGAAACGCTTTCAAGAGGCCATCACCATGGCCTACCACCATTACCATGGCTTGGAGACGCGCATGATCCGGATCTTCAACACCTACGGACCGCGCATGCGATTGAATGATGGTCGTGTGGTGCCCGCCTTCATGGGCCAAGCACTGCGTGGCGAAGACCTGACCATCTTCGGCAAAGGCGCACAAACGCGGAGTTTCTGCTACGTGGACGACCTCGTTGAAGGCATTTACCGGTTGCTTTTGAGTGATTATGCTGGACCCGTGAACATTGGGAATCCCAAGGAGATCACCATCAAGCAGTTCGCGGAGGAGATCCTAAAGTTGACAGGCACCAAGCAAAAGCTCATCTACAAGCCCTTGCCGAGTGATGATCCCTTGCAGCGCCAACCAGACATCACCTTGGCCAAAAAGTTGCTCGGATGGCAGCCTAAAGTGGATCGTGCGGAGGGCATGAAGCGCACGTTCGCGTACTTCAGATCCTTGTCAAAAGCGGAGCTCAACGAGAAGGAGCACTTCAGTTTCGAGAAGTACTCGAAGTAAGATGCTTGGTTCGATGAGCTCTCTCACTTCGGGGAGTGATCTCATGGAAGCTTGAGTAGGCTCGGTACTTTCGCGCTTTCCTATGAAGACCAAGAGCACTGCGAAGTCTAAAGAACCCGCACAAGAAGAGCGGGAACTGGTCCCCATCCGCGTAGCCGGAGTTCCGGAACACTTCAACCTGCCTTGGATGCTGGCATTGGAGCGGCGTTCGTTCGTACGGTCCGGTCTGGACGTGCAATGGCGAACCGTCCCCGAAGGCACAGGGGCTATGTGCAACTTGCTGGATGAAGGCGCCGTGGATGTCGCGATCTTGGTCACGGAGGGGGCTGTCCGCTACCTCTTGAATGGTGGCAACGCAAAGATCATTTCACCCTACGTGGATACGCCGCTTACATGGGGTGTACACGTTGGTGCGGGTACCGAAGTGCGAACGCCGAAGGATCTGGATCGAGTGCGTTACGCCATCAGTCGTCCCAATTCCGGAAGCCATTTGGCGGCCTTGGCGTATGCGCACGAGCACGGTTGGGCCATCGCTGAGAGCGACCTTTTGACTGTGAACGACCTGAAAGGTGCCGAGGAGCGCCTGCAGCAGCCGGACACGGTCGCCTTCCTTTGGGAGAAGTACACAACTAAACCGCTCGTGGACAAAGGAATATTTAGGCTGGTCGATGAGTTCCGTTCCAACTGGCCGGCATTCATGGTGGTCGCAACGACCAAGTTCATTGAAGAACATAGGCCCGATCTGGAGCGCATGCTGAAAGTGATACGTGACCAAGCAGCGGGGTTGATGTCCAAACGCACGGCCCCGGAAATGGTGGCACATCGATATGGCTTGAGCGTTGAAGATGCCAAGGCATGGTTCACGGATGTCCGCTGGAACACAGGTGCGCAGGTGGTTCCAACCGACTTGGAACAAGTGGCGAGGCAACTGCAATTGGCCGGTCTGCCAGGTTCTCCGGAGGGGCTTTTGGAGCGCCTCGTAAAGGGTGTATCCGCACGTGCCAAGGGTTGAGCCCGCAGCTTTCCGATCCCATCCACCTTTGGTACCTTCGCGCCCCAACATGGCGCCGTTCGCAGGCATCCATGATCAGTTTCTTAGATGAGCTACACTGCCCACCCCACCGCCGTGATAGATGAAGGCTGCACCATTGGTGAAGGCACACGGATATGGCATTTCAGCCACATTATGCCGGGCTGCACGATCGGTGAGGGCTGCAACATCGGCCAGAACGTGGTTGTAAGTCCTCAAGTGGTGCTGGGCAACAATGTGAAGGTGCAGAACAACGTGAGCATTTACACAGGCGTGCAGTGCGAGGATGACGTCTTTCTGGGCCCTTCCATGGTATTCACCAATGTGATCAATCCGCGCAGTGCGGTGGCCCGCAAGGACCAGTACCTTCGCACGCTCGTGAAAAAGGGTGCGACCATAGGGGCCAATGCAACGATCGTCTGCGGGCATGACATCGGAAGATTCGCCTTCATCGGAGCAGGGTCGGTCGTTACCAAGGAGGTGCCCGATTACGCGCTGGTAATGGGCAACCCTGCGCGGCAAACCGGTTGGATGAGCGAGTATGGCCACAAATTGGAATTCGATGCAAATGGATCGGCGACCTGTCCTGAAAGCACCCAGCGTTATTCGCTCAAGAATGGCAAAGTGACAATGGGATCATGAGCAACCCGGCGCAACTCCCAATGTCCAACAGGTCCAGCGCTCCGAACAAGGATGGCTTCCAATAACGACAAGATCAAATTTGCGGTGGTTGGCTGCGGCCACATCGGCAAGCGGCATGCACGTATGATCGCGGAGCATCCGGAAGCCGAGTTGGTGGCCTTGTGCGATATCCGTGAGCAGAAAGAGGTCGGCGTTGAAGATCACACAGCGCCTTATTTCAACGATCTGGCGACCATGTTGCGCGAAGTACCGGGCATCGACGTGGTTTCTGTTTGCACACCGAACGGTCTTCATGCTGAACAGTGCATTACCGCATTGGAACAACGCAAGCATGTGGTGTGCGAAAAGCCGATGGCCTTGAGCAAAGCCAAGTGCGAAGCCGTGATCTACAAAGCCTTGCAAATGCATCGCACGGTCTTCGGCGTTATGCAGAATCGGTACAGTCCGCCGAGCCAGTGGATCAAGAGCGTGGTGGACCAAGGACTGCTCGGCAAGATCCATATCGTGCAGGTGAATTGCTATTGGAACCGGGACGAGCGTTATTACAAAAAGGGATCCTGGAAAGGCACTGCCGACCTCGATGGCGGCACGCTCTTCACGCAGTTCAGTCACTTCATAGATACCTTGTATTGGCTCTTCGGTGACATCACCGACATCCAAGGGAAATTCGCAGACTTCGAGCACAAGGAACTCACCAGCTTCGAGGATAGTGGCCTGGTGAATTTCAAGTTCCTGAACGGTGGTATGGGCTGCTTGAATTACAGCACAGCGGTGTGGGATAACAACATGGAAAGCAGCATGACGATTGTGGGTTCCACCGGTAGCGTGAAGATCGGCGGGCAGTACATGGACAAGGTTGAATACTGCCACATCAAGAACTACACCATGCCGGAACTTGGACCTACCAATCCGGCGAACGACTACGGCACTTATAAGGGGAGTGCCAACAACCACGGCTTCATCATAGACAACGTTGTGGACACATTGAAAGGAAGGAACACCATGACCACCAATGCCCTCGAAGGCTTGAAAGTGGTCGAGATCATTGAACGCATTTACAAGAAGAGGAATGAGCAATCTGTATGACCGCCTACTGAAAAAGGAGGCGAAATTGGCCGTGATAGGCTTGGGCTATGTGGGCTTGCCGATCGCGTTGGCCTTCGCACGCAAGATCAAAGTTGTCGGCTTCGACATCAACCAGAAGCGCGTGGACATGATGCGCAATGGCGAAGACCCCAGCAACGAATTGGATGCGAAGGAATTTGAGGGTTGCGACATCGAATTCTCTGCAGACTTGGAGGATCTGCGCGATGTGGAATTCTACATCGTAGCCGTGCCCACACCGATCGATAGCCAGAACATCCCGGACCTGACGCCGCTATTGGGTGCCACACGAACCGTAGGCCAAGTGCTGAAGAAGAACGACTACGTGGTGTATGAAAGCACCGTGTATCCGGGCTGCACCGAAGAGGATTGCGTGCCCTTGTTGGAGCGCTTGAGCAACTTGAAATTCGTGGAGGACTTCAAAGTTGGCTACTCACCGGAGCGTATCAATCCAGGAGATAAGGAGCACACATTGGAAAGCATCATCAAAGTGAGCAGCGGTTGTGATCCGGAGAGCGCTGAGATAATCGCGAAGGTGTACGAGCTTGTCGTGAAGGCCGGCGTGCATCGCGCAACTAGCATCAAAGTGGCCGAGGCCGCAAAGATCATTGAGAACACGCAGCGTGATGTGAACATCGCGTTGATCAACGAACTCTCGATCATCTTCAACCGCATGGGCATCAATACATACGATGTGTTGGAAGCCGCAGGCACCAAGTGGAATTTCCTCAAGTTCCAGCCGGGTCTGGTGGGTGGTCACTGCATCGGTGTGGATCCATACTACCTCGTTTACAAAGCGAAGGAACTCGGTTATCACGCGCAGATCATTGATGCCGGCCGTTTCGTGAACGACAGCATGGGTGGCTACACGGCGAAGCAAACGGTGAAGAAGATCATTGCTGCAGGTACGAACCCCGCTGATGCCCGCGTGCTCGTGATGGGCGCGACATTCAAGGAGAACGTTACGGACATCCGCAACAGCAAAGTGGCCGATGTGGTGAACGAATTGAAGAGCTTCAGTTGCCAGGTGGATGTAACTGACCCCCACGCCGACGCATCGGAAGTGGAGCATGAGTACGGCTACAAATTGGCGCCTGAAATGAAAGGCCCATACGACGCCATCATCGTTGCGGTGAACCACAGCGAGTATGCTTCCAAGGACGAGAAGTGGTTCAAGAGCATGATGAACCCGAAAGGTGTTCTGGTGGACTTGAAGGGAGTTTTCCGGACCAAGATCAAGGATCTTACATACTGGAGCTTGTGAGCACGGAACGCAATATTCTGATCACCGGCGGCGCTGGTTTCATCGGTAGCCATGTCGTTCGTCGCTTCGTTACGAAGTACCCGAACTACC
>Ga0209063_1001020_pt1 | contig 15494 bp, 29 predicted proteins | sample KloWWTmeKNB19Kit_FD_187177 | JGI IMG/M metagenome (GOLD analysis project Ga0209063, IMG submission 187177) | Active sludge microbial communities from Klosterneuburg, Austria, studying microevolution and ecology of nitrifiers - Klosterneuburg... | ecosystem: Engineered > WWTP > Aerobic digester >...
GTCTGTGGTGGCGGGTGGTTCGGGGGTCTCCCCCCACCCTTTCGAACGGTTGTTCGGTGCCCCTCAGGCTTGGTTCCAGCCACCGGGTTGGTGCTGTGCGGTTTCGGTGTCGTGACAGGGTTTGCAGAGGCCGCGACCGCGTGTGGGGTCGTTGCTGTCGAGTCCTGCTTCATCGAGGTCGCGTTTGCTGTCTGGGTAGTGGTCAGCGACGGTGCTGAGCGCTACATGGCAGGCGGTGCAGATGGGGTCGCGGGTGAGGACGGCGTTGCGGAATGTTTGGTGTCCGCGTGTGTTGTAGCCACGTTCGGTGGCGGTGCCCCTGGCCTTGTCCCCTTGGCGCCTATGTGCCTGGCACCTACTGCCTTCACTGGCTGGGTAGATCGTGGGGCATCCGTGCACCGAGCAGACGCGCATGGTCTAGTCGTAGCTGCGCACGATGTTGTTGTCGTGTCCGCGGGGTTCGTGTCTCGCTGCACGGTCAGCGGCGGCGCAGATCGTCGCGCATCCATCAGCTGCTGACAGTGAGCTCCAAGTGGTGCCGCATTCCATGCACGGGTAGTCCACGGTGGCCTCCATTGAGCAGTCTGCATTTGTCAGCCCGTGACGCCGGCGCATTCGTGCACGGCGTTTCGCGCCAAGATTGAGCATTATGCACGGTGTCAGGGCACAAAAAAAGGGCACCCGTTATGGATGCCCCTTCATTTCGTGTTCTCAAGAGTTGCCACGCGGCCCCACAGTGGGCTCTGACCTTCGTCCGGCAGTGTCGTCCGGCTCTCCTGGCGTGGTCTTCTGCGAGTGAGGGCGTTGCAACGACTCGCCCCAGGTATGCCCAGAGCATCACTCACCGCATTGTCGGCATGGCAGGTCTTGAACCTGCGCACCATGGCTCTACCAACTGAGCTACATGCCGTTAGTGCCCCGTATGCGTGCCCGAGGCGACGGCACCTATTCGTTTATGGGATCGCATCATGCGTCCCTGGCGCCACGGTGTGTGGCTGTTCCGAGCTTGCCGAGATATGGGGGGTCGATCGACAGTTGCCGGACACAAGAAAGCCACCTACATGGGGATGTGGTGGCTTGGGGCTTCCGGTTTTTTGCAGACTACTGGAAGGCAAGGTCAACGTTACCCGTTTCGGGTGCGGGTGGCAACGTTTGCTGTGGCGTGTCTCCTTCCTTGAGTTCATCTGCGAGTTCCGTCATCGCTTCGTCGCCTTGCCACACGGTGTCGCATGCACGGCAGGATGCTCTCGCCGCCCGGTGCATGTTTGCGGCGTCGGGCCGGTATGTCATGACCAACGGGTTACGAACCGTCTCCCCCGCACTGTTTGTGTACGTCCACTCTTTGCAGACTGGGCATGCACCAAGGATTTGGAGGGTCTTGGGTGGGTTGACGAGTGTGCGGATCGTGGCCACCCAGCCTTGTAGGACACGGAGGTAGAACGTTTCCGGGTCTCGTGCACTGAGTCTCTTGGCGTACCAGGCGCGCAGGTCTTGCACGGGGTCGCGTGTGACCACGGCACCAGCGATCCGACACCAGTCCCCGATCGTCGCCGTGATGATCGCCGCCTGATGCAACGCGTCACTGTCGAGTACGTTGCGTGTCCACGGTGCACCACCTGACCCTGACCCGGATCTGAGGGACGACGACACGGCCTCTTGCAGTTGCACGAGTAGCGGGTCTTCGGTAGCCCATGTGTACCCGTCATCGGTGGGGACTTTCACGGGTTTGGGTAGCGTGAGCTCGTCCACGACGGTCAACAGATCGGTCATGTGTCCTCCTTAGTGTCGAGCGGCTCAGAGTTGATGAGCGCGTTCACTTCCTCCAAGCTGATGACGGCCACCAGTTCCACTTTCAGCATCGCCCGGTCGCCCCAGCCTTCAATAGTCCACCCGCCTTCGGTGATCTTCATGCCCGCGTCTGGCAACTCGAAGATCCTCCCGAGACGTGCCGCCTGGTGCTGCCGTTGCTCATCGGTGTAGTGCTTGACGATCGCCATCAGTCCTCCTTGGTGTTCTCTACATCAGCGGCCAGCCCGGGTTTCATGAGCGCGGGGCAGATAGCTGCCGGGTGTGAATCGCGGATCGTCTTCGACCGTGACGGCGGGTGTTGGTCGCACTCCGGACTGATCCGTGAGTAGGCGACCATGCCGCACGGTTCCTGTGGGCACGGGCAGGCGTCCTCGATGTGCGTCTGCCCTGGCCAGCCGCGCGATATGTGTGAGTGATTCCAATAGCTCACGTCTGGTCTCTCCCGTCTACATCAGCGGCCCGAAGTTCTCTCTCGCCTGCCCTGAGCACTGCGAGCATCACAGGGCCATCCAGGAATCGCCCGCAGCCGTTGCACTGCAAGCGGCTGAACCTTGGCGTGGCGAATATCACCTCGTCGCCATAGATGCCACGCAGGTTCGAGTGCGGGCATCGCTTTCGGTCACGTCGTCGCATGGTCTCTCCCGTCTACATCAGCCAGTGCAGTTACGGCGTACCCGATCCGAGTGAACGGCTCGACTGGCAGGAACACGTACGGCAGGCCACCGATCGGATTCCAGTCGTCGTCGTGCTCGACCTCGATACCGAGGGCTTCGAGGTCTTGCTCGTACGTGGTCTCCATCGAGTCATTGCCCGGCGACGACCAGTAGGTGTATCCGAACTTTTTGCCGTCTGACCGCCGCCTGATGATCCGCGTGAACGTGATCACCTGGTAGAACGAATCGGTTGGGTCGCCCAGATAGTCGGCGCTGTCGAGCTCGAACAGTTCATTGAACGCGTCGATCCCATCCGTCTCTGAACATGTGATGTCGAGCATGACGGCCTCGCCCAGATCACCGCGCAGGATTACACGGTCGCCCTGGTCTTCGATCAGCGGAAACTTCTCGGTCATTTCTTGCTCTCTTCCTGGTTGGTGGGCTTGTAAGTGAGGGCGATATCGCGCATGTCGGCGGCTTCTGGCCCGTCGTAGTCCAGGATCTGCGCAATGACGGCTTCGGCTTCCCGTAGCTTGGCGATCGCTCTTTTGGGTTCCATGCGCTTGTGACGCTCGAACGCTTGCTCGGCTTCGCGTAGGCGCGTGATGAGCGTTAGCACGGTCGGCGGATCGAACGCGGCGATGTGGGCACCCGCTGCGTCTGAAACTTCGGAGAGCAGGTACTCCCCGTCAGCGTCGAAGATGTCCCCGCCTAGGTAATCACCGTTCTGGTTCTGCCCGCCGTAGGGCTGGTGGTACCACGGCCCCGGCGTTGCCGCTTTCGCCGTCGCTTCCAGGTCATCCAGGTTGAGCGTCATTGGCCTCCCCTCGCTCTCGTTGGTGAGGCGCTTCCTCTCGGCCTCCCACTCGGCACGCTTCTCACCCTTAGACATGTCGAACACAGCACGCAACCCGGCTACGATGCTCTCTCGGCTCATGTTGGAGGCGAACCCGTCACGAGCATGTGCCTCACTCATTGCCTTGTTCACTGCCGCTCGATACGTCTCCAGCAACTCATCGTCGCTCATGCCCTCCCCCTCGGTGGTGGCGGGGATCAAGAACATCGGCTTGATAGCGCCGTTGGGGTCGCCTCCGTCAGCGTGAATGTCGTGTGCATATTTGGCATCTGACCTGCTTGGGTAGACGCCGCCAGTCCATCCGCACGAGCAGTCGCAGAAGTATGCGCCGCCGTTGGTGCGCTCCGGTTTGAACTTGTGGGTCATCACTCGTCCTCGCTCTCGCTGTTGGTGGTGTCGGGAACCGGCCCGAGGATTCGCCGAAGACCATCACGCCAAGCGCGATCCACCACCCCCGCCGCCCTATCTGCGGATGTAGCGAAGCGCTCAGCGAGGTCGAGGATGACCCCCGCTTCCTCGGCGTCCGCAACGAACTTCTCGACCGCCCGAAGCTTCCCGGTCTCGCCCTGTTCGGCACGCAAGTCGATCAACTCCTGCACAAGGTCAGCCGCAAGGCCGAGCATGGTCTTGACGCTGTTCATGCTCGGGTCACCCTTGTGCAGGTTGCGGATCATCGACGGGAGTTTCGGGTTGATGTACTTGGCGCTCATCTAGCCACCTCCGCATAGAGCTTCCGGGTGGTGTATGTCGTCGTGACCGTCTCCGCTCGGCGCGTCTCCCGATACACCCGGATCGCACCCACCTTGACGTTCAGCAAGTCGGCCTGCTTGAACTTGCGACGCAGGTCGCTCTCGGCAGCGCTGCGTAGTGGCCCCTGATCCCAGTGCGACGGCACCCACTCGCTCCCCCCTGAAAGGGTCACGCCTGTCTCTGTGATCGCTTCGGCCACGAATCTCTGATCCGTTCGCGGCGACCCTGCGATCTCCCTCGCCATGCTCATCGTCGTGCCCCCTCAGCGGCTTCGAGAGCGGCGCGGGCAATCTCTGTAGTCAATGAGCCGCTGGGGTATCGCTCGCCCCAATACGGCATGATCGCAAAGTCGGCCGCGGCGACCATCTCGTCGGTGATTGGGCGTGGCCCTGAACCAGCACGCCCAAACTTGACACCCTCTTCAAAGCCTTCGTGGTAGTCGCAATCCTTAGGTGCGTCGAGTACCCGAAACTCCGTCTTGACGGCTACAGTGCTCGGCTCGGTGGCATCCAGCAGGGCGCGGAGAGCGTCAGCCAGTTGCATCACCATGCCCACAGGGGAATCTGGCGTCCAAGAGCCCTTTCGGTCCCAGGACTCAACCAGCGCCTTCGCGTCTGCGATCAGCTTCACGTTGTCGCTCATCGTCGTGCCCCCTCAGCCGCACGGAGGGCGCATTTCATGCGAAACAACAGGCTCGTGCGCACATGCCCTGACATGCGAGCAAAAGACCCTTCGCCATTGCCGCGCTCGTGGTACTCACGTGCCGCCGCTTCGACCATCTCGTCGGTGATTGGGCGTGGCCCCTTCGAGTAACCAGCAGCGAGAATCGCATCCGCCCACTTCTGCACAGCCTGGCGACGGAGGGGCTCATGCAAGTTGCCCGCCATACCGTTCGCATAAAGCGTCATCACCAGCGCCTCGCGCTCATCCTCGGCGGGCTTGTCAGGCAGGGATTCGACAGCGGCTTGATGGTCTTCTCGCTTGCTCGCATGATCCCATCGGACATTCAGCCCAAGCACGTTCGTGCAGGTGTCGCAGACGAAGAAGCTGTCCCCGCTCATGCTGATCTTCCGGTGCTCGCCGGAAGAGATCATGTCGCCATCCGCATCTCGCATCGGCTCACGCGTGCGCTGACAGGAGCAGCCAACCCACCCGCCGTCGTAGTCCTCGTAGCCCCCGGCACCAACACACAGGTGACAGCTCGCGGCTGGGCCCATGTCTTCGCTAGGCGGCTCGGTGGCATCCAGGAGGGCGCTGATGGCGTCGAGGCCGTTGCTCAACGCAAGCATGTCCTTGTCCATTTCCCGCGTGCTTGACAGGCCCAGCCGACCGCCGATCAGTCGATTGCTGATCTGCTCTTGCGCCGCGCGGGCTTGTTCTCGTGCCTCTTCGATAGTGCTCATGACTCCACCGCCTCGTAGGTCTCAGCGAAGATGTCCGGCTTGCACGGGTAGAACTCGCCCTGCACACCACGGATAATCCAGTCTCCGGGGGCGGCGTGCATGACGCCTTCGAGCGTGTGAATGTCCAGCCCGAACGGGCTCTTGGAGCCAGCGACCCTGAAATCCGCGAATCCGTGGCTGAGCATCCATCCGGCAATTACGGCGTGCGATGCGGAGTTCATGTCCAGCCCGTTCTTTGGGGCTTCGCTGTCTGCGCTGATCTGGTGCGCCTCGATCACGACGGGCTTCTTTCGGTACTGTTTCGCGCTCATGATTTGTTCCTTTCTTGCCAGTCAATTTCGTCTTGTCGTGCTTCAGCTGCTGTCTTCCGCAACGGTCCATCAGGGACGCCCGGTGCCCGGTAACGCAACGATTGGGAACCACCGAACCGGCCCGCCACGTACGCCGCATCAGTGCGCTCAAACCGTTCAGCCATGGCATTTACACCTCCCGTTGAACCCACACACAGGGTTCGTTGTGTACTGTTTTGTTCCCCGCGCGCACCGTGCACAACACGCACGCGGTGGCGGTTCCGTGACGGCGTGACGGTTGTCGAACTCGAACGTGCTGAAACCGGCGGGCATCTGGTCACGGCCTCGATACACATGGCTTCGATCACGCCAACATGCCCGACATGACCGGCGCCCGTTGTTCGTGATGTGAGTGTTATCCGGGGTGAACTCGTGACCGTGCTTGCAGTGGTCCACGGCAACGGTCTGGTCAGAAAGGACTTGCGTCTCCATAACCGCCCACCTCCTGTGCGCTCGACTGAGGGGCTTGGATGGGCCAGGTGTCACCAGCACCCGCACTCGGGGATTGCGGGCCGCCCTGCCCCGCCTGGCGTTCGGTGCGGGCAACTTGTGCGGTCGCGCGCTTCAACGAAACCGCGAAATCAGTAACTTCGAGCTCCATCGAGCTGCGCTTGTTCCCCTCACGGTCTTCGTACTCGCGGGTGTGGAGCTTCCCCGTCACCGTGACCTGCGCGCCCTTGTCGAGCATCGACGCGGCAATGTTCTCGGCTAGGTCTTTGAACGCTGACCAACGCACGAAAAGCTTCTTGCCGTCGCGCCATTCGTTCGACTGCCGATCCATGTACCGGTCGGTTGATGCGACCGTGCCCGACGCGATCGGAACACCAGCCTGGCTATAACGAATTTCGGGTGCTGCTGTGAGCCCACCGTGAACTGTGATTGTTGCCGTCATTTCATTCCTTCTTCCAAAACGAAAGACCCACCCGAAACGGATGAGTCTTGAATATTTGTTCCCGCAACCAACCGGCCGCGTTCCATTGCAAGGAGCCTGCGCAAATGCTCCGTCTTGTCCTGATACGCACGCGCCAATTCGTCTTTCACCGGGATTGGCACCCGACCCTCACGACGCAACCGCCTCAGCCGAACACCCGACCTCTCTAGGTCTGTGAGGTACGCACTGAACCACTCGTCTGACAACCGCCAATCTTCTGGTTGTCCCGGCGACGGGCTCACGGCGACAGCTCCCGGTGAGTGCAGAGCATGCACGTCCCATCCGGCAGACGACGGTGCGACCCCGACCCACAATCCGGTCGTGCTGCCGACATCGTGTCCGGCAACGACCGCATCCGTGCCGCATAAATCCCGTTGATGATGTGCGCCGGTTTCAGGTACTCCGTCGATTCCCGAAAATGGGCATTCACCGCGGCCACAGCATCCACGTACCGGACGCCCTCCATGAGCGGTTCCCATGCTTCGATCGTCAACTGGTCAACCTGCCGGTTATCGAGCACCTGGATACGGGCGAGCAGCATCGTCAATTCTTGAAGGCTCATGCGGTGACCTCCTTCGGGTCGAGAGATGTGATCTGCCGTCCAGCGACTTGCCGCCCAGCGGTCGCGGTTTGCGCTGCCCGTTCGGTGGGTGTCAGTTTCCGGTTGTGTCGGTCGTCCTGGTCTTTGATCAACCAGTTCCGCCATGTCGCGGGCCAGTCGAGTTTCGTGGCGTCCCTGCCTGCTTTCGCACGCCAGTAATTCACGAACCGCTCGGTGGCGTCGTCAACGTTCACGAGTGGTGTCCGGTCGGCTGCCCAGTCCCGCATTTCTCTTGTGACAACGAACTGGTCGGGAATGCGGGTGCCGCGTTTGCGCGGTACAACACCTTTAGGTGTTGTTATAGGGGTCGGGTCGGGTCGGGTCGGGTCGGGGTTACGAACACTTTCCGAACCGTTCGCACCCGTTCGCCCGAACAGTGAGCCACCATCCGCGTATCCATGCAGATAGTCAGCATCGAGCGGCGCGCGCTCGACCTCCGCTCGGCCCTCGCTCGACCCTTGAGCGGCAGTCGCTCGACCATCGCTCGAAGGTCGCTCGACGCCCGCTCGATCATCGCTCGGCTTCTGCTCGGCCTCCGCTCGCGCGTTTCGTCGCTTTCTTCGCAACTCCCGCATACGTTCCCGACTCGATGCACGCTCATCATCAACGTCTTGTTTGCTCGGCTGATACTCAAGCCAATTGCAGAAAACAAAGCCATCTGGCTCGCGCTCCCACAACCCTGCTGCCACTAAAGCTTCTGACGCTGATGCAGGCACAGCCCACTCCGAAAGCATGTAATCCGGGATGTGCCCATTCGTCAATTGATCCGCCGCCCACGACCCGGCAACCGTCCAGACACCGATCGCCGCGAACCGGTTCCGGCGCGGGATTGAAAGGAACTTTCGTGACGCATGCAACCCGTCATCGACTTTGAACCACGCCACTATCCACTCCCTCCGTTCATGTCGTCCATTCCTCGTCTTCGTGGCGTCTCTCGGTGTCCGAAATCAGGAACCACCGTTGCCCGGTCAGGTACTCCACAGGTGTCCGTTTCGCGCGTTCGAGGGTGGCCGCGTTCGTTGCTGCTTTCTCGACCCGCAACCCGCGCTCAATAAGGTCGAATCTGATCAGCGCCGATGCATCCTCCGCTTGCCCGTTGCACACCGTGCACACCGCGACAAGGTTCGCCGGATGATCCAGCACCTTCGACCCACCCGAACCCCGGTTCGCCCGGTGATGCGTCGTCTGCGCCTCCCCCAGGCAATCCGCGAGCGCCATGAGACAAAACCCGCCGTCACGGTTGATGACGGCCATCTTTCTTGCCACTGTCACAGCCACGTCGTGCTCATGTTTCTTCGTCCTCGTATTCGCCCGCCGCCACACGGGCGACCCACTCACAAAACAAAAGAGCCGTGAACCCAACAAGGGCCACGACCGGAACAAGGGCGACAAGCACCCACCAAAACCAGTTCATGTCACCTCCAATTCGACGCGCGCTTCCCGCGCATCTTCGAGCCGAATCACCGGGGCTAGCTTCGTCATAAACTCCGGTGTGTCATCCGGCACGATCCCCGCATCAACCAGCCCGTCACACATCGCCTTGAACGTCGGATACGTGTTGTCCGTGTCACGTCGTCGGTTATCGCGCACAACCCACACGAGACGCACCGTCACATGACCTGCAGCAGGGATATCCGCTGACCGTGCCAACATGGTTGTCATCGTGCGGATCAGTTTCGTGAGCCTGGCTTTCTCAGCCCAATGCATCCGGTCGTTCGCGCTCAGCAGTGGTCTCGGCCACGGAAAGGTCAGAACCGTCACAACGCCTCCCAAGGTAATGACGGTTGCAGGAATCTCGTCTCGAGGGACATCCGGAGGTAGTCCCTGTTCAGATCGATCCCGATGTATTTCCTGCCCTCGAACGTTGCTACCGCGCCTGTGGTGCCGGAGCCGCTGAAAGGGTCAAGCACGACGTCGCCAGGTTGGCTCCCCGCGCGGATGCACGGACGGATCAGGTCGGGCGGGTACACCGCGAAATGAGATCCAGGGAACGGAGCAGTGGGGACGGTCCACACTGTGCGCTTATTGCGGGTTTCGGCATTGCCGTAGCTCCCGGACTTGTCTCTGTGGTTGCCGCTCGCAGCGTTGTAGCCATGTTCGCCGCGGGTGCCGAGGTAACGTGCTCCGGCCTTCGTGGACTGCTCTTCTGCGATCGCATCGGCGTCGTAGAAGTACGTTGGGTTCTTCGCGAACAAGAACAGGTATTCGTGCGACTTCGTGGGTCGATCCGTGACCGACTCAGGCATGGGGTTCGGCTTGTGCCAGATGATGTCCGAGCGAAGAATCCATCCGTCGTCCTGTAGCGCGAACGCAACCCGCCACGGGATGCCTACAAGGTTCTTTGCGCGCAGCCCTGTGCCGTCGGGGCGTTCAACCATTCCCGGATTTGTGTCCCTCGACCCGTCCCGATTCTTGTTCGGCGTATTCGAGTTGTGGCGCGGCGTGGAGCCGAAACTGTAGGTGTCTCCGAGGTTCAGCCACAGAGTCCCGTCATCCTTGAGGACGCGCCGCAGTTCGCGGAACAACTCGACCATCCGCGCGACGTACTCACACACCGATGCCTCAGCGCCGATCTGCCCGTCTTCGCCGTAGTCCCGGAGCCCGAAATACGGCGGTGAGGTGACGATCGTGCGCGCCATCCCATCCGGCAAGGTCCGTGCGACTTCGAGCGCATCGCCATGATGCAACTGCACGTCGTCACTGTCGTAGTACAGGCTCATGCCGTGCCCTCCAATGCTGAAAAATCGAACGCCTGCTGCGAGAGCCGCTTCACGATCAGTTCGCAATACTTCTCTTCAAGCTCCACACCGATCACCTTTCGCCCGAGGTTGCGGGCCGCGATGAGAGTTGCGCCAGAACCCGCGAACGGGTCCGCAATGACACCCGGAGGTGCGCACGCAATGAGAGATTCCATGAGCGCAACCGGCTTCGCGTGAATGTGCATGTGCTGGTCGAGGGGAAACGCTGTCAGTACTGAGAAGTTCGCGTTCCCGTCGCGCACGAATCCGCGAGCGTAGATCGACTCGTGCGTGTAGCGCCAAGGGCCGCCATTCATACCCGGCCGCTTCTTGTCCCAGACGATGCGGTCGTCCCAGTGTCCGGGCGGGTCAGGGAGGCGGGGAGAGCCGAATGCGAGCGCGGGCTTGTCTCCCCACATCTCGAGGATGTGGTCACGCACGCCTGTTGTGTCGTCATTTGCGATCGTGAACCCTTCGGGGCCGAGCCCTGCGTTCTGTCGTCGCCCGTACCCACCCTTCGCGTTCCCTGCAGAGAACTGCGTGCCGTACGGCGGATCGGTCACGAGCACGTCCGCGCGAGTCCACCCGCGAACACCTCTACAGTCCCCGTGGTGCAGTTCAACGAACTCGTCTTCGTAATACAACATTTAGACACCCCTCTTATTCATGGTCTGCACGAGGACCGCCAGCCGGTCCCGTTCCGCTAGCTCGATGTCAGGGACGCGCCCGCGACCGCCGAGTGTCTTTCTGGCCTGCAACTCGATAAGTACGCGCGCCTGGTCTGGCTTGATCCGCAGGAATGGCAGGACGGCTTCGCAGACGACCACGGACTGTCTCGCAGTAACGTGCCAGCCGATCACGTCGCGGCCCCTCTCGGCGGTCGGTTTTGTGATGCCAAGATGTCCGCTGAACAGTTCGCACAGCAGATGGGGAACGTGCGGCGTTACCTGCCTCAACCCCACCATTGCGACATGCGTAGGCGTGCGGCTCTTGGCTTTCATTGAGCGCGTATCCCTGCGGATGGTGAAGAAACCATCACTATCTAGGCACCCAGCGATGTAGGCGAGGGTCACGGGGTCATAAAGGCTCATGCCGTTTCCTCCCAATCGCCGAACATTGACGGCTGTAATGGTTTGCGTACCCGCTGCAGGATGAGCGGCAGGTGTGATTCTTCAAGTTCGATGAGCACGGCTTCCATGCCTTCGAGTAGTGCGGCTTCTCCGGTTGTCCCCGAGCCCGCGAACGGGTCGAGCACGCGGCCACCACGGCGGGTGACGAGCCGGACGAGCCATCGCATGAGGTCGAGCGGCTTCACTGTTGCGTGCGCCACTCCGTCAACTTCCGGCCGTTCAGAGCTGGGCGCTTTCGCCTCGTAACGGAACGTTGGGAAGAACCGGGATGCGCCGCCAGCGTCGCCGTATGATTCGCGACCGGGTGCACCCGCGAACGCGCCGAGCGTGCCCTCGGCCTTGCCATTATCGGCGTGGTGAGGCAGCACCTTGCCTGATGTAAGCGTGCCGCTCTGCGCGTCCAGTAAGGCAGCTTGAGATTCATCCAGTACGACATTGGTCGGCCACCTGCCACCCTCATGGGCTCGTGCTGCTGTTGCTTCCGGCGTGCCCTGCATGAACGTCTCGGCTGTGCGTAGTCGGGTGTACCCGCCGCGCCCGAACCCACCCATCGCTTCGATGCGTCCGGCATCCTCCGCAGACATCGGGACACGGTTCGCGTCAATGTTGATCGCCCCTGTCCCGTACGCGAGCACGTTCGCCGCGACCGTCTTCTCGCCGAGTGGTTTACGTGCAACGATGATCGGCTCGAACGCCGGTTTCAACGCCGTGCCCCAGCCCTCCCACTCGCGCGCAGCGTCGGTCGCGGCGCGGTCGCGACGTTCCTTCCCAAGTCCACCGACCGTCATTCCCGCCGATCCCGTCGTCACGCCGGATCGGTGTTGCCCGGTAACATCGCGCTCAGCTTCAACACGCTCTATCAACGGAAGCCACTCTTCCGAAAGACCGAGAGCCGGCGCGAGAATCTGCCACTGCTCACCGGTAGGCACATTGTTGCCCTTTTCCCAGTTGACGGACGCACCGCCGTGATTGACGTTCGCGAAGAAATCTCCGAGTGCGCAGACCTGCGCATGTGTCAGGCCTACCGCGCGCCGCCTCTCGCCATAGTGCTTTGCGAACGGTTCAAACATGTTGGATCTCGGCGCTGCGGCATCGATTGCCTTCGATACGTCCATCGACTTCGGGAACCCTGACCCGTATAGCCACGCCATAGAGTCGCGAATCTCGAACCCGGCATCCTCGATCGCGGTCGCGATCCGATGCCACGTCCGCGTTCCGCCGAACGCGAGCAGATAGCCGCCCGGTTTCAACACCCGCCAGCACTCCCGCCACATCTCCACGTCGTACGCGATGCCCGAAGAATCCCAGCCCTTGCCCATGAATCCGAGTTCGTATGGTGGGTCCGTCACTATCGAGTCGTACGACTCCGCCTCGAACGTCGGCAGGATGTCTTTGTTCGAACCGTGGAACAGGCGGAGCCCACCATCTTCGTAGTAGTGCTTCACAACGCCTCCTATAAGTAATGGGTGAGGGGCGCCCACCCGTAAGTGAACGCCCCTCAAAATGAATGGGTCAGGTGTTCCCCGACCCCGCGTGCAACAGTGCTTCGGCCCTTTCGGTCGAGACCTCCGACCGGAGCGCATCAGCCACCGCGGAACACCATTTGAGGCGTTCCTTCTTCGCCGCGATCGATGACTCGGCCGACCGGAACTCACGGTGCAACTGGTACGCCTCCGTGTCACGGTCAGCAACCTTCTCCGCCGCCGCCTGTGACAGTTTCGGGTCATCATGTTTCGCGGTCTCCATCACCACCGCACGCCGATACTCGAGATCCGCTTTCCGTTGCCCGTACTCATTCACCGCAACCTCAAAAGATCGGATCTCCGAGTCCCACCGGATCAGATGGTTATTGAGTCGGGTCTGCGTTGGCAGCGCCACCGGTCACCTGCTCAAGCTCGGCCTTGCGTACGTTCGCAGCATCCATCACGTCCTGTGTGCGCCAACCCTCAGCCCCAGCACGATTCACCAACACGGTCAGCGCGGCCATGTCCACAGCGTTCACAACCTGTTCCCGCCAACCAGCAGGCGGTTGTGGTGCTTTCGACTGCCGTCTCTGCGGTGTCGACGTTGCAGCGTTCCCGTCATCGTCATCATCAGGGGCAACACCCGTCACCGCAGTGAGCAGGTAGCGGCGACCGTACGTGATCCATGACGCGATCTCTTGCGCCTTCACCCCCTCCGGGAGAGGCCACAAACTCGTGATCGTCTCCCCCGACGCATGCCGCAACTCGCCCCGTAGCACCGGGCCAGACTCCGTAATGTCCGGGATCGTCACCCATGCCAGCCCTTGTGCCGCGAGCGCCGGGATCACGACCTTCACAATGTCTGCCAGATCGGCATATTTTGATTTGAAAGCCGGATTCACTGACCCCTTCGAAACATCCGGCAGATCGACTTGGAATGCGGCCAACGCCGCCGTCAAACTCTTATGCTCAGCCATGGTTCTAGTCCTTCTTCGGTGTAAAACGCAGCGTCGGTTTCGATGCCGGTGTGAGCTTCGTGAACTCGGTAGCAAGCTCCGGATGCGCGCCCTTGAAAGCGGTCTGATCGAACGACGCACGCGGCTTCGGAGTCGAGTACGACAACGACCCGAACGGTGACTTCGCCGCGAACTCACGATCCCCCGCACGTTCCCGGATCTGCTCCATAACCGCGTCGAACCCGGCCTGCGCCTCATCGAGCCGTTGACGGGCCTGGTACGCCTCCACAATCACCGCATCCCACTCACCCGCCGCGGTGTCCTCCGCGAGGTACGCCTGGAACTGCTCGAACGTGTCCCGCAAGATCACGAGCCGCGCCTCGTCACGAGGAATGATGATGTCGTGCAACGACAATGGGGTGAAGTTCTCGTGCAACTCCCACGCGAACACCGACTCATCAAACCCGGACACATCCAACGCCCACTGCACCTGGTCGTAGTAGTCCTTCGGAATCGCGGCCGGTGCCTCTTCCCACTGGTTGATCGTCGTCTTGAACTCCCCCAACCGGTTCTTACCGATCGCGTCCGGTGAGGCGAGCTTGCGAGGGTCGGCAAGGTTTCGGATGATCGCATTCGTCGGCACAATGTCGTGCTTGAAATGCATCACCGACCCGATAAACGGTTCACGCTCATTCCCCCACCGTGTGTACGCGTTGCCACGGAACGTTGACGGGGCACCCTGTTTGCGGGCTTTCACTTCCGCCCACGCAGCAGGCCCACCATTCGCGAGCTTCGCGATATCGGTTGCGGTGACACCCTCGGCGCGCATTGCGAACCATTCCGGCGACTCGACCTCAACGATGGGCAGAATCTCGAACGCGGTCATGCGCTCATCACCCCGGCATCACCGACACGGTTCATCCCGTGCGTTTGGAGGGCTGTCTGCCAGTCAGGGTGGGTGCTGAGCGGCATCGTGCCGCGCCGCACAACCCACCACCCGGACGGCTCCTGCCTCAACGTGAGCGGCTCGACTTGTGGGGGCATGACCTGCCCGGTGGCTTCATGCATCAACGTTTCGAGCGGGATATTGCGTGTCACAGCACACCTCCTATTGCTAGAACGGCCGCACCAACAGCGACCAGGACAGCCACGGCACCAAACACCGTGGCAATGGGTTGGAGGGGATGAACCTCCCGAACAAGGGGCGGCAGAATGTCACCGGCAGAAGTCACAATCCACCTCGATCCCGTCAGACAACGCCATCGCATGCTCGTCGCTGCATGGCACCCGGTCGGTGATGGGTTGCAGGTGGCGTCGGGGAGCATCTGCCATCGACACTGTGACGAGCCGGTCATCGAACATCAGGGTGAACGTTGCGCCCGGCTTGAGTCGCTCCAACGCTGTCCCGTACGCCGCGACTTTCTCCATCAGCTTCGGCACGTACGGTTCCCCGTCGAACTCGACCGTGATCGATCTCACTCCGCCCACCGCTTCGCTGTCGCGCGGCCCATCGTTTTGAGTGCCCGGTACTGGGCCACCCACAACTCTTGGGTCGCCTCATCACCAGACCAATCCGGCCGTCGCCGCTTCACCTCAGCCATGAGCGTGCCGAGCGTCCCCGACCAGCACCCCACTTTGAGGATGTGCTTCCCCTTCTTCGTGCGCGCCAACGTGACCGTGACACCCTCCGAACCGATCGGGCCGACCACGAGCAAGTGCCAGGGCTTCTCGACCCGCGCATCGCCGGAGACCTGCGCATTGCCGGAGACCCGCGCATTGCCGGAGACCCGCGCATTGCCGGAGACCCGCGCATTGCCGGAGACCCGCGCATTGCCGTAGACCTGCGCATTGCCG
>Ga0209063_1001025_pt1 | contig 15453 bp, 15 predicted proteins | sample KloWWTmeKNB19Kit_FD_187177 | JGI IMG/M metagenome (GOLD analysis project Ga0209063, IMG submission 187177) | Active sludge microbial communities from Klosterneuburg, Austria, studying microevolution and ecology of nitrifiers - Klosterneuburg... | ecosystem: Engineered > WWTP > Aerobic digester >...
CTACCGAAGAAACTCCTCCATGAACATAGAGCACATTCCCTACCTTCTGCATAACATTTTTGGTTCTGAGCCATCTTCCTAATTCCGACTGCTCTCCATACAAGGCCAGGTAATTTTCATTTAACAGACCGGCATTTCCCATATACTTGGAGTGCACATACCTTAAGTCCCCATTAAGATTCATTATTTCATGATTACCCAATACAAAGTGAACATAGCCTCCGGCAGCCTTTGCTTGTTCTTCCAGTGAATAAATAAGCCAGAGAACTTCTGTAACCCGGTCCCCCCTATCAAAAAAATCGCCTGTCAGTACAAGATGCCCGTCACCAAATGTCCAGTTGAAATTATCGTCAATCACATTATTGCCCTGCAGCAACTTTCTAAAAGCACTGAATGTTCCTTCTATATCCGATATGGCCAATTGCTTACTGACCTTCCTGAAATCATTTTTTTCATTATGCAATTTAGATTTGAGTTGAACTGAAAATTCCTTACCGGGAATATCCGTTGCAATTTTTAATATTAAATGATTTTTTTCTGATACCGGAACTGAGTCTGTTTGTACCGTTTTGACCCCTTTATCGTCAAAAATATAGTTCACATACACCTTATCATTTTTATACAATACATAAGGCCCGTCATACCGGGAGGGTGAAGAAATTCCATCTATAATTGAATTATCCTGCAGCAGAAACCCGGCTACCAGCAGAGGGAGAAATCCAAAAATTATTTTTGCTATATTCATTATAACCGGTTTGAGGGATTACTGAATTAAATGACGAAACAATCGCTGCAGCAGTTGCGCAAATAACCCTGTTTAAAGATATTGCAAAATAATTAACCATCAGTTTTGCAGGTGAGGAGAAATAACCCTGCATTGTTTTTTGACTCCGTTTAACTGAAATTTGCCTCCAACCCCTTAACTGTAAACCAGCATTGGCTTTTACTTATAAGAACAACCATAATTTACCGCTCACAGGATATTTACTGCACTGGTAACAACCAGGCAGCATTTTATGAAGAAAAGTTGCCATACAAATACCGGCTGTACTAAACCAAAAACCAAATGCTTTATGGTAAGGTATATCATGTCCTTCTCTATTCCCGATGGCCGGCAGCAATCTGCTCAAAAAGTAATTGATCTTTATTTTGACACTTTATATAAAAATGGCCCGGGCGGCATGCGGAGCCAGTGCTATGCAGATGAAGAGGATGATTGTAGGTTTATACATCTTAAAAGTTTCAAAAAAGAATCTGTTGCTAATCATCATTTCAGGTCAGCCATATTCAGGGAGTATATTCATCAATTAGAGATACTTTGCGGTAACAGCCTTACCTTCTCCAAACTAATTCAACAGCAAACATTTGAATCAATTTATTAGTGAACATAGGTAAATGTTTAAAAAGTGTCTGTTTTGAAACTTTAAATCCATTAAATTTATCTTTTCGAAACAAAACAACCAATCAATTATGCACAGAGTCATCATTCCTGTTGACTTTTCCGAGACCTCATTGAATGCTGCCCGCTATGCTGCAAAAATGCTTGCAGGGAAAGAAAATGCGCAGGCTGTTTTGTACCATAATTACGACAGTGATGACGAATACGATATTTGTCTTAATTACCAGGAAAGTCTTAAAAAAGAGTTCCTGAAGGCAGGTGTAAAAAATGTAGTATGTGAACATGAAATGGGTGGCGATCTTATTGAAAATATATCCCTCCTGGCACATAGTATAAGAGCTACACTGGTTGTAATGGGGATTACAGGTAAATCTGCAATCAGGCAGATCATGTTTGGAAGCAATACGCTGAAATTGATAGATAAGAATCTTTACCCGGTAATGATCATCCCCCCGGATGCTGTCTATAAGGGTGTAACCCATGTTGCATTTGCCACTGACTTTAAAAATGTTGAACTGAGCACCCCTTCTCAATTAATTGGCTCAGTATTGCAATTATTTGACCCTAAAATCCACATCGTACATGTAACAAAGGAAAAAGATATTTTGTTATCAGAAGAAATGCAAAAAGAAAAGGAAAAGCTTGCACAAATGTTCGAGCATTTTCGAAATGAATTCTTCTTTATTACCCGCAATGATTTTTACGAAGCATTGGATAGTTTTATTACTGAACACAACATCGACGTACTGATCACGGTACCCAAACATCAAAGCAATTCTTCCTCCCTTTTTAAATCTACACATACAAAAAGGCTGGCCTATCACAGCCATATTCCGATTTTAGCAGCCCATCAATAATTCACTCCGCTCACTATACGTTAGATAAATTATTTTTTATCTTTATGAAATACCGGAATAGTAAAAAAAAACCATATGAAAACTGTTATTGTACCTGTTGATTTCTCAGAAACCTCACTGAATGCAGCCCGATATGCTATAAAAATGCTGACAGGGCATTATGGTGTACACATGATCTTGCATCATGTGTACGAAAAGACAAGCCAGGCCTCTGAAGCAAATCAACGTCTGGAATCATTAAAGGAAGAATTAATGACCGTCGGTATTGTAAAAATCACTCCACTGGCTGAAGAAGGAAGTGATTTCAGAGCCGTACTCGAGAAACTGGCCCGCCTCCACCAGGCTGATCTGATTACCATGGGAATTACTGGCAGAACATCTATCGGCCAGACAATCATAGGCAGCAATACTTTGAAAATGGTAGAACAGAAGGTATGCCCGGTGTCAATTATTCCACCGGACTGTACTTATAGCGATGTTAAAAATGTTTTACTTACATCAAGTTTTAAAAACATTTCTGACAGTACACCATTTGTTCCTATAAAAAAAGTACTCAAACCCTTCCATCCAGGCCTCCATATAATGAATGTGGACAGTGAACACTATATCGCCATTACAGAAGAATACCAGGCAGAACAGGTCAAGTTAAAAGAAATGTTCAGTGAATTTAACCCGGACTTCTATTTTCTAAGCCTGCATGATATCGATGAGGCAATTAATCAATTTGCGAATGATAAAAAAATTGACCTGATTATAATAATCCATAAAGAACAAACCCTCTTTTCAAAACTTTTTGTAAAAAGTCATACCAAAAAGCTGGCCTACGAAAGCAATATTCCTGTATTAGCTGTTCATGAATAATGAATTAAATGCAGGAAAACGGTACTTGACAGCCTGCAAACTAAAGGCTATCTTTACAAAAGTATCTTTATGACCCTGGTAAATAAAATACTGACTTGTATTAATACTTTTGCTGAGCAATCACTGCCTGCAAATTTCTATATCCCTGATTAAGTAGCCGCGTCTTTTACTAATTAACCTATTACACTACCGGCCTTTACCGGAAATCATATTCAACTGTTGCCAGTATGAAAAATATCAAAATTATTGAAGTTCCTTCTGAGATTGGTGCGGGCACCCGTGGAGCCAGCCTGGGTATTGAAGCAATAAAAATTGCAGCACTTGATTTCATGAGTAATTTTTTCATTCATTTCCCTTCAGAAAAAATTCAGACGGAAAATAAATTGCTATACGAACCGATTGAGTCACCTTATGCCAAACGCATAAAAGGCATTGCCGCTATTTATGAAAGAATGAGCAAGGCTGTTTGTGACTCTATGAAAAATAATTTTTTCCCGGTTGTACTCAGTGGTGACCATAGTACATCTGGTGCCACCATTGCCGGAATAAAAATGGCAAAGCCCAAAAGTAAACTGGGGGTAATCTGGATTGATGCACATGCAGACCTGCATACTCCCTATACAACTCCTTCAGGCAATGTACATGGGATGCCAATGGCCGTTTCAATTAATAAAAACAATGAAGATTGCGCAGTGCATGATATAGATGATGAAACAGCAAAACACTGGAACTACTTGAAAAATATCGGCAAGATCGCTCCGAAAGTTTTACCAGAGGATGTAGTTTTTATTTCACTGAGAGATTATGAAAAAGAGGAAAAACATCTCATAGAGAAGTATGATATGAAAGTGATCACTACAAAGGAAGTACGAAGCAAAGGTGCTGAGAATGTTGTCAGAGCTGTGCTCCGCTATTTATCAGACTGTACTGATATCTATATTTCCTTCGATGTGGACAGCCTGGATTCTTCTATATCCAAAGGAACCGGCACACCGGTAAGTAATGGACTCAAAGAAAGGGAAGCGGAGGATCTTATCAGTAAATTCATGCAAAACCGTAAAGTGTGTTGTTTTGAAATTACTGAGGTAAACCCCACATTGGATAAGGAAAACCTGATGGCAGAAATTGCGTTCAATATTCTCCAGCGGAGTGTAAACGTTTTGATGATGAATTAAACCCGCAAGTATTTTCATTTCTATAAGTATGAACACTATGAATACCAGCAAGGGGATTTTTAATATATACAAATTATCACTCCTGTTATTTAGTTTGTCCGGTTTCTCTGTTGTTGCACAAACAGGGAATTACAATAAATATATTCAGGAATATCAGCAAGCTTATAGTAAGAATCATGAAGTAGTAAAAGGAGATGACAAAAAGAATATACGCTTCTTTCCGGCAGATGAAAGTTTTCGCATTCAATCATCGTTTGAAAGAATATATGAAGCCCCGTGGTTCAAAATGGAAACTTCAGGTAAAGAGAAAAAAATATACAGAGTTTATGGCATTCTCCGTTTCACAATAAAAGATACAAGCCTTAAACTTCATATTTACCAATCACAGCATTTGATGTCGGTAAAGGAGTATAGCAATCATTTATTCATTCCCTTTACAGACCTTTCCAATGGTGAAGAAAGCTATGAAAATGGCAGATACATAGACCTGGTCATTGCTGATGTAGAAAACGGGAAATATGTCATTGATTTCAATAAAGCCTATAACCCATATTGCGCTTATATTAATAATGTTTATAACTGTCCTGTTCCTCCCAAAGAAAATAACCTTAATGTGGCAATAAAGGCTGGTGAAATGAAGTATGGGAAGAAATATTGAGTTATTTCAGAAAATATAGTCCCCTGTTTAAGCCTGGATTGAATTTAAAACAGATCCATCTGTTACTTAACAACACTCATATTTAAGAACATAATTAGCTGAATGTTCTTTTTAGTCCTTCCATAAACGATACAGGGGAATATGCAAGTTCTCTTTTAGCCTTATCAATAATAAAGCCTGTCCTGGCTGGTCTTTTGGCTGGCTGTGAGAAACTTTCAGCTGTTACACGATTAATAAGAGATTTGTCTAATCCCAGAAAGTCGGCGGTCTTGCAGGCCATCTCATAGGGTGTTAATATGTTAATCCCACTAAGATGATAAATACCACAGACTCTTTTCCCCATAATTGCAATAATTCCTGCTGCGAGATCTTCAACATAGGTAGGTGTCCGGACCTGGTCATCTACAACATTATACGCTTCACCTTTCTCCAGTTTTTCTTTAACTATTGTAAGAATATTACTGCGTCCGGCCATTGGTTTTCCATAAACCAGCACCGTTCTGACTATGGCCCAATCAAGATTATACCGCTTTACTGCTTCTTCAGCTTCCAGCTTTGTCTTTCCATAAAAATTTACCGGGTTAGGACTGTCAACTTCTGTATACATCCCCGCTTCTCCATCAAAAACAAAATCGGTAGAGATAAAAATGAAAAAACATTTGTGCTTTGCAGCATTTGAAAGCATCGTAACTGTACCTTCCGTATTTATCCTCAAAGCTTCCTTTTGGTTTAGCTCACATTCATCAGGTTTACTTACAGCACCGGCATGCACTACAATTTCTGGTTTATGTGTATCAAAAATATCATTCACGACGAATGGGTTGGTAAAATCCATTTCGGTATATACAAATTTTTCTGAATTACTGAAAGGGAGCCTGTTATTCCCTTTGCCCGTCGCAATCACTTCATATCCTTTTTGCAATAGCAGACTAACAAGATAATGACCCAAAAAACCGTTAGCTCCCGTTATAAGTACTTTCATACTCCAAATGTAGAATTATCAAATAAAAAATCCTGTTCTGGCTGAACAGGATTTTTTATATAAATCAGAAAGTTACTTAAGGCTTGTTTAAAGCTTCAACCAGCATGGTCAGTTCTCCTTCGCTTTTTAGTTTCAGGCTATTGGCAGCAACAAACTCATTAATTTTTACCGATAAATCCGGTAAAGCTTCTGCAACATCTTTTTTTCCACCTTTAATACGCTTAATGGCACCACCTGGAACATAAATATAAAACTGTTCGGTTGTCACAATTTCACGTCTGCTGTAATCGCCTAATGTTGCAGCATCCTCTACTTTTTGGCTCATGTATTTTAACAGGTGAACCTTAGGTCCTTTTGAAAGCACCTGGTAAATAGTTTTTTCTGTTTGTTTATCAATCTCAGGATAGCCTGAACCAAATTCAAAGTGCTTCACTGTTCCATCATTTTGCACCTGATCATAAAATACAGATCTGAATGACTCCAGTTTCATATCCTGGCCATCCTTTTGCAGCATGATGGCATTATTAAATATGTTGAATTTAACAGGGATATTAGAGATTGTTTTCCCACTGGGAATCTGTATGGTTGCTGGATTATATTCCTGGCTAAGGAAAAGTGAACCGCCAACTTCCTGCAGTACTGGCAATCTCATCGGTACGATCTGCAAATCTTCAAAAATCGCCTGACTATTTTCTGTATTGGTATCAGTAGAATTTTGTCCAGACAAATCGGGCGCAGTAAAAGCAAACAAACAAATTCCCAAAAATAACTTTAACGCATAAGTGATTTTCATTCCTATTTTTTTAAGTGGGCAAATATATCAAACGTATAAATAAAAAATCCGCCGTTTATAAATTTAACATCCGGCAATCGATTTATTTTCACACCCATTAAGACTAAAATTGATATCTGGGTTTGATATATAAAAAAATGGCCATACAAAACGTATGGCCATCCCTTAAAAATTTGTTCTTTTCTAAAAAGCTTTTTTTCCGGCTTGTTTTAAATTTTTAAAATCAGGGGTCAATCCCATGTTATAAAAAGTGAAAGAATAAATATCTGCTGTTGTTTCGAGTGCCTTTTTGAGATTACTGGCACCATGGCCGGAATTGACATCTATCCTGATCAAAACAGGATTTTCGCCTTTATAATGCTCCTGTAAGGTTGCAGCATATTTAAAAGAATGTGCTGGTACCACCCTGTCATCATGATCGGCAGTAGTGATAAGAGTAGCCGGATAATTCAGCCCGCTTTTGATATTATGAATCGGAGAGTAAGCAAACAGGTTTTTAAAATCATCCGGGTTATCACTGCTACCGTATTCGGCTATCCAGTTCCAACCTATCGTAAATTTATGGAATCGAAGCATATCCATAACACCCACTTGTGGTATCGCCACTTTAAAAAGTTTTGGTTGTTGATTAATGACAGCCCCTACAAGCAATCCTCCGTTTGAGCCACCCTGAATAGCCAGGTAATCATTTGATGTATACTGTTTCTCTACCAGGTATTCACCGGCAGCAATAAAATCATCAAAAACGTTTTGCTTTTTGAAACGCATTCCTGCTTCATGCCATTTTTCTCCATATTCACTACCGCCCCGGAGATTAGCCAAACAGTAAATCCCCCCCTGCTCCAGCCATGCTATCCTGGCCGGTGAAAAACTAGGAGTTGTACTGATATTAAACCCACCATATCCATATAAAATGGTAGGATTTCTCCCGTTTAGCTGCATCCCCTTTTTATAAACAATAAACATAGGAATCTTCGTTCCGTCTTTACTGGGATAAAAAACCTGCTGTGTTTCGTATTCTTCAGGATTAAATTTTACTTCCGGCTTTCTAAAGACGGTACTTTGCCCGGTGGCTATATCATATTTATAGATTGTGGGTGGAAAAGTAAAAGAGGTGAACGTATAAAAAGTAAATTTATCTTCTCTTTCGCCTCCAAAACCACTTACAGTTCCCAATGCAGGCAGTTTCACTTCCCTTTCAAAATTTCCATTCAGGTCATACTGGTAAACACGACTGGTCACATCTTTCATATAGGTGATAAATAGTTTATTACCAGTAGCTGTAACCGAAGACATATTTTCCTCTTTTTCTTCAATAACTGTTTTCCAATTTGCAGGAGCAGGATTCAACGGATCCACCAATACTATTTTCCTGTTTTTTGCTCCGTCATTGGTTTGCAAAAGGAATTGGCCATTTACTTCTTCTACAAAACTGTACTGATAATTTCCTACTTCTTTAATAACAGGTTTAAACTTTTTATCAGCGCTTTTATTATCAAAATACCAGAGGCTGTTGCCCTCTTTTCCTTTACCTCTGTCACTTATATTCAAAAAAACATATCGTTCACTTTTATCTGTAAACACACTATGAAAACGTTGAGGGTTTTCTTTATCCTCATAAGTCAGTACATCCTTATCCTGGCTGGTTCCCACTTTATGATAAAACACCTGGTGGTTTTCATTTTTTGTAGAAAGCTCCTTACCCGCTTCTGGTGCTGGATAGCGACTATAATAAAAGCCATCCCCCTGCCAGGAGGCCCCGGAAACCTTTACCCAGGCTAATGAATCTTTCAAGTATTTTTTTGTTGTCAGATCCATAACGAAAAAAGTCCGCCAGTCACTTCCACCGGCAGATTTACCTACCACTGCATACTTACCATTTTTTGAAATTGAAAAAGCAGCCAGACTGGTAGTCCCTTCTGCCGAAAATTTATTAGGATCCAATACCAATTCCGGCTTACCAGCCAATCCTTTTTGCCTGTATAACACACTTTGGTTTTGCAGGCCATCATTCTTCGAATAATAGAAATATTCATTTTTCCGGGAAGGTGATGAATACTTGGGGTAATTATTTATATCTTCTAACCGGGACTGCCATTCTTTCCGGAAAGAGATCTGATCAAGATAATTGGTTGTAACCTTATTCTGGTTAGTTACCCATTCTTTTGTCTCATTACTCCAATCATCTTCCAGCCAACGGTAAGGATCCGCCACTTTAGTTCCATGGTAATCATCTACCACTTCCCCTTTGCTGGAAACCGGGTACTGAACCTGGGCTATTGCATAAAACGGCAATAACAACAACAGTGAAAATATTCTTTTCATAATTAGCAATTTTGCAGGATTAAAGATAGAATAATATGCCTGCAAAAATTACCCCCCTTATCTCTTTTAAAAATTAACCTGACCAGTGGTTTTATGGGCTGACAAGTGACTACTTATTTTTTATAACTGTTGGTGCCCCTTCACTCAGCCAGGTTGCAAAAATCTCAGAAATTTTCCACTCCTTTCCGGCGTAAAGTCTTGGACGGGCAATCATGTAGTCTATGAAATTTTCTATATCTGCCGGTCCGCATTGGGTCATTACATCTAATACTCTCTTCCCTTTATAATCACCCCCCTTTATAAACACATTCATTGAGGGGTCATTATTAATAAAATAATTTCCTGTAAATTTTATATCCATTATCACTGAATCAATGAGCTTTTGTTCATCATTCGCTGTCCATTTAGAAAACAAGGTGTACCTGTCATAGAATGGATCACTGTAAACATTTTGAAGCCGTATAAAATGACCAGCCAATTGTGCGATACGGCCATAGTAAATATTGGTCTTCTCCATCATCGTATACAGAAGATCTCCTTTCTGCAAAGGCTGGCCGCTTTTGTTATTGCGTATTGAAAAATAGTAATACTGGCCTTTTATAAGATTACATTTACCATAACCCTTTTCCACGGCATCATCTTTAGCTGTTCTGTAGACCCCGTAAATAATTCCCGGTTGCTTATCCTTTATTATTAATCCCTCAGGCATTTCTAATTGTACAATTTTGGTGGTATCATCCAAATCAACCATGTAGGCAGTAATTGGGAAAGCACGGAGCCACTTTGTTGAGTCAGATTGAGCAAAAGAATTTGCTGAACTTAGCAGTAATAAATAAAAAAGTAGTTTTCGCATAACAAATTTTTATAACACAACTTAATACGGCCATATCTACTTTTTTATCCCGCCTGATGGGTATAATTGTTAATAAAAGATGAATTAATCTGATATTTGTGCCGTTCAAAATACTAACAAATGTGTGTTCGATACACATTTGTAACAAAAGCTTATTTTTGACCCGTTTAAATTCAATAATGGAAAAGAAAGTTACAAAAATAGGTGTGCTTACTTCCGGGGGTGATGCCCCGGGTATGAATGCTGCTATCCGGGCAGTTGTTCGTACAGGAATATTCTATGGGCTTGAGGTTTACGGAATTATGCGTGGTTACCAGGGTATGATAGAAGATGATATTATCAAAATGGATGGCCGCTCAGTGGCAAATATCATTCAACGTGGTGGAACAATTTTGAAGACGGCCCGTTGTAAAGATTTTTTTGAAACGGAGGGCAGAAAAAAGGCCTATAACAATCTGAAAAAAAGAGGCATTAATGGGCTTGTAATTATAGGAGGTGATGGTTCATTTCGTGGTGCTGTGAAGTTTAGCCAGGAGTTTGACATCCCCTGTGTTGGCTTAGCCGGTACCATTGACAAAGATATTTCAGGTACTGATTTTACAATAGGCTTTGATACTGCCGTCAATACAGCCGTTGAAGCAATTGATAAAGTAAGGGACACCATGGATGCACATGACCGTATTTTCATTATTGAAGTAATGGGAAGAGATGCCGGATACATTGCTTTGCATAGTGGCATTGCGACAGGGGCTGAGAATATTTTGATCCCTGAGCGAAAAACTGATATGAAGAATATTATTACTTCTTTGCAGGAAAAAGAAAGAAGAAAAAAATTGGTCAACCTGATTGTAGTTGCTGAAGGTGATGATTTTGGTGGAGCCAATGAGGTACAGAAGATACTCCAGGAAAGTCTGCCAAAAGCAGAAATCAGAGTTTGCATACTGGGGCATATTCAACGGGGCGGCTCACCCAGTTGCATGGACAGGCTTATTGCAAGTCGTATGGGATATCATGCTGTGGAATCGCTGATTGAAGGCAGGCATAATGTATTTGTTGGAATACAAAACAATAAGATGAATTACATTCCCCTTGAAACAGCCGTGAAAAACAAAGGAAAGATCAGCGATGAATGGCTGAAGATTGTTAAAATATTAGCCAGTTAAAAGTTCACATCTCTTCACTTGAAAAAAGTATTTGCTTCGTATGACAAAAAATATTGATAAATACCTGCATAAAGAATTCGATAAAGAGGCCGGAAGACAGCATGCTTATAAAAGAACAAAAATAGTTGCCACCGTAGGACCTGCCTGCGACACCTATGAAAAATTATTAGAACTTGTAAAGGCCGGTGTGAATGTATTTCGATTAAATTTTTCACATGGTGAGCATGAGGACAAGACCAAAATCATAAATTTTGTTTACCAAATCAATAAAACTGAACCATATAATATTGCAATCCTGGCTGACCTGCAGGGGCCTAAGTTAAGAGTGGGTGACCTTGAAGGAGGGGCACTCGAAATAAATGATGGCGACATCCTGACATTTACCAATGAAAAGGTAATGGGTACGAAAGAAAAGATATTTGTTTCATATCCGGATCTCCATTCTGATGTAAAAGTAGGAGAAAAAATACTTATCGATGACGGAAAGCTTGAAGTGATAGTCAGGGAGATCACAAAAGACAAAGAAGTAAAAGTGGAGGTTACATTAGGCGGAACATTATATCCCAAAAAAGGGGTCAACCTTCCGGATACAAAAATATCATTGCCTTCCTTAACTGAAAAAGATCTTAATGATCTGAATTTTATTTTAAAACACAGGATTGATTGGGTAGCACTTTCTTTTGTAAGAAATCCCGAAGACATCATCGACCTGAAACGAAGAATTAAACAGGCCGGGCATAAAGCAAAAGTTATTGCCAAAATTGAAATGCCACAGGCTATCATAAATCTGCGGGATATTATTGTAGAGAGTGATGGCATTATGATTGCCCGTGGCGACCTGGGCGTAGAACTCCCGATTGAAGAAGTACCACTTATTCAAAAAGATATTATTAAAAAATGCCTGCATCGTGCCAAGCCCGTTATTGTAGCCACACAGATGATGGAAAGCATGATAGACAGAACCAAGCCAAACAGAAGTGAAATAACTGACGTTGCCAATGCTGTGCTGGAGGGTGCTGATGCAGTAATGCTGAGCGGAGAAACTGCAACCGGCAAATACCCAAAGCTGGTGGTAGAGACAATGACAAAAATAATCCTGGAGATTGAAGCAAAAGCTTACGATTATAACAGGGAAGAAATGTTGCGTCCCCAGGGACATTCACCATCGTTCTTAAGTGATGCGATTTGCTACAATGCCTGTAAATTGGCGGAAGATGTAAATGCTGATGCCATTATTGGTATGACACAGAGTGGCTATACCGGGTTTATGCTTAGCAGTTACAGACCCAAGTCTTTGCTATATATTTTCACGAAAGAAAGATCACTGGTAAATCAACTGAGTCTAAGTTGGGGTGTGAGGGCCTTCCATTATGATGAAGAAGAAAGCCTGGATGACATTTTTTCTGACCAGATTGATATACTTAAAGAAAGAAGTTTTTTAAAAAATGGTGATGTGGTAGTAAGCACCGGAAGCACCCCGGTACATCTTCACTTACCAACCAATGTTTTGAAAATAGCTAAAGTTGAATAACGGAAGTTAACTATAGATAATACCAACTCTCAAACAATTGTAACCAGGAAAGGCAGGTGATACACCAGCCTTTCCTGATTCCGGGTAATTACAATTTTTTAATCATAATTTTTCTGTACCAGACTGCATTACCATGATCCTGCAGGCCTATTTTACCTTTTTTATAAGTCCCGAAATCAGGCATTTCAACAAACTTACTTCCTGCTACTAATTTCTTCCAGTTATCATCCCACAAAGTAGTTGATACCACATTTTCTCCATTCAGGAACAGGTCGAGTTTACCATTTAAACATTTCACTTCAGCCAGGTTCCATTCACCAGCCGGTTTTACTGTTTCCTTACTGCAGGAAATCAGGTCGTACAGGTCACCTGCCCTGTGCTTGATAATTTTTGAATCAGGATGACCATTATTGTCAAGTACCTGCATCTCCGGGGCTGTTTCCCAGGGCCATTTGTACTTTACTGTATCTTCATGCACATAGAACATGATACCGCTGTTACCATCTTTGGCTATTTTCCATTCCAGTTTCAGGTGAAAATTTTCAAAAGCAGAGTCACTCACAATATCTCCTCCATCTTTAATCTGCCAGTTCTCTTTTGTGGTTGTATCAAGATACAATGCACCATCAGCCACTTTCCATGCACTACCTACAGGTTTTCCGCCATATTTATGCCAGCCTTTGGTACTTTCTCCATCAAACAATAATTGCCAGCCTTCAGTCTTCTGCTGATCTGTCAGCACATTCATCCCCAATCCTTCTTTAGCAGTTATTGTGGTGGAATCTGTCGCTTCTCCGGTGGCATCATTGTCATTGCAAGCTATTATAGAAAGCAATACGATACTACAAACAAGAAAAAATTTCATTAGACTTATTTTTTAAGTAAGAGAATATATTGTACCATCGCCTCTGCTTCTTGCCGGGAAATACCCGGATGCGGTGTCATCATGGCTGAACCCCACATTCCATTTCCGCCTTTGATGATCTTTTGTGCAAGTTCTGCCACTTCTGCAGCTGATGCACCTTTATATCTTTTTGCAATCTGGCGATAGCTCGGCCCGGTAAATACATCATCAACTTTATGACAAGTCAAACAGTTGTTCCTGGCAACCAACTCCAGTCCTTTTTGATAGACGGGGTCATTAGATGCACTTATAGCAGTTTCATCAGTGCCGCTTTCATTTTTTCCCTCTTTGCTATTTCCCGCACAGGCAACGAGTATCATTAATAAGAAAAAAGAAATAATATTTTTTTTAACCATTGTAGAGCGATAAATGATTCTATTATAACCTGAACCAAAAATAAACTTTAGTCTAATCCCAGCAATAAACGGTTTGCTTTTTCATCTGTGCCACTTGATGCGAAGTCATCAAATGCCCTTTCAGTTACCCTTATAATATGCCGTTGAATAAATTCCGCTCCTTCCCTTGCCCCATCTTCGGGATGTTTGATACAACACTCCCACTCCATCACTGCCCATCCGGAATAATCATATTGTGTCAGTTTACTGAAGATAGTTTTAAAATCAACCTGACCGTCACCGGGAGAACGATAACGACCTGCCCTGTTGGCCCAGTTTTGATATCCGCCAAAGGCTCCCTGTTTGCCTGTTGGATTGAATTCTGCATCCTTTACATGAAAGGCTTTAATTCTTTCATGATAAAAATCGATATACTGTATATAATCCAGTTGCTGCAATACAAAATGCGAAGGATCGTACAACAAACAGGCACGGGGGTGATTGTTTACCTCTTTCAGGAATAATTCATAAGTTATTCCATCAAACAGATCTTCACCGGGATGTATTTCATAACAAACATCTACGCCACATTCATCAAAATAATTTAAAATCGGGGTCCATCTTTTGCCCAGTTCCTTGAATCCTTCTTCCACCAACCCGGCAGGACGCTGTGGCCATGGATGGAAAGTATGCCATAATAAAGATCCGCTAAAGGTTGGATGTGCATTCAGTCCTAAATGCTGTGATGCTTTAGCTCCGTACATTACCTGCTGAACAGCCCATTCTGTTCTTGCTTTGGCATTGCCACGATATTCTTCGGGAGCAAAGCCATCAAATAATGCATCATATGCAGGATGTACAGCTACCAGTTGTCCCTGCAGATGTGTTGACAATTCGGAAATCTCCAACCCGCAATCATTTACAATACCCCTGATCTCATCCGCATAGGTTTTACTTTCAGCGGCGAGTTGCAGGTCAATACATCGTTTATCCCAGGTAGGAATCTGAACTGCTTTATACCCTATTGCTTCCGCCCATAAGCAAATTGATTTCAGGTTAGTGAATGGTGCTTTATCCCCCATAAACTGGGCAAGAAATATTCCCGGGCCTTTTATTGTTGTCATCGGATAAAATAATTTAAAAGTCAGTTTCAATTACACGATAAAGTCGATCCACTTTTCTTTTGATTTTGCCGAAGCAATCACCTGCTCAATAAATACCATTCCTCTTATCCCTTCATCTGCTCCCGGAAAATCTAGCCATTCTTCTTTCGGTTCTACTCCCTCCATTTTTGCTTTTACACACAATGAAAAATTACGGTAAAGATTGGCAAATGCCTCGAGATAACCTTCCGGGTGACCGGCAGGGGTACGGGTATTATGTTGCGCAAAAGAACTTAAATAACTATTTCCCGACCTCCAGATTTCTGCCGGTTTATCCAGCCACTTTACTATTAATGAATTGGCATCTTCCTGTTTCCATTCCAACCCTCCTTTTTCACCATACACCCTTATTCTGATATTATTTTCTTCACCGGCTGCCACCTGTGTTGCTATCAAAACACCGCTTGCTCCATTATCATATTCTAACAATACAGCTCCATCATCGTCGAGTTTC
>Ga0209063_1001026_pt1 | contig 15445 bp, 10 predicted proteins | sample KloWWTmeKNB19Kit_FD_187177 | JGI IMG/M metagenome (GOLD analysis project Ga0209063, IMG submission 187177) | Active sludge microbial communities from Klosterneuburg, Austria, studying microevolution and ecology of nitrifiers - Klosterneuburg... | ecosystem: Engineered > WWTP > Aerobic digester >...
CATTCGCGATACGCTCGCGAAAGTCACGCTGCGAGACCATACCTATCGGGTTACGGAGTTAGCGTTGACGTTGCTCAAGCAGACCTACCGGGATGGGGATCTCATGATCCCGAAGGTACTGGTGGCCGCACTGGGACATGATCTGGGCAAGATCCCGCGCTTTCGTGCCACGGCCGCCCATGCGATGGGGGATCATCCGGTTGTGAGCGCCATTAAGCTCCAAGAGTGCTTTGCCGGCACGTCCATCCCATGGTTCAGTGAAGTGTTGGATGCCATCAAGGGCCATCATCGGATCGGGAAGGATCGGCTGGGCGTGATTCTTCGGCAAGCCGATGGGCAGGCTCGCGTGAAGGAGATGATCCTCAGTACGCAGGAGATGCAGGAGAAGCCGTTAGACAGCTGGTGCGCGGGATCAGAGGTCTTGGCGATTGTGGCGCCTCGGATCAATCGTCCACTCAAAGGAAATAAGTGGGCGGCGTTTTCCCTCAAAGGGGTCGTCTATGTGACGCCCGACGCCCTTCTGGAGGCGGCCAAAGAGCTGGCACGGCAGAAGAAGATCGTCGAAATGGGACTCATTCGATCGACCGATCGAGAGGATACGCTCCGGAGACTGGTGAAAATCCTGGGTGCTGCAGATCTCTTGGCCATGGAGATTGGGGAGCATTTCTACGGCCGGCCGTTCGACATTTTCACGAAGAAAGCGGGGATCAAACAGCGGGGCTATTTCGTGCCGGTCAAATTGGAGGCATTTCGGATCGCCGAATCGGAACTCGAGTCTCGCAAGGTGGCCTTTATGCAGTTAGTGACCGAATTCCAACTCGGTCGAGGATAGGAGTGCAGGTATATGGACCCGGAAACATTTATTGCCGTGTCATCGTGGGTGAATACGACGCTGCTGGCCGGTGTCCCGCTCCGGATCCTGGCCTCCGCCACTCTGGCAGCGACGTTCTGGTTTGGGGCCTACAAACAGCGCATTGCGCTGGGGTTCTTATTTTTCATGCTGACGATTCTGCTGGCATATTTTCGACCACTGATCAACCTGATCGGCTCGGGGAGCATGTAACAATGGAGCAATCAGCGGCGCGGCGAGGACCGATCTTTGCGGAGGGGGCTTCAGGCCGAAGCCGTCCGCGAAGTCTGATTGCGGCGATCAGCGAAATTCAGGAGTTGGCGGTGGTCGAGAAGCTCGGTACGCCGCTTCCGGAACATCTCATTCTGCTCGATCGCAGCTTTGCCTATACCGAGGTGGGCGTGCATAGCGTCGTGGTCGATGGGCTGATCAACATGCTAGGGGTACCGATGGGACTGGGCGTCTTAGGGAGCTTGATGCCGATCTTCGGAGATCCAGATCCGAGCCTCTTCGATCAGGTATTCGCGCAGCTCATTGGGGTCACCTACGGCGTGGGGTATGCGGTCATGATTGGACATAACCTCGGCTCCTGTTACATCGGAAAGGTCTGCAAACGGGCCATTCAGGACATATATCAGTCGATGATCGTGGCCAACATCATCAAGGTCATTCTCCTGTCGGTCTTTTTTAATTTTATGTATCAGCTCTTGACGCCGGAACATGTACAGGAGGGGGTCAAGCTGCTCTGGCCGATACTCCGGGGAGTGATGTCCGATCAGATGGTAGTCGGGGTGCAGGACTGGGTGATCAGTATGCGTGAAGTCATGATTCCGTCGGCGACAATGGTTATTCTGGTCACTATTGCCACTCTCTGTGTTCCTTATGTCTATTTTGTGATTGGCGGTCGCGAGGCGGCGGAAGAAAAACGACGCAATCGCTTGTATGACGTCTGCTAAGAACGGTCATGCCCAGGAAGACGGAAGAGCCTACAATGTCAATCGGCATGATTAACGTGAAAGTGCGGCTCCAGGACATCAGCGGTACCGGCCTTGGGTGAAGCGCGGGGAGCTGAGGCTCTCTGTACGTCCGTACAGATACTGATTCGTATGCTGCATGTTCTTAGCGACAGTCAACTTGCTCTCTCTCTGTGAGTATCGAAGAGGAATGTAGCGAGAGTGGATGCTGCGCCGACGGCAAGTCTGGCATGGCGTGGTGTCAGTGTTCCCGTATGGGCATGCTTGCCATGCCCGGTGCCGTAAAGGCCGCGTAGCTCAGCGAGGTTGTTTCCGATGGTTCCGAGATTTTGAAGGAGGCGTTTAATAATGTCGCTGCCGCGCGCTGAATCTTCTACATCGTCGGGAACGAGCTTCAGTTCCTTGAGGGTGGCTTTGGTAAGTTCCGGGATATCAGGTTTCCCAGGAAGCGATTTCCCGCGCTGTGCAAGGATGGTCTTGCAACAGGTTTCGATCAGCTCTTTGGCCGTTCCGATGGCGTGAGCCGGATCGGATTGAACGCATTGTTCCATGCGCCTGATTTGTTTCGTGAGGTGGCGGGCGTCGAAGGCGGCACTCCACGTTGGGGTATCTCAGTCCGATGGAGTTCGAACGGCAGGCTAAATGAGCGTAGGATGGTGTCAACTAAACCGGCAGCAGGCCGATTAGAGCGAACAGAGGTCCTCGCCTACTTCACCAGTTCCATCAGCTTTCCGTAGCTGTTCACGACGTCATACTTCGCCTGGTCTGACGTGATTTTGGCAAAGAATTTGCGGGCGCATTCGATTTTAGTTTCCTCGATCTTCCGCAGGTCCATTGACGACATCGAGCCTTTGGTCTCCGCCACGAAGTAGACGTGCTTCACTTGTCCGGCCTCAAAGGCAATAGCCCAGTCTGGATTATAGTTCCCGACTGGGGTTGGAATGTGGAAGGCTTTGGGCAACTTGGCATACACCACGACTTCAGAACTGGCATCGAGTTCGCCGACAAACGTGCGCTCATTGCTGGAATCGGTAAGAACGTAATCGTAAATGTGGCGGTTGGCCTTGAACCCCTTGCTCAGATCTTCCTTCTTTTGCTGTGCGAAGATGTCGATGGTGTGGGTCTCTTCCAGTGGATTGTACGTCAGATGCTCGATGATCACCGTGGCTTTTTGTTCATTAATGAGTGTGCCTGCCTTCAAAATGAAATCTTCAGGGTTGGTTTTGTATTGACCCAGTACGGCGAGGTTGATACCGCGCAGGATGGTGGCAATGGTCCGCCGAGTGAGCTGGGTCGCTTCCGCCAGCTTGCCAAGAAGATCATATTTCACAGCGTACCGGGCGGACACTGGAACACCACCACCTTCATCGCCGGGCTACGCGTGGGGGCCGTGATCGCGCCGATGGTGCTCGACGGCCCCATGGACAAAGAAGCGTTCCTCGTCTACGTGCGCGAGTTCCTCTGTCCGGCACTGCACGTAGGAGATATCGTCATTGCCGACAATCTCGGCAGCCATAAGAACGACGACGTGCGCGAAGCCATCGAAGGGGTCGGCGCCACCATCCGCTATCTGCCGCCGTACTCCCCGGACTTCAACCCCATCGAAATGGTCTTCTCCAAGCTCAAAGCCTTGCTCAAAAAAGCCGCTCACCGCACCGTCGAGGCGCTTTGGAACGAAATCGGAACACTCCTCGACGCCTTCTCTCCGCAGGAATGCGCCAACTACTTCAAATCGGCAGGGTATGTGTCTGTTTAAATGCAAACTGCTCTAGAGAGAGAGAATCAGCGGGGCGTATCCGCCAAACGCACTCCTTACGCCTTTGCTCAATTCGTTCAGTTGTCGAACGAGCACCACGAATTCCTCTTCCCCTTCCACTCCACCATCCGGATCGATAAACCGGACCATGTTTCCCTTGAGTCCGGTGATCACCCGCGCATGTGCGGAGAACTGTTGCGAGGGATCGTCATCGACGGCGATCCATAACGGTCCTCGCTCGGAGAGGCGGCTCGAAAGCGACGCCAGCGTGATGGCTCCGCTGCTGGCATCGCGCAGCTTGAACGTGTCCTTGAGCGCTGCGATTTCCGAAGGTTTGATCCCTCCGTTGCTTTGATACTTCTCGACATACTCCGGTCCGCCTTCGGCGAGGACCGTCTCAATCGGCATGGTTGCCTTCCGCTGAAACGAGATCAGCATCGTGAGGGCTGCCGCCCAGCAACCCTGCGACTTGACCTGGTCGACAGCGGGCACGCCGTCAATCTGCACATCGGTGGATTGTGCGCTTCCGTTTTTGTCTGCGAACTTCGCCTCGACTGTTTGTTTGCCGTCGCCGCTTTCGCTGGAGACATTCACTTTTCCGGAACCGCTGACGACCTTGTTCAACGCATCCTTGACGGCCTTTTCGCCGGTGAGCGGCTTGTCGCTTTCGCCACCCGTTCCGTTCATCGAACCGATCAGCTTATCGATGACCGTTTTGGCGTCTTCCTTGCTCATGTCGCCGTTCTTCACCGCTTCGGTGACCTTCTTCATGACGTTTTCGCTTTGGCGATTCGCGAATGAGGCTTTCGCTCCAGCCGCCGCCATCTTGCCGAAGAAGTTCGCCGTTTGCATAGCTCGCTGGAACGCCCCCAGAGCATTGGCCTGGTTCAACTCAAGGCCGGTGACGTCCTTGAACAGATCCTTCTGCCCGAGTAGCTTGGTGAAATCGGTGAGCGCAGTGGGCGCCGGCGCTTCGGGCACGTTCTGGATTCCGACGATCGGCGCCGTGAAGGGCGTCGGTTCCGTGTCGGGCGGAGTCTGGCGGCGCGTCTCCGTGGAGGTTTCCTGAATCGGCGTCGGCTCCTCTTCAATCGGCTCGGACGCCCAGTCCCAGAAACGCTTGTTGTCGAGGATCGCACAACTGTTGCACTCGCCCAGAATGGCTTCGGCGTGGACACCGCGTGTCGGCACGCTGATTCGCTTTGGCGCAAAGGGAATCGCCGGACGGTAGGCCTCCAGTAGGTCGATGGGCCTGTCCGGATCCTCCGCATTCTTTACGACGGGATCCAGTACATAACCAGGTGCAACGGGCAGCACAAGCGAGTTGCCTATGATGCTGATGAGCCGGTTTTCGGTCACGGAGGCGACTGAACGGCCTTCGGAATCGGGGGCGATGAACCCGTCGAGCAACATGAAACGTCTGCCTGGATCCATGAGCCACCAGATCACATGATGATAGTGCTCAACATGCTCGTTGAGATGCTTGAGAAGACGATCGCGCAGGCGCAAGTCTTCCAACCGCGGGTTCAGCTCCTCCCATTTCGCCAAAGCGTACGTGGCGAGGAATACCGCGTCTCCGGCTTTGATCTCGTCACGTACTCTCCGGGGAGACAGCAACGCAAAGCTGCGGTAGCGGTTGCGATAACTGACATGCACGTAGCGGAGGATGCTGCGGGAGCCCGGAGTGATCTCGCCGAGTGTCGTAGAAAATCGAACGGCCTTGATGCGAGCGCGCGCGACCTGCTGATTTGATGGGAGGACGCAGCGGAAGGCAATGAGATGCTCGCGGCCCGCACGATAGTCCGAGACCATGGTGAAGTCGGCAGTGACCGGAACGTACACCGGGGTTCCGTTGACATCGACGCACAGCTCGAACTGCAGCGTGTCCGCGAACGCCCTGGCAATGCGAGGCGCCAGTTCATCGGCGAAGATCTTGTCGGCCAAAGCGCGCTCTCGGACGCTCTGGTCATAGGCTCGCGCGGCGGCGCCGGGGCCGAACAGGATATTCCATGTATTCCAGTTGTTATTCAGGTAGTCGTTGATGTCTTCGTTCTCGCGCGGCTCCCGCGGCCGGCGGATATCGAGTTCGACGCGGAGTTCGCCCCACAGCTCGGTCATCGCTTCGTCGGCGTACCGGGCGGGCGGAAAATCGCTGTCTACATATCCGGTAAGAATGCGCTCGATGGCATCGAACCCGCCTGCCAGCGTGCGGTCGCGGAGGTGTTGCGAGAGAACATCGCGCCAGCGTAGCGACTTCATCTCGTCAAAGCGCGTCATCTGGAGCGGGATGAACAGGCACTGCTGAGCGGACGCAAGCTCGAGATCCACGCGGTAATGCTTCAGGACTTCGAAGTACTCGACGGTCATGGAATGGCAGTGATTGTAGTTGGCGACCACCTCCGCGGTGACCGATACAGATTCGTGCTGCTGGCGGCCGGTGACGACGGTCGCGCGCTGGCTACGCACGGCTGTGGCTGCCTGCTGCGTGCGGTCGGAGATGTCTTGTCCCGCCGATGCGCTTAACGAGCGGGCGGAATTCTGCCAGGCTTGAGAGTCGGACCCGCCGCCCCCGCCGGCCACTCCGAGCCCAAAGAAACCTCCCGAAAACGGAATGCCCAGCCCCAGACCGCCTCCGCCGCCCCAGGTGCGCGTACTGGAACCGGCGCGAATGCTTTCGGTGATGGTGGAGTTCACGATCTCGGCAACGTCTCGATCCCGGCTCAGGTCCGCGCTGAAAGATTCGGCTACGGTGCGCGATTCCGTTCGCATGCCGGTCTCCCGGCGATCCCAGTCGACGACCACGATCTGGCGCTTTTGCCCCGGTGCAAGCGGCAGCGAGTAGAGCAGATCGCCGAGCGAGTAGCCGTCGGCGCGCCACACCTGCCGCCACTCAAGCAGGTGTCCGTGCGCGATGGTGGCAGCCTGGTACGTCTTCGGCTGAGCATCCCACTGCGGCATGTTGCCGGCGGCGATCGGGGTTCTGCCGCTTGCGGGAGTCGTCTCCGACGCTTGTCCGAGTTGCTCGAACGCGCGATGCCGTTCGGCGGTCATGAGGGCGACGGGCGTAAAGCCGTCCGGGTCGGCCAGGGCATGGCGGAGCGTATCCTCCGACAGCGACGAAGCCCGCTCCATGATGGCGTTCACGACTCTGTCCTTCGCGGCGGTTTCACGCCACGCGCGAACGGCGGCGAGACCGGTTGAGCGATAGGTGTGACTTTCCAGCCGTAATGCATCGAGCGCCGCCTCGCCATTGCGTAGAACGGCTGTGCCGCGCGTGCTCGGCTGCGTCCCTGTGACGCCGGCCGCAGCCTGCCCTAACTGCGTGTCCAGTGCGTTCACGCCATAGGCGAGTTCCGCCGCCAAGGTCAACGCTGTCGGCGATAACGGAGGCAGCGGACGCGGGCGTGGGGGCTTCGACGTGAACAGGAATGGATCGGTCGTGCGAACGAGGGACTGGAAGTTGTACTCCTCGATCGTGCGATTCGGAACGGCAAGGTTGACACAACCGCCCGCAACCGGATCGGCCGCGAACACCCCGGAGCCGACAAGTTCTTCATGACCAGGCGTTCTCGGCAGCGTTGATTCTTTGCAGTCGCACTGGGCTTCTTCAGTCGACGACGGAAGTGGCGTAAGGTCAACCAGGATATCGGTGGATTCGACGGGCAGTCCATCGGGGGTCTGCTTCAGCGCGAATCGCTTGTTCGGCCCGCGATGTCCCGGCACCTCGATTTCCAGGGACCGCCACGCCGCGCGCGGGATCTCGACAACTGCAACCCCTCGGGGGTCGGCATACGAGGCGCCCAGCACATTCTGAACGGGCTCGGTTCCTCCGGCGACGGGGTGAATGCCCCAGACCGACACCAACTGGTTTGCGGCGCGATCCTGTTCCGCCTTGTCATGGAGGTTGATGCGCGTCTTGAGAGGTCCAAGCGCAGGATCGGTGGGGGACGTTTCCGGTGCCACCGGCACTGCGGTATGCGGAAGTACCTTGATGGTGAAGTCGGAAAGCGTTGGCTGCGGCAGGAAGGCGAGGCGCTCGCCGGAGGGAGCGCGAACCGCGACCTCCATCGGGCTGCTGAGCGTGAGGCCGGATTTGACATCGAAGCTGAACTTGCCATCATCCGATACCGGCACGCGCACGAACGTTGGTGCCAGGATGCGAGCTCCGGTCTCGGCAGAGATAAGGGCGGGGATAAAGATTTCGACCTGATGTCCCGCATAGCCCGAACGTGCGCCGGTGAGCTGTCCATTGAGCTTCATTGCCTTCTTTCTCCTCACGCGATTGCCGGATCGCTGACTGTCAGGCCGGTGGGGATGGTGACCTCCCCGATTTTGATGACCAGCTCGTCACCGGGCTGCGGCACGACTCTGACAAAGCCGCTGAGCAGAGGTTCGAGTCCCTGCACGACCCCGAGCGCTTCCATCCTTTGACCGCCAATTTCCGCGGTCAAGGGAAGCCCGGTCGCGGGGACACTCTCTATTTCGGCGAAGACGCGCGCCACAAAGCCGGTGGTCGTCTGTACTTCCTCAGGGACTGCAAGCACCGTGAGACTCTTGAAGTTCATGGCTTGCTCCTACGTAAGGACGAAGTCGATACTGTCCAGCCAGACTTCCTGGGCCGTAGCCGGCGTTTTAAACTCAAAGCTGATCTTTCGAAGCTTCGAGGGATCGATACCGACCAGCTGCACGGTTTTGATTTGCAGAGTCTGCAGCGACATCAGCGTGCAATCCTTGGCGACAGCGAAGATGTCACCGCTTGGCAACTTTACGACCTCGACCGGAACTTTGGCTTCCGGCCGTGCCCAGCCGTTCTGTTGACCCAACAGGAGGGAGGCATGCGCAATGCGAGCCGTCTTATTATCGGTGTCTTCGAGAATGACGTCGAACTCAGGCGGCTTCACCAGGTTGATCTCATCCTCCTGTTTTGTTTTCAGGAGCGCTCGTAACTTCGCAACATCGACGCTTGCCGGGCTGAGTGTAACTGCGGTGTCGACGTCGCTTTTCTGCAATGATGGATAGAGACGCCCGAGGCGGAAGCGTATGGTATCGAAGCTGCTTGGTGGACCCCCTGTGAACTCGTGCACAATCGCCGGCGTGCCCGCTGAAGAAGTGGCCAGAATGCAGGCGTTGTCGTCGTGCGGGATCTTCTCATCGCGGCTGGCAACTGGCGTCAGTGGAGCGAAGCGCTCAATGGTGGCGCCGGCTGGAAGCGTTCGGGTGCCGAAATCAGGCGCCGTCCCAGTGAAGGTGTCGAGTGGCTGGCTTGCCGTAGCAAACTGCCATTGATGGGAAATAGCGGCGCCGGTGGGACTCTTCACTTCGTTCCGGAAGCGCGCCTGCTCGCCTGAATTGCCATTCAAGATCAAGTCGAAGAAGCCGCCAATGAATTCTTTAGCGAGTGCCTCATGGGTGGATTTGCTCAAAGTCCGATCAGGCACGCCCGGCAGAGTGACGCCGTGTTTCGAGGTCGGCCACTCTACCTCTTCGTTGGCGGCCCACACTGTGTTGAAACGGTCGTGTGTGGCGCGTGGGATGAAGACCATCGCTTTATCGCACTCGGTGCGGTCGTAGAGACGGAAGCCATTTCCGCCACGATCCGCGGTCGTCGTTTCCCGCCACCCCACGACGTCGCCGTCCAATCCGCCATAGAAGACGAGGTAATTGACGCCTTCCCGGGGCGGCAGCGAAAGCTTGAAGTTGTTGCTGGCACCGAGGAAATCCGTGGGGGCAAGCGAGCAGATCGCGGTGACCGTGAAACCTGCCATGCCCTTTGACTGCTCGAACGCTCGCACGACAGCCTCGCCGCCGCGGGAATGCCCCATCAGCCCGGTGGCATCGAAATCCACGGTGTCGCCAAGAAGCGACCCCGGCTGTGCGGCGTCCGCGACGACCTGACCGATGGCGGCTAACAGCATTCGGGATCGCGTCTCCACGAAGTGGTCGAGCATGTTCGGTAATCCATGGGAGAAGCTGATCGAAACGATCGGACGCGGCAGCTCGGCGAGGTGCTTCTGAAGATACGTGTATCCCCGGTAATCTCCCCTCTCTGTGACGGGGACGGTTTTCACGTCCAGCGAGCTGCCGGTGATCGGCGGCGCATCGGTCACCGGGCCATCTTCGAGCTTCCACGCGGTGGAGTTGCCGTGGATCATTGCGACGAAACCATACTTCGTTTTGCCTTGCGGCTGAAGGATCTTCTTGTTGTCCGCCGGGTCGGCCGGATATCCGATCATGGCGTTGACCCGGATCTGCAGCCTGCCGCTCGGACCTTCTCGCATCAAGTCGCTATCGATGGCGCTGCCGATCCGGTCGACGAGAATGTCGGTTCCGGCGAGTTTAGCGGGAACGGCTTCTTTCTGTCGCGCCGGCTCAAGGGTGTCCACTCGGTCGGAATCGGAATAGTCCAAAGTGGTGTCATCTACGACATCGTGGACCAGCGGCACTTCGACCCAGATTTCCACCGGGTATTCCCGCACGTGACCGGTGGCGCTGCCGATCTGCAGCCCCGATTCATCGACGGCGAATGAAACCTCTTCGGTCTTTTCTCCTTTTTCGCGTGTGATCTTCGCCGAGCCGCCTGGCGTCTCCGCGGCCTTTTTGATAGCCTCTTCCACTTCCGGAGTGGTCACAACGTCTTTGGATGATGCCGGTGTCTCCGCAATCGACCGCAAGATGGCGTCGCGCGTGGCCTTGCTCGCTTCCTCCGCGGTCAGCAAGTCTGCCTTCTTGGCGGCCTTGATCTGCTCCAGCGTGCGATCGAGATTGCGCGCGGCATCTTTGGCCATGGCGAGTTTGAACGCTTCGCCCGCGAACGCCTCGCTGGTTCCCATCGCGGTGGTCAGCGCTGCCATGGCGTTCTTCTGGTTGTTCGTCAAGCCGGTGAGGTCTTTGAACACGTCCTGACCCAGCAGGCTGAGTGCGGCCGCCATGCCGGTGGGGTCGGGCAAGGAGGGCAGAGCCTGGAACTTGACGATGGCGTCCGGAAGAGCGGTGGGACGGAGGCTTCCCGGCGCAGCAAAGCGGCTGGCCGTGGACAGAGCGCTGATCGCGGAGGGCGAATCCGGCAGCGGAAAATCCTTCCAGCGCCAGAAGCGATCCTCTTCGATGATCTCGCAGCTGTTGCACTTGCCGGGCATAGCCTCAGCGAATACTCCTTTCGTCGGGACGCTGAGGCGGCGCGGCGGCGCCGCCTCGACCTTGTAGAGACGCTCGAGGGCCTTTTGCGGATCCTCTTCTTCGGCGAGCGCTTCGGCCAGTACGGGATCGAGCTGGAATCCGGGAGCCACCGGCATGACGAGGCAGTTGCCTACGATCCCTACCAGACGATTCTCGACGACCGAGGCGACGGAGCGACCGTCCGATCGGGGTGCTTCAAAGCCGTCGAGCAGCATGTAGCGGCGATTCGCATCCATGCCCAACCAGATCGCGCGATGGTAGTACTCGATGTTGTCATTGAGGTGGCGCAGGAGACGGCGGCGCAGGCGGCGCATCTCTGCGAGCTGATTTCTTTCTTCGGCGCGGCTTAGCTGGCTCGCAGAGAGGAATGCCGGATCGCCCTTCACGACATCGTCGTTGACGGATCCGGTAAACAGAGAGCCACTGAAGCGCTCCGTGGCATAAGAGGCTGAAGCCGATTCGACGATGACCTTCGAAAACTCCGGCAGTTCGAAGTCGGTCTGGATGGAGACACCCGCAATCTGCGCGCGCGTCAGCCGTGGTCCGCGGCCGGTGTTGTTGAGCTCGACCTCCATCACACCGTTCTCGGCGTAGCGGGATGCGACCGTGATGTCGAAACCGGCGTCGTGCTCGCGGCCATCACGGTCGACAAGCATGACGCGCAGGCTCTCCAGAAATGCCTGGGCGATCTGCGGAGCGATCTCGGTGCGGAAGATCTTGTCGCGTTTGACCTGATCGCGCCGGTAGACTTCGTACAGAACCTCAGGGTTGACACGGAGCACGAAACCGAAGAAGCGCCACTCCGTATCCTGCACGGCAACGGTCGCGTCCTTCGGATCCTTGGGACGCGCGATCGAGATGCGCACTCGCAGGTTGCCGGTCATCTCTTCGATCGGGTCGTCGGCGTAACGGCGATTGGGCGGCAGCGGCTCGGTGGAATTCAAGCGGCGAATGGCTTCGAAGCCCGGGGTCAGACGACGATCACGGCAGGCATTCAAGAGCATGTCATGCCAGCGAAGCACTTTGGCGTCATCGAAGGTGGTCATTTCCAGCGGTACGAACAGGCATTCCTGGACGCTGGCCAGTGTTTCGTGCACCGCGAAATGACGAAGCACCTCAAAGTACTGGATGGTCAGAGCGTGGCAGCGATTGTAGTTTGCAATCACTTCCGTCGTGGCGGTCACACGCTCGCTTTGGCCGACGGTTTCAACCACGGTAGAACGCTGATTGCGAACCGCAGAGGCGCCCTGTGAAACGCGATCCCGAAGCTGGTTCAGCGTCTGGCCGGAAAGGCTCCGCGAGTTGTCGCTCCAGGCATTGGAACTGGCTTTGGCGGCCCCTCCTCCTCCGCCGATCACGAGAGGTCCAATCGCCAGGCCGAATCCGCCACCGCCGGCAGACGTGGTCGCGCGGGAGCCGCCGCGTAGCGATTCGCTGAAGGCAACGTTGGCGATCTCGTCGATGTCGCGGTCGCGGCTAAGAGTTGCACTGACGGCTTCGGAGACGTCAGTGGCTTCGGTGCGCGCCGCGGTATCCGCGCGATCCCACTCGAGCACCGCGATCTGTTTCTTCTGACCTGGAGCGAGCGGAATGCTACGCACTAACTCGCCGAGTGAGTAGCCGTCGGCGCGCCATTCTTGTTTGAAATGGAGAATGTGTCCATGGGCGATGGAAGTTGCCTGATAGAACTCGGGCGTGAAGTCCCAGTCGACGAGATTGATCTCGTTCAGCTCGCCTCGGTTTGCCACCGGCTTGATGCGCCAGTTCAGGTAATCTCTCAGAGCTTTGGCGGAGACACTGCGCTGCAGCGTCATCAACCCTTCTGGGGTGAAGCCATCAGGGTCCTCGAGTGCAGCCTTTATTGCCGCCGGCGGGATCTTTGCCACCGCTTCACGTAAGGCGGCCTGCATCGCCCTTTCGTCGACGGAATTGCCCCACTCGGCGGCTCGGCGCACGCCTGACGACTGAAGCGGGCTGACGTCGACGTAATCGGCGATACCGGTGTCGGCCATCGTCGCAGCTGCCGCCGCTTCGGTGTTCGCGACGACTGTTGCAAGGCGAGCCATCGTGCGGGCTCCCTCGACGGATGGAGTCGCGTTTCGACGGAGGTCAGATGATACCGGTAGCTCCGGGGTGGGCGGCTTTGGGGCGGTCTGCACCGCGATGGCCGACGCTCCGACTGCCTGCGCCAGTGTACCGCGATCGAATGCCAGCGAGGCTATCTGCGGAAGATCGATCTCATTGCGCACGGTATCGGGAAGGGTGAGGCCCCTGATAGCCGGATCCGTCGTGCGAACGATCTTAAAGAAGTCGAACTCTTCCAGCGTGCGGTTAGGAACCGTAAAATCCTGACAGCCCGCGCCGAGATCGGTCGAGAATGCTTCACCGTGCACCGCGAGCTCCGCAGAACCCGGAGTTGGAGGCGGAGGCGCCGTGCATCCGCAGTTCTCTTCATCGCTGGTCTTCCCAGGCGCATCGATAAACAAGAGCACGGGCTCCGGGAGCCAGTTCCCAGGCGTGATGTGGATCGTGTGGCGGACAAGAGCGGCGCCCCCTCCGGTTTCGCCGAATGCGGCCGTGAGGCGCTGCCGTTGCACGAAACCGGCGAAGTATCCGCTCCGATCAGTGACGCCTGTAAAAATGGGGGCGAAGCGGGCGCCGTCGCCCGAGGCACCGAAAATCCTGACCGCGAGTTCCGCCGCGGCGGAGTGATCGCTGGATGCGCCTGCGGCAACAAAGACCCGGCCGGAGACACGGGTCCGCTGATCCACCGGCTCGTCAACGGGATCGATGACGAGGTCCAGGTCGCGGGGACGTACCGGGAAGGGTTTGAGATAAGGGGTGCCATCTTCAACCAGCGATGAGAATTGTCGGCGCGCCAGTATTTGCCCCTCGGGAGATACGACGGAGAGGGATGCATCCGCGGGGATGGGGTCACCAGGATCGGCAGAATAACTGCCGTCACCGCGAATTGTGATCGAGCGATCGAGAGACCTCGGTACACCGTCGACTGCCGCGGAAGACGTGAAAACGAGCCGATACGCATCCCAGCCGTTCTTGGGGACACCTCCATCGGCCGACTCAATTCTGCCGTGGAAAGTCATGTTGCATCCCTCAAATTCTCTTACTGCAGCTAAGTCGACTTGCGTACGCTGAAAATCGTGTTGTGGTCAAATAGAAACAGCCACTCAGTTATGCCACTTTCGCCAATCGTTCGAAGTCATTGGGGCTGATGTAGTCGAAATCGACAAAATATCTCGATATAGTTGTCAAGTCCCGGATGATCATGAGGCTTATGCTTATGGGTATCCGTGATTCAGTCAAGCATAATAATTTGCCGTCAGGCCTACCAGATCGGAAAGCAAGTTTGATGCACAGTATTTTTCTGCAGCATTCATGAACCATTCGGAATAATTTCAGCGTGATGTCTGGTGCACTGACCCAGCAGAGGTTCCAACCGTATCCAATTTGATTCACACTGAATCGAAAAAGATACGTTGGGTAGGAAGAGAATATGTCGCAATGTGAAACAGTCTTCTCTGTCCGATGCGGCTCAGAGGGAAGACTGGGATGAGCACTCACGAAGAGAAATAGTTGCGGCTTGTGTATGTCTGAGTCCTGCTGCCTTGTTCTCTCATATCTCTCGCAGCCGATTCAAAATCTTGCGGAGTTAGATCTGCGTGGCCGCCTCTTCTGCCCCCTCCAGTAGCTTCTGCACGTCCTCGACATGGATCTCGGTGGTCGCATAGTGCTGATGGCGCATCATCTTCTGGACCTGCATTAGATTAGCATGGCGGTTTCAAGTTCCAAGTGCAACGGTTGGGACGAGGACGCAGACTATGGACCACGATGCCCGGCTTTTTCACTCCAGCTAACAACAGGCCTTCCGTGATGATCCGATGAATCGCACGTGTCGAAAGCCACTTGCCGGTTGGCGACTTTCCGGCACCTTGCCGCTCCAGCTCGGCGGTGTGTGCTCGCTCAGAGTGAGACTGCCGACGCGCAAACAGATCTCGGTGGCAGCGGGGATTGTGTGATGGGTGAGAGGCGATGAGTTCGGGATTGAAACGCTGGTCATGGGATGGGAAGGCACAAGCCCACCTTCGTGACTATATCCGAAAGAGGACTATGACCCTAATGAGCAGTGACCGGCCCAGGCGCCAAACGAGGCTATCAGACCAGCGAACAAGCGACGACGACACGGAAGGGTAAGACGAATGCTCAAGACTCATCTCCCTTATCTGGAGACGAGTCTTGAGGGCCCGATTCCTGGTTGCAACCGGTTGCAGATTTGCGGATTGTTTGCCCGGTTTTGCCGTGATTTGCCGAGCTATCTTGTTGAAATTGTTGATGTGGCGATGAGTCCGGTTCAATTCGAAAACCGCAGGTCGGTTGTCAGCAGGCCTCGACGTATCCCCGCATCGGAATGCATATGGGTCATCAATAGTGGTTGGATAGAGGCTGCCTATTGCATCGTAGACATGACTGTCTGATCCGGGTAGTGTACGGACTTGCTGTGACAAATTTGTGACAAAACAATGCAGAATTGATGGATAAGGAGCGGAACGCATAGAATCAATAGAAGCTCCTAAGTGATCGATATACTGAGTAAATTGGGGAAACCGTTGCAATAGCGAGCACTTGTCAAAAACCGTTCTTTCGATCTTTTAAGGCGAGGGTCCTGGTCTA
>Ga0209063_1001031_pt1 | contig 15425 bp, 8 predicted proteins | sample KloWWTmeKNB19Kit_FD_187177 | JGI IMG/M metagenome (GOLD analysis project Ga0209063, IMG submission 187177) | Active sludge microbial communities from Klosterneuburg, Austria, studying microevolution and ecology of nitrifiers - Klosterneuburg... | ecosystem: Engineered > WWTP > Aerobic digester >...
TGCCACCGGTGCAACCGGAGCGATCGGTCCGGAAGGTCCTGCCGGAACAGCGGGACCTGCAGGGATCCAAGGACCAGCGGGACCCACAGGGCCTGCGGGTGCTACGGGTGCTGCCGGGGCCACGGGGCCACAAGGCAATGACGGTGCAGATGGCACGGGCGTCACCATTCTCGGTTCCTATGCCTCCCTTGCGGCATTGCAGGCGGCGCAGCCCACCGGGAACGCCGGGGATGCCTACCTGATCAACGGGGACCTCTATGTCTGGTCCACGAATACGAGCATCTGGAACAATGTGGGCACCATCCAAGGCCCAGCGGGAACGACCGGTGCAACGGGGGCTGCCGGAGCAACAGGGCCAGCAGGACCTGCAGGACCACAAGGCGAAACAGGTGCGGATGGCGTGATGGGACCTGCGGGTTCCGCCAATATCAATGGTACCGAGAACTACCTCGTGAAATTCACCGGTGCTACTGCGGGTGGGAATTCCCAAGTCTTTGATGACGGCACCTCGGTCGGGATAGGCACGGACACACCCACGGCCAAACTCTCGGTGAACGGCGATGCGAACAACAGCACCGGATCATGGAGCGTGTTCTCGGATGCGCGCATAAAGACCGTGAACGCGGAATTCACCGATGGGTTGAGCGTGATCGAGCGCTTGCGTCCGGTCCTGTTCACCTACACCGAAAAGGCCCCCTTCCAGTCCGACGGCGAACAGATCGGCGTGATCGCACAGGAATTGGAAAAAGTGGCACCGTACATGGTGAGCCAGCAGGAGAACGGCGCGTTCAAGGACCTGCGCGAAGTGAACAACCAAGCCTACGTGTTCTTGTTGATCAATGCGGTAAAAGAGCAACAAGCATTGATCAATGCGCAACAGGAGAAGATCCAGTCGTTGGAAGCCGCCGGTGCCGCGATGCGTTCGGACCTAAGTGAGCAGAACGAGTTGATCCAAGCGAACATGAAGATCATGTTGGAATTGAAAGCTGCCGTTGAAGCACAGACGCAGCGTTGATCGGATCTCGAAACAAAAAGGGGGTGTTCCAATTTCGGGGCAGCCCCTTTCCTTTTTTCGGAACGCTGAACATGCTGTGGCCTTCAATGCGCACAGACGGTACCGAGTAACACGTCTTTCGTGCGGAGACGGTCAATGCACCGGCGATCGTGGTTGAAGATCTTGTTGTACCACCTTGACCCACTCCGGTGGACCGGAATTTAGGCAACTACACCAACCCTTCCCGTATCGCCAAGCTCACCGCACCGGTCGCGGACTTCACGTGGAGCTTTTCGTAGATATGGCGCATGTGGGTGTTCACCGTACCGGTGCTGATGTTGCACTGTTCGGAGATCATCTTGTAGCTGTAGCCCTCGACCAGCTGTTTCAGGATGTCCTTTTCGCGCGATGTGAGATCGAAGTTGGTTGGTTTTGCAAGGGGGCCCTTGTTCGCGCAGAGCGTCAACACCTTTTTGGCGACCGCGGGTGTCATGGGGGCACCCCCTTGGGTCACTTCCACGATGCCTTCGATCAACTTGGTGGGTGCGGTCTGCTTCAGGAGATAACCATCGGCACCGGCGAGGATGGCGGCGAAGATCTTGTCGTTGTCCTCGAACACGGTCTGCATCAGGATCTTCACCGTGTTGTTCGTTTCCCGGATCAGGCGTACCCCTTCGATCCCGTCCACGTGCGGCATGTCGATGTCCATCAACACCACATCGGGTTTGCTCGTTTCGATGTGCTTCACCACCTCCCGGCAATCCGGAAAGGCCCCTGCGCATTCCATTCCATCGGTGGAATCGATCATCAACCGCAGCCCATCGCGGCGGCTGGCGTTGTCATCGAATATGGTCACATGGATCATGACGCCACAAAACTAGGTCCCCGGATGCACGCCGTCCATCATAGGATCTAATGATATTTGGGCTTCTGATGCTTTGAAACGGAGCTCGACCGTTGTTCCCGCACCCGGACCCGTATCAACGTGAAGTTCGCCCCCCATGTCCTTGGCCCTTTTCCGCATGTTGCCCAATCCATTCCCCCCGGAGCTACCAGCTGCAGGAGCATCAGGATCGAAGCCCTTTCCGTTATCGGCCACCTGCATAACGATGGATGGTCCGTTGCGCGATACGTCCACACGCAGGACGGTCGGTTCGGCGTACTTCAACGCATTGTTCACCGCTTCCTTGAATATCAAATAGAGGTTCTTCCGTTGTGACATGCCAAGGTGGATACGCTCCAACCCATTCTCGATGGTGAACTCCAAAGTGCAGGACCCCGCCTCCGTCAAGCGCACCGCATAGGAACGCATACGCTGCACCACATGGTCCATATCGTCGTTCTCCGCATTCACGGCCCAAACGATATCATTCATGGCCTCCATGACGGAGGTGGTACTTTCGGTGATGCGGTCCAGCATTTCGGTGGCCTCCGGAACCTTTGTGCCGGCCTTCTTTCTGGCGACGGTACTGAAGAGAGCAACACTGCTCAAGGTGCTCCCGATCTCGTCATGCAGGTCACGGGCGATCTGATCGCGCACGTTCACCACTTCCATCGCTCTTGCCAGACGATACCGAAAGAACGCGACCGCGATGCTTGTCAATATCAACGCCATGAGCAGGCGGAACCACCAGGTGCCCCACCACGGCGGTGTGATGGTCAATAACAAGGTCGTACCCTGCTCATCCCACCTCCCTTCGCTGTTGCGCCCTTGTACGCGGAACGTGTAGGAACCGGGATCGAGGTTGGTGAAGGTGGCTTCATGCCCTTTTCCATTCTCGATCCAATTGGTGTTCATCCCTTCGAGGATGTACCGGTACTCGTTCTGGCCGGGCACGGATAGGTCCATGTTGGCGAAGGCGAAGGTGATCATGCGCTCGCTGTACGGTAGGGTCAGTTCGTCCAACCACGTGATCGGTACCTGAAGGAAAGAGGTATTGTCCGATACCGTGACCGGTCTATTCAACAACTTCAGCCCCGTGATCCGGGTGGGCGATGGGTCCGCTTCGGTGTAGAAGTCTTCCGGATCGAACCAGGTGATGCCCTCCATGCCGCCGAAATACAAGAGGCCATCGGCACTTGCCTCTGCACTGTAGCGATTGAATTCGTTGCCAGCGATGCCGTCGGCCATGGTGTAGGTCTTCTTGGCCCCGGTGCGCGGGTCAAAGCGGCACAAGCCTTGGTTGGTGCTGATCCAAAGGTTGTTGTGCGCATCGGGCAGGATGCCGTAGACCACGTCGTTGGGTAAGCCCTGTTCAGTGGTGATGGTATGGTCGCATTGTCCGGTACGCAGGTCCATCCGGGCCATGCCCTTTCCTTCGGTCCCCACCCACATGAACTTGTCGGGCTCATCCGGATCGAAGCAGAGCGAGAACACCTCATTGCCGGGGATGGACGTGCTATCCTGGTCATCATGCATGTAATGGCTCCAATTCCCGGTGCGCGCTTCCAATCCGTAGACCCCATTGCCAGTGGCCATCCAAATGGTGCTGTCCGAGGCGAAGCGCCAACAGGCGATCTCGCGGTAGGTGCCGGAGCGGATGGGGCCGGGGAATTCAAAGCGCTGTAAGGTTGTTCTTGTGCGGGTGTCCACTTGGGTCAACCAGTTCCGGTCCTTCTCACCGGGTCTATTGGAGAGGATCCATACCTCTTTCCCCAAGCCGGGATAAACAGCGGCGACCTCGTCCTCCGGGGCAAAAGGAACGCTCAATAGCTCTTTCGTACGCGGGTCGAAAACGTACAGTCCATCGCGTTCATGCTGCGAACCACCGCCCAACCAATAGCATCCCGATGGATCCCGGGCACACACCCCCCAACTCGGCTCCAAGCCGCGTGCGTCCAACGCATCGATCACGGCAATGCTCTTTAACACCCCTTCAGTGGCATTCAAGGCCATTAGTTCTTCGTGCACCAGCAGCTCCCTCCCTTCCAGGTCCGTCGCCACGATCGCAGAATGCTGAATGGGTGAATCCTGAAAGCGGAAGGTCTGAAAGCGTTCTGTGGAACTACGGTATTTGACCAGACCGTATCCCGATGTACCTGCCCACACGACACCTGTGCGGTCCATGATCCACGCAAGGAAACCGGTGCCCGGTAAGGCGTGACCGCCCTCCAATTCGGGTTTGATGACCTCGGTAGTTCCGGTACGCAGATCCATTCGGAACCAATTCTTGTCGAGCCCTTCGCCCCAAAGCCGGTCCTGCGCATCGATCACCAACTCGGAACCCCGGAACTGAAGCCCCGGCAGTTCCAGTGTATCCACCACCTCAACGGATCGTTCATCGAAGACGATGACCCGCTTTTCCCACACCAGCAGCATGTGACCCGCCGATGCATGGTGCAACAGACCGGGAGGGTGTTCGAATTCCACCCAAGGCCAAGGCACCTTCCACCGCAGGCGTTCCACAAGGCCATCGCTCGTTCGCGCCCAAACGCTCAACTCATCCCGCTCAAGCAACCAGAGGTCACCATTCAGGGTGGCACGGATGGAGCGCAAGGCATTCAGTTCCAACTTGGGATAGTGGTCGGCAGCAGCGCCTAACGCAGGCAAAGGCCCAGCGGCCACACCATTGGGAACCACGCAGAGACCACCGGAGTATTCGAGTACCCAGAGGTCGCCATGGGTATCTGATTCAATACTCACGATGCCTGCCAACTGACCGAGCCGTGGATCGCGCTTGATGCGTGCAAAGCGGCCCGTGCGGGGATCGTAACGATGCAAGCCATCTTGCTCCGTACCGATCCAAAGAAAGCCCAAGCTGTCCTCAAGTAACGCTGTGATGTGGTTGCCCGCCAAGCTGGTCGTGTCGCCCGGAATATTTCGGAATACCCTGTATTCATAGCCATCATAGCGGGCCAGGCCATCCTTGGTAGCGAACCACAGGAACCCTTGCTGATCCTGAAGGATCGACCAGATCAGGCCTTGCGGTAAGCCGTGATCCACGGTAATGAGCTCTGCGCGCACTCGTTTTGGCGTCGCTTGCCCGAAAGAAACCCCGATCACAGGCCCTACGAATAGGAAAAAGATAAGCAGTCTTCGCATTGTGTGGGCCAGCCCTGGCATGGAGTTGCGGAAGATAGGCGAAGGAGGCCGAACCAATACTGCGATGGCTAGGGCAAACGCATCTAAAATGCGCAAATATTCCGGGCTTTCAGCCCTGACAACCGCAATTCAATTCAATGACCGCTGGTGTTCCCAACGGCTGGTAGTTGTCCGGCCTTCAGCCCTATACGTGTCTGGTGGTGTCACGCTGAAAGGCTGGAAGCCCACCTCCCGTAGGCAGGCCGATATATGAATATGACTACCAACATGAATTAAGATGCGTTTGCCCAACCGCGATGGCCGTTCACCGGTGATGTAAGCTGGACCGGACATCATAGGACCCTATGATGAACGCACGCGCAAAACCCTAAATATCATAAGGATCAGGGATTGTGCTGTGCTCCGATAGGGCATTGTTTCGCACCGTTGAACCTCGACCGAACATATAGACCATGATCTGGCCACGGCCAACGGATGATCAGTGGACCAAACAGAATTGAAGTGGAACGAAAGAACAACGAAACACCTGAATTGAAAATGAAGAAACACGGAATTCCCATAACCCTGCTCGTGCTGGCCAGCGGCAGTTGCCTTGGCCAAGACACAAGCCCCCATGTGCTTGCCACTTCTGGTGGTGAGAGCAGCTCCCCTACCAGCAAGATGAGCTGGACCATCGGTGAACCGGTGATCGAAACCGTATCGGCAAGTGGCAGCACGCTCACCCAAGGTTTCCAGCAACCCTGGGTGGATATTTCGATCGACGTATCGGAGAACGCAGATACTGCACCGGACATTACGGTTTATCCGAATCCCACAAGGCACTTCTTGAATGTGGTGTACGAGGAAGCCCCGCTAGGCGACCGCTACGAACTGCGCAATGCGCTCGGGCAACTGGTCATGCAGGACCGCGTGCAGGGCAGTACCACGGAACTGGACATGACAACGGTCTCCTCTGGATCCTACTACCTCCGCCTGCTGGACCATGAGAACAAGCCACGGAAAACATTCACCATCAACGTAACCCCATAGGACCATGCGAACTTTATACCTCTCCATACTGGCCTGCCTTTTCACAGCGGCCAGCTTTGCCCAAGCGCCGGAAGGCGTGAACTACCAAGCCATTCTACGTGATGGCAGTGGCGCCATCCAAGCCAACACTTCATCCACTTTGGGACTGGCCATTCTACAAGGCAGCACCGGCGGCCCCGTGGTCTATGCTGAAGACCACGCGGTAACGAGCAATGGCTTCGGCTTGGTGAACGTGACCCTTGGCGCTGGGGTGGTGACCAGCGGAACCTTCGCCACGATCGACTGGTCCACTGGGTCATACTTCGTGCGTACGAGTTTGGACGGCCTGGAACTGGGCACCTCTCGCATGCTGAGCGTACCGTACGCTTTATATGCGGCAGAAAGTGGAAATAGCACGCCCGGCCCAGTAGGCCCGGAAGGCCCAGCAGGACCACAAGGTGCTCCGGGAACAACGGGTGCCCAAGGGAACGACGGACCGGCCGGCCCACAAGGCCCCGCAGGTGCAACCGGTCCACAAGGCAATGATGGCCCGGCAGGACCAACAGGACCACAAGGGGCCACAGGTGCTGATGGCACCGGAGTGACCATTTTGGGCAGCTTGGCGAACGTGGGCCTATTACCTGGAACCGGAGATCCAGGCGATGCGTACTTGATCAACGGCAACCTCTATGTATGGTCCGATAATTCAAACACCTGGGAGGACGCCGGCAACATCCAAGGACCGGCAGGACCAACGGGACCAACCGGATCGACCGGCGCCAACGGGGCCACAGGACCCCAAGGCCCCGCTGGACCCACAGGTGCTACCGGTACCCAAGGACCCGTTGGACCAATGGGCGCTACAGGTGCCATTGGAGCAACCGGACCTGCAGGACCAACAGGTGCTACCGGAACACAGGGACCTGTTGGTCCAATTGGTGCGACGGGTGACATTGGAGCAACCGGACCCGCAGGACCCACAGGTGCTACAGGTACGCAAGGACCCGCAGGCCCAATGGGCGCTACAGGTGCTGATGGCGCAACCGGACCGGCCGGACCCGCAGGACCTACCGGTGCAACGGGTACCCAAGGACCAGCTGGGCCTGCAGGCGCCACTGGACCGGCAGGCACACCCGGAACCGCCGGAGCCACCGGCCCCCAAGGACCTCAGGGCCCTGCAGGTGCGGCAAACATCAATGGCACCGAGAACAAGTTGGTGAAGTTCACCGGGGCCACAACTGGGGGGGATTCGAACCTCAGCGACGATGGGACCGACGTGAACGTGAGCATCCCTACATCCCAAGGGAAGTTCGAGGTGAACACCGGTGTAGGCAGTTTCCGGATGTTCAATCGCCCGAATGTGGGCAACCAGATCCAGTTGGCCGAATTCGCAGGACCCGGAAGGGACCCGTTCATCACATTCAACCGCACCTACTTCGGGGATCCGGAGCCCCAGCCGACCAACTGGCACCTTGGGATGTTCGGTACAGGAGCGTTTGGCATAGGCACTTCAACCGACCCGACCGCACAATTTTTAAAAGTAGAACAGAATGGGAACGTGGGCATTGGTATAAACATACCAACGGAAAAGCTGGATGTAAACGGCAATATCCAACTCAGGGGAAATAACGGTGACAATCGGATCTACAGTTCTACAAGTCCGGATAATCACCTTCGGTTCCTGTCCAACAACCACAGTTTTCTTTCCGGTGCAGCATTCATTTCACTTCAAACTGGCGGTGTTGATCGGATATTCATACACCCGAGCTATACAAACTTTGCAGCTGGAGGTGCTGACGTTATGAGGATCTTGAATGATGGCAATGTGGGCATTGGAACGAACACACCGACCGCCAAACTCGATGTTGCTGGCACCGTGAAGATCGCTGATGGTACTGAAGGGACGGGTAAGGTGCTCACTTCGGATGCGAATGGGAATGCCAGTTGGCAGGCCTCTTCGGTCAAGGCGAATTTCGCGGCAACCCACTACGGTCAACCAGCCTTTATTCTGGTGCCCAATGTCGAATACACCGCAGATCTTGCGAACATCAAATATGCGAACAACATGACATATTCAGGTGGTGTGATCACCATTCAGGTCGATGGGATCTACCATTTCGACTTTCTTGCAAGTTTTGCCTTCGGCTACACCAACACCCAGCAATTGGAAGTGAAGATCCTGAAGGATGGCGGGCTTTACAGTCAAGAGTTCGAAAGGGCCCTTTCGCTGGACATGCAATTATCCGCAGGACAAACCGTGGAATTCACCATGAGGCAGCATACAGGAAGCGATATTGAACTGGGTGCCTATTCTAGGATCAGCGGGCATAAGGTGGACTGATCGACCGTCCATTCCACCGAAGCGATCGGTATCAGAATTCGATAATATCCAATGCGGAGGCCGTCCCGACCGGGGCGGTCTCTGCTGTTCTGCACTGAACGGCATTGGAAGGAACGAGAACGGAACGGGTATCTGGAAGATGCAGGCGGACCGGTCTGGTGGCGTGCTAAGCGACCCCAAACTCCCCTGACCTCACTGGGTCCTATGAGAAAAGCACCCAAACGCCCCAAAATATAATAGGATCCTATGATTGATGGGCATGCCTACAGCCCCTTTCTTTGTCCACATCCAAAACAGCCCTTGACCACCACAATGAAAACGCTACTCCCTCTCCTGTTCCTGCTGGTCTCGATCACAAACGTTGCGCAAACCACCAACTACTCCGGCTTCAACTACCAAGCGGTGGTGCGCGATGCACAAGGCCAGCCAATGCCGGATCAGGCCGTTGGGGTACAGTTCTCCTTCACCTGTGGTGGCTCCGTTTACGTGGAGGTGCATTCAACCACCAGTGATGCACAGGGCATGATCGCCCTGGTGATCGGTGAAGGCGCGCGCACTGGAGGCGTCCCAACGTTCAGTGCGATCGATTGGTCCAGTTGCGGAGCAACGCCCATCAGCCTTAGCGTGGCCATGGATATCACGGGTGGTTCCAATTATGCCACCGTGGGTACACAGGAGCTAAAGGCCGTGCCCTTCGCCATGCGTTCCCTAACAACAGACGGCGGAGCAGTATCCGGATGGGAATTGAACGGTAGTGACTTGAACAATACGAACACGGGCAACGTGGGCATCGGAACCAACGCCCCGGAGTCCGCGTTGGACCTGCATGGTGGGAACCTGCGGGTAACGGGTGATGGACTTTCCGCAGCCATGGACCTCACGCCTTTCAGTCCGAGCGGCAACGATCCCGGAGCGCGCGTGCAGGCGACAGATGATGGTGGGTTCGGTGCGCATCTGGACTTCTTGGTCAAACCGATCGGCAACCTCACCAACACGCTTGAGAACCGGATGCGGATCGAAAGCAACGGCAACGTGGGCATCGGCACCACAACCCCTGTGGCCAAGCTCGAGGTACGTACTGCCGGCATGGGCTTCCGGCAGACCGATGGAACGGTGAACGCCGATCTGGTCGTGGCAGGCACGGATGCCTATTTCGGCACGAGCAGCCCGGATCACCATCTCCATTTGACTGCCGGCGGGTTCGACGACATGATCATCAGGGGGGATAACCACCGGGTTGGCATTGGGAGGAACCCGATCGATCAAAAGCTGGAAGTGGAAGGGGGCGCCTATTTCAATGGCAACGTGGGCATCGGCACCAGTACGCCCGCCAGCAAATTGGACGTGGAAGGCGGCGTGAGCGTGGGTACCACGTACTCGGGTACAACCGCCGCACCGGCGAACGGAGCGATCATCGAGGGCAGGGTGGGCATCGGTACCACCACGCCTGCGGATAAACTCACCGTGCAAACCGCCACCAACAATTATGGGTTCACGCATTCCGATGGCACCATAACCGTAGGCTCGTTCGTAGGTGGAAGCAGCGGAGGTGGTTGGTATGGGACCCGGAGCAATCACAACCTCAACTTCTTCACCAACGATGCTGCAGCCCAGATGACCCTGGCGACCACCGGCAATGTGGGCATAGGTACCACCACCCCCCAATCGAAGCTCGCCGTGAACGGGCGGATCACCTGCAAAGAGGTGGAGGTGACGCTGACCGGCTTCCCGGACTACGTCTTCGCGAAGGACTACCGCTTGATGCCTTTGCCCGAGGTAAAGCAGTACATCGCCGCCAACGGCCACCTGCCCAATGTGCCCAGCGCCTGCGAGGTGGAGGAGAACGGTATTGGATTGGGTGAGTTGAATAAGATCCTGCTGGAGAAGGTGGAAGAACTGACGCTGCACTTGATCGAAAAGGACCAAGAGGTGAACGCACTGCAAAGTGAAATGCGTGAGTTGCGCGGCATGATGCTGGAACTCCACGCCAAGTAAGCGCGCCATGTGGAAGCTGTATACACCGCAACGGGATCGATGGTCCTTGCACGCCTGGATCGGCGGTTCGGCGATCTGCTTAGCGCTGCTCCTCCCGATCGCCTCCAACGGCCAAGTCGTGGACCGCTACTATTACCTGCAGCCTGCCACTGATGATTTCGAAACGGTGCGACTGGAGATGGAGGCGTATTACGCGAACCTGGACAAAGGAAAAGGTACCGGCTACAAACAGTGGAAACGCTGGGAATACACACAGCGAAGCCGATTGACCCCGGATGGCAAGATCATCAACACCGGCCTGAAGAACCTCGAAGAATTCCTGCCGTACCGGGATATGCTGGAGTCGCAACGCGGGCCTTCCTCCGCATTCGGCAACTGGACCTTCATGGGCCCCACCGATGCGGTGAACGGCCAGAGCGGGTACGCACCCGGCCTGGGGCGGATGAACGTGGTGGGCTTCCACCCTACCGATGTGAACACCCTGTACGTAGGTGCTCCCGCTGGTGGCCTTTGGCGCACCACGAACAATGGCCTTTCCTGGACCCCGCTCACCGATGGCCTACCCAATCTCGGCATATCCGGAATCGCCGTGGACCCCACCAACGCGAACACCATCTATATCCTTACCGGAGATGGCGATGGTGGTGTGACCCAATCGCTCGGCGTATACAGATCCACCAACAACGGGGCCTCCTGGGCGGTTGCTGGCCTCTCCTGGACGGTGCAGCAATCCGTTCGTGGGTACAAGCTCCTTATTCACCCCACGAACGGGAACATCCTCTTCGCGGCCACCACGCAAGGCATCTACCGCACCGTCAACGGAGGCGGTTCATGGACCAATGTCGTCTCCGGATCCTTTCAGGACATCGAGTTCAAACCGGGCGATCCGAACATCATCTACGCGTCGAGCAATGGGAATTTCTATCGCTCCACGAACACAGGTGGGACGTGGACGCAGATCACCGCGGGCATGCCCACCAACGCGAACCGCATCGCCATCGCGGTCTCACCGGCCATGGCTTCCCAGGTGATGCTGCTTTGCGGCCCCGCCACGGGTGTAGGCACTTTCAAAGGTGTATACCGATCCACGGATTCCGGGTTGAACTTCTCCCTGTCCTCCTCCACACCGAACATCCTCGGCGGCAGTGAGACCGGGCAGGACGCACTGGACCAGTCGGGGTACGACCTCGCCTTCGTAGCGCACCCCACTTTCGCGCCACGGACCATGGCCGGTGGTGTGAACATGTGGCTCTCCCTGAATTACGGTGCCAGCTATACCAACCATTGCCATTGGGCGATCCCCTTCGGAACACAGCCCGGGAACAGATACGTGCATGCGGATATCCATGATCTGGCGAACAGCCCGCTCAATAATTTCTATGTCTACTGCGCCAGCGACGGCGGTCTTTTCTGGAGCGGTGACAATGGCACCAATTGGCAGAGCAGATCCGCAGGGCTTAGCACCACCATGTTCTACCGCATCGCCGATCACGATCCAGATCCGGGACTGTACATCGGGGGCACCCAGGACAACGGCTCCACCAAACTCACCGGAGGCAGCACCGTAATGACCCAGATGTGGGGCGGGGATGGTATGGATTGCATCATCCATCCCACGGATCCCATGAAAATGGTCTACTCCGCACAATTAGGGGCGGTCTATCGCTCGGTCGATGGTGGCGCGACGTTGTCCGGGATCACACCGCCCGGCGCTTCCGGTCCTTGGCTCACGCCCTTGTGCATGGATCCCAGTTCGCCTTCCACACTTTATGGCGGCTGGCACACCTTGTACAAAAGCACGGATGATGGTACGAACTGGACGAACCTCGGTGTGCCTTGCTCGGACGAGTTGGTGATCTGCGAATCGGCCCCGACACGGCTCTACGCGAGCAGTGGCAGCACCTTGAACACCACCAGTAACGGTGGATCCTCGTGGTCCAACATCAGCGCTGGCCTTTCCGGGCAATTCATCACCGGCATCGCTGTGAACCCGAACTACCAATGGGAAGTGTTCGTGACCGTGGGCGACTTCAACGCTGGCCAGAAGGTGTACTACTCCTCCAATGCCGGATCCAGTTGGACCAACATCACAGGCTCGCTGCCCAACATCATTGTGAACTGCATCGGCTATGATGCCAACGTGGGGCTGCCGGATGATCAACTCTACATCGGCACGGATGTCGGGGTGTTCTACCGCGACAACACCCTGGGCGATTGGGTGCCATTCAACACGAACTTACCAGCGGTTCGCGTGGAGGACATCGAGTTCAACGAGGCCGACGGCACCATCGCCATCGGCACCTTCGGACGAGGGATCTGGCGCTCTGAACTGTATGGTTGCCTGACCAACATGAACCTTTCCGGAGCCGCACCTGCGGGCACTACGTTCAACACCGCTGGAACCATCACCTCCGCGCAGACCATCACCACCGGGCCGGGGCAGGATGTCACCTACAAAGGCGGACACTCGATCCTGATGTCGCCGCCGTTCAAGGTCCTCAATGGTTCGACCTTCCGTGGGACCGTCAATGGTTGCGGACCGGATTGATCACAACCTACCCACCTAAACGAATACGCGGTGTACCAAACTGTTTGCGATACGACCCCCATGCATAGCCCGTTCATATTCCTCCCTCTCCGCACGCCACTGTGCGCTGTGGCGTTCTGTTGCGCCATGGGGCTATTCGCCCAAACCCTCATCTCCCCTGCCGGCAATTCCGGCACGGTACCCGGCGGCTCGGTCAGCTGGTCCGTGGGCGAGCCGGTCATCGGCACCGGAACAGTTCCCGGCGGGCTGGTCACGCAAGGCTTCCAACAGCCAAACACCGTGCGGGTACTCGTGAACGTGAAGACCTTCCTGCAAGGGCCCTTCGCGGCGGGTGCCATGAGTGATGGCCTTCGTGCCAACGGCCTGATGCCCTTGACCGAACCGTACACCGCGATGGGCTACGCGTTCGCAGGTGGCGGTGCCGAAACCACCACACAACCCATCATCGCCCTCGCTGGCAGCAACGCCATCATTGATTGGGTGCTGCTGGAACTGCGCGATAAGAATGACAACACAAGCGTGCTGCACAGCAGAAGCGCCTTGCTCCAAGCCGATGGCGATGTGGTGGAGGTGGACGGCTTCTCCCCCGTTGTGTTCCCAGTACCGGAAGATAATTACTTCTTGGCCATTGGTCACCGCAACCACTTGATGATCATGAGCCAGAGCAGCATCGCATTGGCAGTTACACCAGCGGTGATCGATCTTACCGATGGCAGCATCGCCACCTACGGCACCGACGCCCAGAAAATTGTTGGAGGAAGCTACCTGCTTTGGGCCGGCGATGTCACCTTCGATGGCACCATCAAGTATACCGGGATCTTCAACGACCGCGACCCGATCCTCTTGGCCATTGGTGGAAGCGTTGCGACCAACACCGTTACCGGCTATCTCCCTAGCGACGTGAACATGGACGGCACGGCGAAATACACGGGCCTCGGCAACGACCGCGACATCATCCTGCAGAACATCGGTGGGGTGATCGCGACGAACACCAGGGAGGAGCAGATGCCTTAGGGCTTCGAGAATTTACGAGTTGAAATAGCGTGCACCGCACTTTTGGTGTTCGGGCCTAAATGATCCGGGTAGGATATGATCATCATTTCGAGCAGTGCCAGATGATCCGATATTGGTCGTTCATGGGTGAGAATTACATTACGTTCCCGCCCTTGTAGTCGGACAATAATAAAGTGACGCTCCGGTCGTTCCATGCAGGAACGAACTGATGACCCGAACCACCACCACCATTCTGCTCATACTTGGCTTGACAGCCGCCTTCACCACCTTGTTCTACGATACAGGCATCGGCATCAACTTGCTCGTCTTCGAACTGCTGGCCATTTGCACATGGCTGTTGCATGGCGGCGGTACTGCATGGACCCCGCTGCTTCGTGTAATGACCGCCTGCACCGCTGTTACTGCCATAGCGGTGGTGGTCCACGCATCTGAGTTGGCGATCGCGCTGAATATCCTTTCCGCGGCGCTCACGGTTGGCTTGCTTGTCGCACCGCAACTCTCCGCAACGCACCACGCATTCATGTTGGCGATCCAGCACGCCATTAAGGTGCCGGTAGCAGCAACACGATTGCTCACGTGGCAACATGCCAACAGCACACAGCGCACGGCTTCCACACGCATGGTCCTTACCACGGCGAGCGTGCCGCTCCTGTTGGCGATTTTCGCCGGGCTGTACGGGGCATCCAATCCGTTCTTCGGCGAGTTGGTGGACCGGTTCTATGAACACCTTGGCACCGCGGACCTGGCCCTGTTATACACCATCGGGCTTGGTGCATTCTGTAGTGCATTTCTCCTGATCGCCACGCAACATGAACGGTTCCTTGTATGGGCTGGTTTGCGAACGGACACCCTCCCTCCAAGCCCACCGCCTGTGGAACGTGGCGAATACCGGACCGCCATTGTTCTTTTCGCGGCGCTCAATTTGTTGTTGCTCCAGCTGAATGTCCTGGATGTGCAACATGTGTGGATGGACTTCACCTTCACAGGGCAGTACCTCAAGGACTTCGTACACCAAGGAACATGGATGTTGATCATCTCCATTGTGATGGGCGCTGCACTGGTCCTCTATTTCTTCCGTGGCGACCTCAACTTCATCCGTGGCAATACGCCGCTTAAATGGCTTTGCTTGGCTTGGCTGGCACAGAATGCCATGCTGGCCGCTTCGGTGGCCGTGCGCAACTATTGGTACATCCACCATTTCGGTTTGGCGTATAAACGGATCGGTGTGATCCTGTTCTTGTTGGCCGCGCTGGTCGGGCTCTGGTTGGTCATGCGGAAAGTGACCCTCTTGCGGTCAAGCTTCTACCTGACCCGCTGGAACCTCCTTGCCGCGTACGTGATCGTCGTTTGTGCATCCCTGTTCGATTGGGACACGTTGATCGCACGCTACAACATCGAGCACCGGGGAACCATCTTCGTGGAACTCAGCTACCTGCTGGAACTTGATGAGAAGGTTTTGCCGTATCTGGACCTGAGCGATGAC
>Ga0209063_1001034_pt1 | contig 15393 bp, 11 predicted proteins | sample KloWWTmeKNB19Kit_FD_187177 | JGI IMG/M metagenome (GOLD analysis project Ga0209063, IMG submission 187177) | Active sludge microbial communities from Klosterneuburg, Austria, studying microevolution and ecology of nitrifiers - Klosterneuburg... | ecosystem: Engineered > WWTP > Aerobic digester >...
CGCCGCAACTCGAAATTCTTCCCGAGGTAGACGCGTCGTACGGTCTCATCCGCAGCAAGTTCTTCCGCTGTTCCCTGTTTCAGGATCTTGCCTTCAAAGAGCAAGTAAGCACGATCTGTAATGCTCAGCGTTTCCTGCACGTTGTGATCGGTGATCAGGATGCCGATGTTCTTTTCCTTCAGTTTGGACACGATCCCTTGAATGTCCTCCACCGCAATGGGGTCGACGCCTGCGAAGGGTTCGTCCAGTAGGATGAAGCGCGGTTCTGTCGCTAGTGCGCGGGCGATCTCGGTACGGCGACGTTCGCCACCGCTGAGCACATCACCCATGTTGGTGCGTACGTGTTGCAGGCCGAACTCGTTGAGCAATTCTTCCAACTTGGCTGCCTGCTCCGCCTTCGTTTTCCCGCTTACCTCCAGGATCGCTTTGATGTTGTCTTCCACGGTCAGTTTGCGGAATACACTGGCCTCTTGAGGCAAGTAGCCAATACCCCGCTGTGCTCGGCGGTACATGGCCAGATCCGTAATATCCTCCTGATCCAAGAACACTCGGCCTTCGTTTGGTTTGATCAGGCCCACGATCATGTAGAAACTGGTGGTCTTTCCAGCACCGTTCGGACCAAGCAGACCCACGATCTCCCCTTGCTCCACTTCCACACTAACACCATTCACGACCGTGCGTCGCTTGTAACGTTTGAAGATGTTCTCGGCACGCAGCATCAGAAATTGAAGTAGAGTTTGGCGCGTAGCGCGAACGGGGAGGTGCGCGGGTGATCGTTGTAGCGCAGTCGCCAAATGATATCGAAGCGCAGGATCTTGAAGATGTTCTCCACCCCGGCACTCACTTCCATGAACGGACCACGGCGCAACGAATACATACCGGGAAGTAACAGGATCTCGTTGAAGTGCTTCGGATCCAATTCGCCAACAACGCCCTTGAAGGCGGCCACTTCACGCCATTTCAATCGGCGCATCAAGGGAATGCGGTTCAGGAAAAGTCCTTCGAAATGATGTTCAGCTCCGAATTGGATGTAGCGATCGCTGATGAACTCGAAGAAATTCATGGTGTTGAATGCGCCATCGTCCAGGTAATAGGTCTCGTTGCCGCTGTGGATGAAGAGCAGCGGATACGGCAGTGTGCCAAAGATCTTGCCGCCTTCCAAGGTGGTGCGACTCCAACCGACCGCACCCAACTGCCACCGGCGATAGATGCGGGCCACGACCTTGGTATACTCGTAGTCGCTGTTCAGGAAATTCGGTGCGCCATAGGCCAAGTGGAGTTCCAACGTGGGGTACTTGTTGATGCCCACGGAGATGCGATCGAACTCACCGCTCACGTACTTCTCGCCGTAGGCCAATCGCGTATTGAGGCTGAACTCCGCCGTTCGGATACTACCCACTTTGGTAAGGATAGGCTCTGGCTCCAACCGGATCCGTTCGTAGCTCAGATCCCCGAGTGCTTGCAGGGTACGGTAGCGCACTTTCAGCTCGGTACTGAACCCGGAGAACCACTCCCGTTCCAAACTGGCGCGCCATTCCTCCACGTCGGTGAGTTTGGTGTTGGGATTGCGCCGGAAAAGGCTGCCTAGCAAATTGTCGTTGCGAAAAGCGTTGAGACTTTGGCCCAGTTGTTCAACGTCATGCTTGTATGCAGCACGGTAGAGGAGACGGGGTTGTTTGCTGATGAAGCCCCGGGTGGCCAATCCGAATTTGAAGCGTTCATCGGTCAAGCCATAAGCGGTATAGCCTTCGAACTCCACCCAGGTGCTGAAGTTGTTGCTCGTGCGGCCACCCAACCGAAAGCGCGCACCCTCCACCGGATTGAAGCTGAGTGTGGTGAAGTAGGGCCCCAGTTCCACCTTGCCCTTCTCGTAGTATCCGGTGACCAGCGTACTGATCACATCCACGTACGTTCGGAAGCGCGGAATGGTCTTCATGGTATCCACCATGTGGTAGATCGCATTCTCCTTGGCGGTCAGTTGAACATGTCTGTTCTGATCCCAATAATCGGCACCAAGGCTCAAGGGATCGATCTCCACCACGACTTCGTCCACCCCTTCATACACTTCGGGAGGGCGAACCTCGTTGATCACGAAATCACGGTATGTGGCCGTTCGACGTCCGTAGAATCCTTGCACGGCATTCTTGTTCTTGGCGCCCGTATCCCGGATCATGTTGAGGTCCACCACCATTTCATCCTTGGTGAGCATCCACACCTCGTTCTCCACCTGATCGTATTGCTGTTTCACCCAGAACCCTTGCACGAAATTGAGGTTTGCGCCAGAAGCGATCCCGGCTTCCATGCGGTGAACCGCGTAGGTGGTATCACTGATCCACATTTCACCCCGGAAGGCCAGTTCCTGCACACGCTTGGGCTTGAACTCCAACTTGTAGCACCAGTACTTGTCCACGAAGGCACTGTCGGTGAGGTAGTAATCGTAGAACCCACGGCCACCGTCGGCAATGGGACTCACGAAGTTCTTCCCGAAGATCACGAGGTAGTTGTCGTAGATGTTCACGTTCTGGTACATGTCGCCCATGAACTGGCTGACGCTTTCATTCTCGATGCCGCTCACCTTTGTCCCGTGGATGATCTCCCGCTTGGCTTTGGGCTTTTGGCGGTAGAACACCTTTGAAAGGCTCTCGGTCATGAAGATCGGGAGGTAAGGCTTAGCATCCGTACTATCGATATTGTCGAAGATGAACGAGAATGGTTTGAAGAGCTTCTTCTGGGTGAATTCCTCAGTGATGTTATTCAGGTCGAATTCGATCTTGTTGTACGCATCGTACTCGAAGGCCGAGAGTTTTTCGCGGTTGTTAGCGGGTTTGTGATGGATCACCCGCCGCAGGATGGTGAATGCGGGGTTCTCTTCCGGAGGGCGGATCACGACCTCTGCCAGTTGGAAGAGGTTGGGTTCCAATGCCGCGTCGATCACCTGTGCCCGGTCCCTCTTCACCGGAAACGAACGCGTGATGTAGCCGACAAAAGAGACGCGGATGGAGTCCGTGGCGTAATAGGTATCGAAGGCATAGCGGCCATCCAGATCCGTGGTGGTACCGATGCGGCTATCGATGAAGGCGATGTTCACGAATGGCAATACTTCCCCGGACTTGGCATCAGTCACATGGCCGGTGATCCGGGTGGTCTGTGCAAGGGCCCCGATCGCAAGGCAGCAGAACAAGAGCACCGGTGAACGCAGTGCTATGGAACGCAAGTCCATCATGCCTGATCGGGTCGTTGCACGATGCGGGAAGCAGCGGCTCGCTCCATGCGACGTTGGGCACGCACGGAGATCATGATGCCGAATTCGTAAAGCAACATCAACGGACCGGAAACGATCAATTGGCTCACCACATCGGGCGGCGTAAGGATGGCCGAAACCACGAGGATGCCCACGAAGGCGTGTTTGCGGTAGGTCCGCAGCACCGCTGGGCCAAGTATACCGGCCTTGGTCAGGAAAAGGATCAGCAAGGGTAGTTCGAACACCACACCGGTCCAGAGTGTCACCGAGGTCACCATGGCGATGTAACTATCCAATGCGATGGTATTCTGCACCTCCGCGCTGACTTGATAGGTCCCGAAGAATTGGATGCTGAGCGGGGCGAGCAGGAAATAGCCAAAACCGACGCCGAGCAAGAAGAGCACCGTTGCAAAAGCCACCAAACCGCGCATGCTCCCCTGCTCGGACCTGTGCAGGCCCGGCGCAATGAAACGCCAGATCTCCCAGAGCACATAGGGGAACGCGATGATGAACCCGGCTACGAAAGACACCATGAGGTGGGTGAAGAACTGCCCGCTCATACTGATATTCTGCAAGGAGAAGATCAATTCGGTCGGGCACAGGGTATCACCCAAGCCGATCCTATTGCCCAGCCAGCAGAAGCCACGGTAGGTGATGAAGGATGATGACCGGGGTGCCAGCACGATCCGGTCGAACACGAGATCCTTGGCCAAGAAGCACGCCAACATGCCCACGGCAATGGCGATCGCGGAGCGCACGATGGTCCACCGGAGCTCTTCGAGGTGCTCCAGGAAGGTCATTTCCTGTTCGTTCGGTGTTGAGCCCACTGGGGAAGCCAAGAGCGCCAAAGATAGCCTCCTTGCCCTGTGTGGTCCGGCGGTTCCATCACAGTTTTCAACGGTTCGGACGGCATCAAATGGCACCTTGGCGAGCGGTGTTGAAGAAATGAGGAAAAGCATCCAATGGTCGATGCGGATGTGTTACTTTTAAGCGTTCTAAAAAAGAGCGGTGATGCTCCATCGCGCCCCGTTATGATCAAAGTCGACCTCACACCTCGAGAAGCCCTCGAGCAGTTCTTCGGTTTCAACCAGTTCAAAGGCGAACAGGAAGCCATCATTCAAAGCGTTCTTGACGGACGCAACACCTTCGTGATCATGCCCACGGGCGGTGGCAAAAGTTTGTGTTACCAGTTACCGGCACTCATGAGTGAAGGCACCGCTATCGTGGTCAGCCCACTCATCGCCCTGATGAAGAACCAGGTGGATGCCATGCGCGGGTTCAGTAATGACGACGGCGTGGCCCACTTCCTGAACAGTTCCCTCACGCGGAATGAGGCCATCAAGGTGAAGGAGGATATCCGCGCCGGCAAGACCAAACTGCTGTACGTTGCGCCCGAATCGCTCACCAAGAAAGAGAACGTCGAATTCCTCACCGACATCAAGATCAGCTTCTTCGCGATCGACGAAGCACACTGCATCAGCGAATGGGGACACGACTTCCGACCCGAATACCGGCGACTGCGCACGATCTTCGACGAGATCAAGCGGGTACCGGTGATCGCCCTGACGGCCACGGCGACGGGCAAGGTGCAGGAGGATATCCTGAAGAACCTCGATATACCGAATGCGATCACGTACAAGGCCTCCTTCAACCGACCGAACCTGTATTACGAAGTGCGCCCGAAGCGGGATGTGAACCGCGAGATCACACGGTATGTGAAGCAGCATTCGGGGCGTAGCGGCATCATCTATTGCCTGAGTCGCAAGAAGGTGGAAGAAGTGGCCGAGACCTTGAACGTGAACGGGATCAAAGCCCTGCCCTACCACGCAGGCATGGATGCCGGACAACGCGCTAGCCACCAGGACAAGTTCCTGATGGAGGACGTGGATGTGATCGTGGCGACCATCGCCTTCGGCATGGGCATCGATAAGCCCGATGTGCGTTTCGTGATCCACCATGACATTCCAAAGAGCCTGGAGAGTTATTACCAAGAGACCGGGCGCGGTGGTCGTGATGGCGGCGAGGGCAAATGCGTGGCGTTCTACAGTTACAAGGACATCGAGAAGTTGGAGAAGTTCCTGCAAGGGAAACCCGTGGCGGAGCAGGAGATCGGCAAGCAATTGCTGCAGGACACAGTGGGCTATGCAGAGACCAGCATGTGCCGTCGCAAATACCTGTTGCACTATTTCGGAGAGGAAATGCCTGGCAACACCTGTGGCAGCTGCGACAACTGCACCAATCCGCAGGAGAGCTTCGAGGCAAAGGATGATCTCCGCATGATCCTCGATGCCGTGGTGGAAAGCAAAGAGCGGCACCGGGCCAAATTCATCTGCGACCTGATCACCGGAACGGAGACCAGCGAGATGAAGACCTACAAGGGCGACGCACTGAAGATCTACGGTAAGGGAGCCGAGAAGGGCAACCACCATTGGATGGCCGTTCTGCGCCAAGCGAACGTGCAAGGCTTCCTACATAAGGACATAGAGACCTACGGCAACCTGAGCTTAACAGAGGCGGGCAAGAAGTTCCGCAAGAAGCCATGGTCCATCACCTTCGTGAAGGAGCGCGATTACAGCAGCGGTGAAGCGGAGCCAGATGACAGCGCCGGAGGCAGCCGCGGCGTTGCGGATGAGCGCCTGATGAAAATGCTGAAGGATCTGCGGCAACAGGTCGCACGCAAACAGAAGCTGCCACCGTATGTGATCTTCCAGGACCCCTCCATGGAGGAAATGACCATGCGCTATCCGATCACCATCGAAGAGCTGACACAAGTTGGCGGCGTAGGCCCCGGCAAAGCGCAGAAATATGGCAAGCCCTTCGTAGAACTCATCGCGACCTATGTGGAAGAGAACGACATCCAGCGGGCGGACGATGTGGTGGTACGTTCCGTGGTGAACAAGAGCGGTAACAAGGTGCACATCATCCAGAATATCGATAAGCGCCTACCACTCGATGCCATCGCACGCGGCAAGGGCCTTACAATGGACACATTGCTCACTGAACTGGAAAGCATCGTTACCAGTGGCACCAAGTTGGACATCAATTATCACCTGAACGACGTGCTCGAAGCCGATTCGCAGGACGAGATCATGGACTATTTCCGCGAAAGCGAGACCGATGATCTGGAGACCGCAGTACAGGAATTCGATAGCGCATACAGCGAAGAAGAATTGCGATTGGTCCGTTTGAGGTTCATGAGTGAGGTTGCGAATTGACCGCCTTCGCGACGCGCTTTTGCTTTTACTGAAGCTTCAGCCACACGCGGATGGCAAGTTGATAGTTGTGACTTGAAACTTATGACTTGAGGCTTGAACCTTGTGATTTGAAGCTTGTGACGTCAGGCTTGTGACTTGAGGCTTGAAACTTGTTCGACCCCTACTAGGCGTTCTCACTTCAACTCGCCGCTTGTCGCAAACTGACCGACCTTCGCATATTCATACGCCCGATGCATTTCTGACCCATGAGTCCGAACGACCTGAGCTTAGTTGCGAAGCATGTAATGAAACTCTTGGTGGAGCGGCGCTTCGATGAACTGGAAGCGGCCACGAATGCCACACGCCTCAGCGCGGAGGACATTGAAGGAGCAGTGGAGGATATCGGAGCGGCTTTGGTGATGCCGCCGGAGCCAAGTTGGAAGGACCTACGTGTGACCGCCGTCCGGAATTGGCCTGGGGCCTACGCAGTGGAGTTGCACTTGTGGACCGCGAATGGCCGAACTCCGCATACCGTGGAACTGACGATCCATACCAAGGACGGCCAGCCCGTGATCGAGTTGGATGACATCATCGTGATGTGATCGATCAGCGTGTCAATTCGCTCAGTGCTCCCAAAGCCATCATCGTAGCGCCCAACTGAAGCGCATCTTCATCGATGTCGAACTCCGGTCGGTGCAAACCGCTGGTGGTCTCTGGCTTTGCAGGATTTCCGGTACCCAACCGAACGAAACCTCCGGGCATCACGTGGGTATAGTACGCGAAATCCTCCGCGCCCATGCGCAGGTCCATGTCCACGACGTTGTCCGCTCCAACGAGTTCCACTGCGATCGCGCGAAGACGTGTGGTGAGTTCGGGATCGCACACCACGACCGGGGAGCCTTTCACGATGGTGAAGTCGACCGTTGCACCGGATCCTTCACAGATCCCTTTTGCCATGCGAGGCAAGAGCTCGTGCAGTTCGGCACGCCAAGGTTCATCGAAGGTGCGTAGGGTGCCTTCCATCCGTACCTCGTCCGGAACGATGTTCGTAGCACCATTGGCGATCACCTTCCCGAAGGAAAGCACCATGGATCGCCCAGGCATATTGCGACGACTTACGATCTGTTGCAAGGAGAGGATCACGTTCGCGGCGATCACGACGGGATCGATCAACAGGTGTGGTGAACCCGCGTGCCCGCCTTTCCCCTTCACGGTGACATACAATTCATCTGCGGCGGCCATGAATGGACCTGCCCGGAATCCGAGTTTACCCATAGGCAGTTCCGGCGTGACATGCTGACCGAGGATCCCGGATGGTTTCGGATCCGAGAAAACGCCTTCTTTGATCAACAACGAAGCTCCGCCAGGTTCCTTCTCCTCGCCGGGTTGGAATACGAGCATCACGGTGCCTGACCATTGCGCACGCAACCGATGAAGCGCGATACCCGCACCGAGCACCATGGTGGTATGTGCATCGTGTCCGCAGGCATGCATCACCCCGGGAACAGAGGATCCGTAGTCCCTTCCTCCGACTTCTTGGATCGGCAGCGCATCCAGGTCTGCGCGGATCGCGAAGCACTTTGCCGATGCGGAGCGTGTCCCTTTGACCAGTGCGATCGCCCCGGTCCCCGGTGAATCCGGCGTAAGCTTCCCGACACCGTCACGCACCTCGATCCCTTCTTCGCGCAACCGTTGGACAACGAAACGTACCGTATTGGTTTCGTGGAACGAGAGTTCCGGATGGGTGTGCAAATGGCGACGCCACTCCACCAACTGCGGCTGTAGCTCGGCGATGGCTTTCTGGATGGATGCGATCACTTGCCTAGGATGAGTTTCACGGAAATAACGAGCATGAGCACACCGAAGATCCGTTTGACGATCTCTTGCGGAACAGCGAGTGACCAACGACTGCCGAAGTATCCACCGACCACGAAGGCCACAGCGATAACGGCCACCACCTTCGGTTCGATCACACCGGCTTTGTAATAATTGCGCACTGCCAAGGCCACCACAGGAAGCACCAGTACAGCCAAGCTGGTTCCTTGAGCTTGGTGCTGCCCATACCCCAAGAGCAACACGAGTGCAGGCACCATGATGATCCCACCCCCAACGCCAACGAATCCACTAAGGATACCGGCGGCGAGTCCAACGGCCACCAAGGCACCAACGGTCTGTGCATCCATGGGTCAAATATCAAGGCTGAGGGAGAAGTGGAACACACGTGGCTGTATGACACCATCATCCACACCCCACGCCCAATCGGCACGCACGAAATACCCGAGAAGCCGGGCCCGCAGGCCGAAACCGTAGGAGTAAATGATCGGTTCGCGTTTGTTCACCAAGGTGATGGTGAGCGGATTCCGTTGGATCACGACCCGGTTGAACGTATTGTCCTCTGAATACGGATCACTGCCGGTCCATGCTGCGCCCGCATCGGCGAAGCCAACCACTTGGAAGTTGTGCAGGAAATCCGAGCGAAGGGGTCGGTTGATGAGGTATCGGAAAATGGGCAAGCGTATCTCGTTGTTCAGCACACCGAAGCTAGTGCCGTTCCTTGCGTTGTAGAAGAAGCCACGCAACGGGACGGAAAGAGATTGGTAGAAGTAGTTCTGGCTGTAGTCGATGGGGATCGAGTTGTCCACCTTGGCGAAAAGCCAGTTGTCCACACCACCGAGAAAATAGGCCACTTTGCGACTCCCGAACGAACGTGAACCCGCTAGGCGTGACACCCAGATCATTTCACGATGGATCCGGAGCGAATGCCGAAGGTCCAAGCCGACCACCTTCATGTCGGTGCGGTCCTTCGGTTGTTGGTAGTACTCCCCGAAGAACTTCAACTTCCAACCGGTCCAGAGGTTCAATCCGCGTGGCATGGAACTGTCGTAGATGTACTCGAGCTTTCCGCCGGCCATGTGGTCGTATCCATTCTGTGTGCGCAAGCTCAGGGGGTCTATGCTTTGCAGTACGTAACGATCATTGCGGTACATCACCGACGCACGGATACTCGCCAATTCACTGAACGGCCAACTGACCTGGTAGCGCACATTGTGCGTATGGACCTTCACCACACCAACATCGCTGATGCCTTGATAGGCTTGCCGCTGAAACGAGATCCGCTTGTCCAATCGCCGTTTCAGGTTCTCGTAGGCCAGCAAGTAATCGTTGTTGTTCAAGTCCAAGGCCAAGCGGAACCCACCAACGATCTTGTGATCCTCGAAAAGGTCGCTGACACCCATCCGCGTTAGCGCACTCAACCCTGGGTTCAATGAATTCGGCCCGGTGAAGGGCTGGTAGAATTGGTTGGAGTAGGTGTTGTCCACTTGGGTCACCACACCATCGATCGCGAAATTGAGGTTGTAGTTGCGCTGATCCGGGTAGGTGAACGGTTTGGGCGCTGCTGTGTCCGCAGGTATCGCCGTGGTCCGTGTTGCAACGATGGTATTCGTGGGCGAACTCGTCTTTCCGGGACCAGCCACTTCATCGGAGAACACGTAGTTGCGCACATCGATCGCATCCTTTCCGGTGGGACGTGGAAACTGCGGATCCACCTTCACCACGGGACTCATGTCGTTGGACAAGGCCGTGGGGTTCTCGGCGTCCCGTTGCAGGGGATCGGCCCCTTCCGCTCCACCGTTCAGTGCGGTGCGTTCTTCAACCGTTCGCCCGGTATAGAAGTGATACCGTCCATCGCGATACTGCAATTCGGAATACCGGCCGTGGCGCGCATTGATATCCTGTTCCAGTATGGAGCGCCGCAGATCGGTCTTGCGTTCTTCCACAGTGAAGTAACGGTAATGGACCGTGGTATCGATGTGACTGATCGTGCTGTCGTACCGCACCAAGAAACGATTGCGGATGCCATCCGCTTCACTAAGGAATGCGTAGTTCGTGCTGTCGTACTGGGCGGGTTGCCATTCATCCACCCCGGGCGTATTCGTCAAACGGGTCAGCAAGGGTGAACGTGTTTCCAGGTCGTAGAGGAAGATGTCCTTCGATCCATTCACCAAGGCCACATCCGCATTGGTGCGCAGGGTATCATCCGGTCGGTCACTGCTGAAGATGATGCGCTTACCTCCATCCACAAAGCTTGGGTCCAAGTCATCGTACTGATCATCGGTGAGTTGTTCGGACCGATTGCCGATCACGTGGTAGTAGTACAGATCCGTTCGCCCTTCCCGAACGGCGCTAAGGATCATGTTGCGACCATCGTCGCTATAAGCCATGCTCACGATCTTCGACACCAGCAGCACGGGCTTCTCCGTTGTCTTGCGATCTTCCACCGTATAGGTACGCATGATCGCCTTGCCTCTTCGTTCCACCACATAGGTCAACGCCTGACCGGAAGGGTGCCACGCCAGGATGGGGAAACTGCGATCCACGATCCGATCCAGCTTCTTCTCTCCTTTCAGGATCCGGCGCAATTTCTTGGTGGCCGGTTCATACACCCACACCTTGTACTGCCCCATTTCATTGGACACCCAGGCCAAGTACCGCCCGTTGGGGCTTTGCTTGAACTCGCTGTAGGTGCGTGTCTTCTTCGTTCGGATCGGCAAAGCCTCCAGCGCGATATCCTTCCGGAATCGGTCCTCTTCGGTAAAGCGGCCTTTGTAATAGGCCAAGCATTCCTGCGTCAAGGTCTTCAGCGAAACACCCAGCACGAAGAGGAAGCCACTCTCTGGATTGCGGCTCACGCGGGTCATGTAGAGGATATTCGGGATCACGCCGGTGCCGTATACATCGGCCACGTACTTCCAGATCATATGTCCAGCATACTTCGGATCATCGCCCTGCAAGCGATTGAATTTGTCAAAGCGACCGCTCATCACCCCATCGCGAATGCGGTTGTTCAACGCTGCATCCCACGGTTGGGAGTGGAAGGACATGACCCCGTCCGTATACCAACTCGGCAGGCTCATGAAAGTGGAACTCTTGAGCATATCGCGCCAGTTGCCACCGAACATCATCTGATCGATGATCACGTGTGCGATGCCGGAACGGATCTGTCGATCAAGCAAGGCATGATCCCCTTCATAGTACACGAAGATCTTGGTACCCACGATGCGTGTGAGTCCTCCGATGTTCTGTTGGCCATCCACCCCGGCGATGCCGATGTTGCTTTGGCGGAAATCGGTCAGTGAATTGTAGACGATGAATTGAAGGCGTTCGTCCAGAGCAAAGTCGAATTGTTTCTCCAGGTCCTTCAGGTGCAGTGTTGCTGCTTGTGCGGTGTATCGGGCGATATCCCTCCCTTCCTTATAGAAGAATACCTCCATGTTCTGGAACCGATACTGCTGCCAGAGGAACTCTTGGTACTGCACACGGTTCTTACCGTACTCCTGCTGGGAGCCGGAGTAGAACTGCCCCTGAACGGCCGCCACGAAGCCCACGGCCAAGAACAGGCCGAATGCACGTGCGAAGAGGGTGTGACGGAACTTGGACACTGGATGAAGATAGCTACTTTGGGCCGCGAGGCCCGCCGCTCTAAGGTGCGAATTTCGGGCTTTTCCAGCCATGCACGTTGCCAAGTTCACCTTCAATCCATTCCAAGAGAATACCTATGTCGTCCACGACAGTGGGGACGCGGTCATCATCGACCCCGGATGCTGGGACCAAGCAGAGCGAGAAGAGTTGGAAGCGTACCTCACCCAGAACGCATTGACCCCTTCGCGTCTTGTGCTTACGCATGCGCACATCGACCATATCATGGGCTGTTCTTGGATACACGACCGGTACGGCCTCCTGCCCGAATTGCATCGCCTGGACCTCCCGACCCTGAATGGAGGCGAGCGCACGGCCCAGATGTTCGGCATCCCGTACGACCCTGCTCCGGAGCCGAACCGTTTCATCGCTGAAGGGGATGTGATCAACGTGGGGGATGATGAATTGAAGGTCCTGTTCGTTCCCGGTCACGCACCTGGGCATATCGCACTGCACAGCGCGAAGGATGACTTCGTGATCTCCGGAGATGTCCTTTTCAAGCATAGTGTTGGGCGCGTTGATCTGCCCGGCGGGGACATGGATACCCTGGTCAGCAGCATACGTGAACAACTCTTCCCCTTGGGAGATACCGTGAAAGTGTACTGCGGCCATGGACCTGAAACGACCATTGGCGTAGAGAGGAGAAGTAATCCGTTCTTGAGGTGAGGGAAATGCGAGTGGCGAGTCTGGGCCACTTGAACGTTGACACTTCACAACTTGACCCTTTCTCCTTCTTCCTTTCTCCTTCACTTCGGGTGGTAACCGTCCTGTTTGTACGTCTTCATTTGTCCCTTGTGTTTGATCGGCGGTGGACAGTCGAAGCCCTTGCGCGCACGTAGGAAGAGGAAGCGTACGCTGAAGATCAATGGGCGGTAGTTGCTACTGAACCATTGCAGCGCCCCGAAACGATTTCCATCCTCCGGCAGCACACTGAAGATCGGCGTTTCGATGGCCGGAATGAGCAGCATATTCCCCGTGATCTTGAATCCGTAGCCCAATTTGAAATGCAGTTGGGTCCATAGGTCCGGCGGGAATTGGTGTTCGTTCAGGATCGGGTCACCGGTATGGTCCTGGCTGCTTCCCAAGCGGTAGTCCGCATTCGCACCCAAGGTCAACTGCACGAACTGGTACCGCCAGGTCGGGATGAATTTGTTCGCGTTGAAATGCAAGGTGATCATGCGCTCGGCGAAGGCGCCTTCTGCGGTCAGCTCGGCCACGCTATCTGCCCGCTGGTACTGGCCGGTGTAGTTCTCAGCACCACGCAGATTCTTGTAGGCGACCCCCAAGTCCAAGTAATCAACGATCACAGGATCTCGCGTATACCAACTCAAGCCTGCTTCGAGGTAAAGCCCTAGGCGACCGTTCGGATCATAGGTCGTTGTATAGCTCGTATCACCGCTTCGGTATACTTCTTCCTCCTTGTCCTTGAAGCGTGGCAACGTAAAGGTCAGCCCCGGTGCCACATAGAATCCGATCCGTCGGGCCTGCCCATCCAGCGGGATGATATCGGGCCGTTTGCGTTGCATGAGGCCCTGCGACCAACCCGAAAGGGAAAGTGAAGCAAGAATGATGATCAGAGCGAGGCGTAGCACGGCAACGAAATTGGTGACAGGTACACTAGAGCAACGCCGCGACCGAGGCGAAAGTGTCAACGGTGGGATGTGGGAACATCCGAGGGCTCTGGCCACGCACCTTACATTTCCGAACCGTGTTACGCGACTTCCTCCGCAACAGCTTTCTTGCACGGGTGCTCCGCACGGATCGCGCCCTTGGATTCTTCATCGCCCTCTTCGTGGCCATCCAATTGCTTGCACAAGTCCTCACGGCAGAGGTCACTCCCTTCTTCCTCTACGGCATGTACTCGGACCCGATCCACCCAAGTCCCACGTATGTGCGCATGACCTGCGAGGCGGATGGCAAACCCGTTTCCCAAGAAGATCTGCCGCGCTACGCAGGCGAGTTGTTCTTCAGCACGTTGTACCGTTTGGAAGCATTGGAAGCTGCGCAGGGTGCGGACCTCTTCGAACCCTTCATCAACGAACGCCTCGGTTTCCTGCCTGTCCCGCTGAAAGGGCGCTTGGTCCGCGACCTTTCCTTCGACCCCGCGAACAAGCCCGCGTTGGGTGCTTGGATGAGCCGCTACCTCTCGCGATCCTTGCATCGACCGGTCAACTCCGTAGTGATCGCGAGAGAGGCCTATCGTTACGAGAATGCACGACCAGTCCGCATATCCACCGAAGTCCTGCTACGCCATTGAGCACCGCTGAACATCGAAGCGTCTTGTTGCGGGTCTTCTTCGGATGGATCCTACTGGCATTGCTGTGGCGATGGCACGATGGCGCCATGCTCTCGCAGTTGGAAGCACCCGTCCTCGGCAACGCGTACAAGGACTTCACGTTCTGGGGCTTCGAATTGCTGGGTCTCACCAACTTCTTCACCAGCCCCGGATGGAGCTTGGCGTTCGATCTCTTGCTCACAGCGAGCGTGGTGCTGGCCTTGATCTTCCCGCGTGGGGTGCTCTTCCCACGCATCTATTGTGTTGCGATCCTCATGTATTTCATCGTACACACCACTTACGCGAATCATCACTATCGACCGATCATTGGTCTGGTGCTCGCGGGTACACCGTTTGCATTTCGCATGCCTAGGTCCTACACGGTATTCCAAGCGGTGCGCTACTACGTGCTCTTCATCTACACGAGTGCTGGACTTTACAAGATCTTCCGCGGTTCATGGGTGAACACGGACCAGATGACGGGCATCATCGAGAACACGCAATTGGAGTTGTTGCTGCTCCATTCGGATGGCTGGCACGCGCACTTCTTCACATGGCTACTGGAACACCAATGGGCGAGTTGGGGCCTTTTCCTATTGGCTGTATGGATGGAAACCGTCTTCCTGATCGGGTACTTCACCAAGCGTTGGGACCTCTGGCTCTTCTGCACGGCCATCTCCCTGCACATCGGTTTCTACCTCACCATGCGCTTCTTCGCCTTCGAGCTGATCGTGTTGGATCTGACGTTGTTGCCTTGGGATCGGCTATTCCGAAGAGCGCAACATCGATCACTGGCGCTTCGGTGGTGGTGCGCGAAAGAGTGCCGCTAGGTCATCCACCAAAGCATTGTAGTACGTCCGTTGGTCCGGGCGACAGATCATGCGCAGGGCGGTGAAGTGCTCCAAATGCGTGGCTTCGATCCTTCGTTCAACGTTCGCAGCAGCGGTCAACAAGGAATCCCGTCCCACGGCGTTCAAGGTCTTCAATCCTTGGTAAAGAGCGGTTCGTTGGGCCAGCAATTCAGCGTCCAGTCGTTGTACGGCTTCTTGATGTTCGGCGATCAGGATCTCGTACGCCTTGACCTGCTCGGCATCCAAGTGAAGTCGTTCGATCACCATGGTCTTCGGGCCTCCCTTTCCGGGAGGACCACCATACCCGGGTCTCCCGAAGTACAAGGCACTCAATGCCGCGATGTTCACCAACGC
>Ga0209063_1001037_pt1 | contig 15383 bp, 9 predicted proteins | sample KloWWTmeKNB19Kit_FD_187177 | JGI IMG/M metagenome (GOLD analysis project Ga0209063, IMG submission 187177) | Active sludge microbial communities from Klosterneuburg, Austria, studying microevolution and ecology of nitrifiers - Klosterneuburg... | ecosystem: Engineered > WWTP > Aerobic digester >...
TACAAGGTGCCAAAACCGCGCATGAATTGTTGGCTGTACAACGGCGGCTTTAGGAATTGTTTGAGCAATGCAGCGCGTGTGAGTTTCGGATCCGCCAAGCATTGTTCCAAAAGATGTTTGCGCTCAATGGTGTGTGTGAAGGCGGCATACTCGTCCCACTCCACTTGGTGTTGGTGATTGGTGGCGGCAGCTTGATAGACCACGCGTGGTGGGCGGTCCGGGTTCATGTACACGGTGGCGTAGTTGCCGCTCTTGTCGATACAGGTCACGTTGTAACCCATGTGAACTGGCAATCGTCCGAGTGTGACGCACGCCTCATCCACGTTGCTGCATGTTTCCAATACATAACGGATCACCAATGGAATGCCGAAACCGACACCGCTCGTCTTGCGACCACCGAAAGCAAGGGATACCGCAAGGCCGTCCGCATTCATGCCATCGAGCAGACCCCACGCACTGTCCTGGACGCCGATCACCGGTTTGCAGTATTCGGTGAAACGCAAGCGACCATCGAAGTACCGCGGATCGAAATCGTAGTTGCGAACCAATGTGGGGTTTCCGCGCGTCCAGGCTACTTGGGAGCAGCCCGCTAAGTAAGGAGGAGGGCACCACATACTAAGGAAGCGACTTGCCACATCATCGTTCTCCGCGATCCGGCACAAGCTGTTATAGGTGGGGATCAACTCCGGCATGTGCAACTCGAGCACAGAACGACATGTGATGAGATCAGGCCGCGCCTTTTCGCCTTCGCTCAGGTACCAGATCCGGAACAGGGGCCATGCATGATCGAAGAAACGCTTGAAACGTTCGCCAGGCCATGGTTCGTGAACGAGTTTGAGATGGATGTACATAAGTGGTCTTGGGTGCGGAGAATTTGGTATGGGTGCGGAGCAATGGGTACAAAGTACATGGGATCGGTCCTGTGCGCTACGCCCAGTGCTCCAGTACCCCTCACATCATCTTAAACCCACCGATCTCCAACAAGTGTTGATCACCATTGGCACTGCGTGTGCCGGGTACCACGCTCTTGTATTCGTTCTTGATCGCATTCAGCCATTTCTTGGAACGCTCGAGCAATTCGAAATCATCCGTCATCATGCGGCCGCGCATTACGAGGATCCCGATGTCGGCGCCTTCGTATAGCCAATCACCAACGCGCGTAATGCGTAGAAAGAAAGCCTCGTTCTCGTTCTCCACATAACGGCGGTGCGTGTCCATGCGCCAGAAGTAAATGCTGCCATCCGGACGCATGCGCCAGATCCCACTGCGCGGTGCTTCGGTCACACGACGGATGTCGTCATGCGTGTGCTTGATCACCATTTGGCCCCAGCTGTCGATGTTCTCTTCCTTCGCCCAACGACGGTTCAGCGCGTTCACATTGAGCTCGTATGGCGTGTTCATCCACTCCATGATATGGAAAAGGTGCAAAGGCGCATCGCTCATGGCGAAGACGGCGTGATTGGTAATGCTGCTCGCACCCGTAACGCGCGGATTCAACTCGCCCAAGTAGATGGCACCATTGTCCTGATCGATCAAGAAGTCCAGCTCGAAATAGCCCTTGTAGCCCTCCTTTCGCAATTGATCGCCGAAGAGCTGTGCATATTTCCGCGCTTTCCTGCGGATGGATGGCGTGAACGTATCGGCGTAGATCTCATTCCCGCACCAACCGCCTTTGTATGGGGTCAATTCCTTGAAGCCAACAAGCTCGGTCATTAGCGGGGCTACAACAGTTCCGTGGCGTGTAACACAGGCTTCCATCGCCGCACCGCGACAGTTGATCCGCTTCATCACTTTGCATTCCTTCTCCGCCTCGATCTCTTTCGCGTACTTCTTGTAGTCCTCTTCGCTCTTGATGAAGAACGTAGTATGGCCGCTATCGCCAAAGGGTGTTTGCACAACGAGATCGGTGCCCAATTTTCCGGACACCTTGTTCAAGTGGGCGTAGTTCTTCACCGGACTTAGCACGTACGGAACACAGGGTACACCGGCCTTCTCCGCGACCCGGTTCGTGTTCACTTTGTTGTCCATGAAGGTGCGCATATTGGCACTCGGGAACATTACTTCCAGGCCGATCTTCTTCGCAAGCTTCTCGGTCTTCTCATCGAACATTAGGAAGAGCACTTTCCCTGCCTTGCCCTTCGCCTTGCGGTTCTCGATGTAATCGCGCACCTCGCTGTGCGTGAGCAGGTAGTTGTTGATGTCTTCGATGCTTTGGAATTCCTCATGCGGCTCTTCGTTCTTAGGGCTCATCAGGTTCGGGTGCAAGCCATCAAAGCAATCGATGTAGGTGATGAACTTGAATCCTTTGATCCACTCATCCGCACCGAGCAAGTTGAAATTGGTGGCACTGATAAAGTAGATCGGTGTCTCGTTCCGATAGAAGAACCTTCGGATGTCGCTCACCCCTTTTATCGTAGCAGGTCGTTTCCGTTTCGCAGGAGCTTTCGTCTTTACCATGACCCTGCTTATTGCAACCGATCGTGAAGGCGCTGAAGCGCTGACAGTACGCTTTTTTGGAGCAGCCTTCTTAGCTGGTGTGGGTGTTTTTGGCTTCAAACCGGGAGCAGCACGTTCGGCGGTCTTCTTCTTTGGGCTGGCAACTTTCGCTTTGCTTGCCGTGGTCTTTTTCAACTTCTTGCTCATGCTTTCTTCGTCTTCTTGGTGATCGATGTTCTACCATTTCCAACAGATGCTGGTGTTCGCATCCCGCCCATCGCGGTTCCTGTCTTTTGTCGACCCAGTGCGGCATCCGTGAACACGCGTAAACCCAGGTCGGGCCGGTATCCGTGTATCTCCTTCACATCTATGGCCAACAGGAAATCGATGATCTCACGGTTGATCACTTGGCCCGGCACTAGGACGGGGAAGCCGGGCGGGTAGGGGATCACAAAGGAGGCGCTTACCAGCTCGCGCCCGATCAACAACATGTCCAAACAGGTGTGCAATTTGAAGTACACGCAACGTTCCTCTTGATAGCTAAGGAAGTAGGCTGCGCGTAGATCACCGCCCGGAACACCGGGTACTGCCAGGAACGAACTGTGGAACCTGCTGAAATCAGGTAACGGCGGAACGGTCTCGACCAGGGATCGGATCTTGCTCACGTGTACTTTCTTCTCCGCGTGCTCCATGCCCGAATTGCGGATCTCCAGGTCGTCGGCGATCTCCAACAACACTTTGGTCAAGTACGCGACAGATCCTCGCGTAGTGCCGATGTTGGTCATGAACAGCACACTGTTGCGCGAGGTCTTGTTCACTTGGATGGAATACTTGTCCATCAGGTACGTGTTCTTGAACGTATCCCCATCGATCCCCGTGCGACCGGTGAACAGATTGATCTTGGTGGGGTCCAACGCGAACTCATCCTCAGCCCAAGCTTTCTCGATCTCCTGCCAGCCCTTCTCTTTGGAATAGTATCCCTCGATCCCACTTTCGCGGTGTTCCTTCGGGATCAGTTCGCCAATGGTGATGATGTCGAACCACTTGCGCAATTTGTCGTTCTCGCGGATCGTGCGGCGCAGCATCATGCCCAACTCGATCGCTTTCTCCACAAGCTCGTATCCTTCGAACTGTACTTGCCTGCGTCCGATATCCATGCTGCCCAGGATCTGATAGTTCGCGCTGGTACTGGTATGCGTCATGTACGCCTCATGGAACGCCGCTTCGCTCTTGCGTTTGAAATCCTCGTCCCAAATATGGATCATGCTGCCTTGGCGCAAGCTGCTCAAGGTCTTGTGCGTGCTCTGCGTTGCATACACCCTGATGCGCACTTTCGCTGGATCGGGCATGCGCGGCTCTTCGCCTTTCTTCAGGGAAGAGATGTGTTTTTCGTATTCCTCCTTATACGCTTTGGTCTTGTATTTCCGGTGCAATTTGGCTGCTACGTACATCGCGGTGCGTTGCCGCATCACCGAACTGAACCGTGCGAATGCGAACCATGCTTCGTCCCATAAGAAGATCATGTCGGGTTTCAAAGCGAGCACCTGCTCCATCACCCGTTCAACATTGTAAACAACGCCATCGAACGTGCTGTTGGTGAGCAGTACCATCTTCGCCCGATCCAACCTGCCTCCACTCCGGAGCGTGACCAATTTCTCGCGGATATGCGCAAGCGGAACAGCGCCGTACATGCTGTATTTCGGCAGCGGGTAGCTGTGGAGATATACGGGATAAGCCCCACTTAACACCATGCCGTAGTGGTGGCTTTTGTGGCAGTCACGGTCGATCAACACAACATCACCAGGTTCCACCAGTGCTTGTACCACGATCTTGTTGCTGCTACTTGTACCGTTGGTGGCGAAGAAGGTTTGTTGCGAGCCGAATGCTTGGCTCGCCAACTCCTGTGCCTTCTTCAGTGGTCCTGTAGGTTGTAACAACGAGTCCAATCCGCCGGTCGTGGCACTGGTCTCGGCCAAGAACAAATTGCGTCCGTAGAACTCCCCGAAATCCTTGATCCAACGGCTCTTGAAAACGCTGTTACCGCGGGAAATGGGCATGGCGTGGAAGACACCCATCGGTTTCTTACTGTACTCCTTCAACGCGGTGAAGAAGGGCGTTTCGTACCGCTCGCGGATCCCGCGTAAGATGGTCAAGTGCATCTCTTGCAGGTCTTCGGTGCGGTAGAAGATCCGGCGGAAGTTCTTCAACGTGCTTTCCTGCAAGCCGGTGATGGGTGTGTCGGTCACGTAGTAACGATCCACTTCCGGGCGGAACTCCCGCATGATCTCGCCCAGCTTAGGGCCCAGGTCACTTTTATTGACGGAACTCAAGTCCAATCCGTCGAAGGCACGTAAGTACGGCCGGAGCAATCCTTTTGCATTGGGGCTCGGAAATGGTAGGCCGTAACGCACTACACAGGCTTGTATGTTGTGGTTGAATTGAAGCGCGATCAATGCATCCTGCACGGTGCGCACCACTACAACATCATAGGTTACCGGGTCACTTTTGTCTCGACAATTCCGAAGTCTGTGCTTCAATGCGGCTTCTTCCCTTTCGTCGATCTCGTCCACGAACAATACTTCGAAGTAGTTCTGTTTAGAGCGTTCGGGGTCTTCGTTCTCTTCTGGCCCTTTCAATAGACCTTCCGTAGGTACAGGATCATTGCGGAACGAGCCGCTCACAAGGTTACGTAGCACTTGCTCAACGGCTATAAGAAAGGTGTGCCATTGTTTGCTGTGTACCAATTCCTGCAACTGCCGTACGCGATCCATTCCCGGAAATGCCCAGTAAAGTTCGATCGTGAGCAATTCTGATAGCAGCTCTTTTGCTACCCCCGGATCCGCCTTGCCTTCATCCAACGCAATGGCTTGCAACTTCAGTTGATTCCAGGTGTACGACCGGAGGCGTGCAGCGTTGAAATGTTGACGTTCGGGAGCATCGGAGGGTTTGGTCATGGCGCGGCAAAAAGAGATCACTGGATGTGACGTTCGCCTCGTGTGAAAGATAGGAATTGGTAGCACGTTTGCAACGTCCGATAGGTGACGGCCGTTGGGCTCCGGTATTGCGGGTTGGGCTGTGTAGTCCGGCCAGTGCGGAAAGGATCAGGTCTGTAACGTGTTCAGTGACCAGTAGATGGGAGGCGATAGATGAAGTGAAGAAGATCGGAATGGACCGCAATGCCCCATTTCAACATAGCCGTGCAGTAGAGCACGAACGCTACGGAATTGAACCAACGTTCACTTCTTCTTGACAGGCACCGCCGTTTTCTTCGCTTTGGCCGGACCTGCTGGCTTGGCTGTCTTCGCAACCGCCTTTTTCGGCTGTGTCCGTGCCTTCGCCACTTTCTCGGACCCCTTCTTTTCGCCAGCACCCTCGTGCAATGCCAACCGGTTCCCCTCGCTGTCGATGAACAACGCGAATGAACCAGCGGTTTCGCTGATCATGGTCCGGGGCATGATCACACGTCCTCCTGCCAATTCCACACGACCAAGCACGCTGTCCATATCGTTGCCAGCGTTCAGGTAGATCAACACACCAGTGGCATTGGGTACACAACCGGGACCCGCCACCAATGCTCCACCAATACCCTTTTCCGCTGGGAAATAGGCCATAGCGTAATCAGCACCCACGTTCATTTCCATCTCCATGTTGTAGATGGAATTGTAGAAGGCTGAAGCCCGCTGGATGTTGTAGACCGGTATCTCGAACCACGATACGAAGTCCTTCAGTTTTTGGTGGTTCTTGATCGATGCTGTGCTTCCCATGGTATTGCGCCGTAGCGTGGTGTTGGTATGGTGTTCTTAATGTTCAGACTATTCGCGGTCTGTTCTACAAAGCATCCAATGGCGGTCTCAAGGAGGTGACCACCGGTGTTGTGTTCAGGTCCACGGCTTGGCGCGCTTCATCGCGCATTTGTAGTTCACCAAGCTCTTGGACCCTTCTTGGCTTGATCAAAGGACCGAGGCTTTCAAGGTACGAATGTTTTGCACCTTTTTGGTAGACCGTGAAATCGATCAGATGGTCACGGAAGCTCTTCAGCGGCTGTCCCAGGCGCAATACGCCCAGTTCACGGGACCGTCTGACCTTTTCGAGATTTATTTCAATGGGGAAATATTCCTCGTTGTTCTGTGCTTGATAGATCACTCGACCATCGGGACCGCAAACAATGCTCCGTCCACTTCCTCCGGTGTCCAATCCATTCACATCAAAGAAATAGCATTGGTTGATCGCTGCCATGCTCCGTGCAATGCTCAACTCGATATCACGATCAATGGTCCCGGTCAGCGTGGGGTGAAGGATCACTTCCGCACCCAGAACAGCCAAAGTTCTGATGGTCTCAGGGAACCACATGTCGTAACAAATGCTTACTCCAAAACGACCAACATCAGGGACATCGAATGTGCAGAACTCATGGCCTGCTGTTACCCCTACCTCGTAGGGGTAGAATGGGAACATCTTGCGGTATCGTGTAACCACGCTGCCTTCTGGGTCGATGACCGTTGCCGTGTTGTAGATCTTTCCATCCTTCTTCTCAAAGATGCTTCCCGGTAAAAGCCAAACCCCATGTTTAGCGGCCATGGCACACATTTCCTGTTCAAAGGTGCCTGGCACTTCCTGTGCGTTGTGCGTGAGCGGGCCATAAGCGCAGAGCTCGCTGAATACCACCATGTCCACCCATGGATAGATGTTCATCAAGATGTCGAGCTTGAGCTTCATGGCTTCCACATTGCTGTAGGAAGCATTCACACGCATTTGGATACCGGCGATTGAAAATGGCTTCATAGGTTGAGTGATGGCTCCAGATCCTTCGATCCGCAGTTTAGGTCGAGTGTAACGTCTACTTTACTATCCAAGGATCCTGTCCAATTCCTCTTCCATGATATCCAAGCCCTTGTTCAGCAATTCATCACTGATCACAAGCGGACAGAGAATGCGAATGATGTTCTTTTCGGTACCGGCATTGATCACTACCAGATCTCGTTTTGCGCAGGCCATCATCAAAGCGGAACACGTTTCAGCATCGGGTTGAAGGGGATCATTGTCCTTCACGAATTCCATCGCCATCATCGCACCGAGCCCACGGACATCGCCGATGCAAGCGTGCTTCGCTTTCATTTTCTCGAAGCGCTTGCGTATCACCTCGCCGACATGGGTGCCTTTCGCGTTGATGTCGATATCCTCCATGTATTTCAATGTGGCCAATGACGCAGCGCAACTGAGTGGGTTGCCGATGTAGGTGCCTCCGATGCTGCTCGGTCCGGCCTTGTCCATGATCTCGGCTTTGCCCACCACAGCCGCTATTGGCATGCCACTGCCCATGCTTTTCGCCCAAGTGCTAAGGTCCGGGGTTACTCCGAAATGTTCGTAGGCGCTCCACGCTCCAGTTCGACCGAATCCACTTTGGATCTCGTCGAAGATCAACAGGATGCCATGCTTATCACAGAATGCACGTAAGCCTACCAAGTAAGCCGAAGGTGCCACGTTGAATCCGCCTTCGCCCTGCACCACTTCAATGATGATGGCCGCCAAGTTCTCCGGTGCAACGGTGTTGTGCGTGAGCTCTTCCAATCGATACAGTTCGGCTTTTACGAAGTCGGCTTCGTTACGACCCGCCCCATACCGATAGAAATTAGGGTACTGCGTGCGGTAAACCTCCGGAGCGAACGGCCCACAATCAGGCTTATAGCCGACCTTGCTGGTCAAGGTCATGGCCATCATGGTGCGGCCATGGAACGCATCGGTGAAGCACAATACGCCTTGCCGTTTGGTGGCCTGCCGCGCGATCTTGATCGCGTTCTCTACCGCCTCCGCACCCGTGCTTACGAGCAATGTTTTGGTGCCGCTTCCATGCGGAAGTAAGGTGTTCAACTTTTCGCACAGTTCAATGTATGGCTCGTAGCTGGCCACATTGAAACTGACATGCAGGAATTTCGCAGCTTGTTCTTGGATCGCTTTCACAACGGGCGGTGGGCAGTGCCCTGCATTGACGACGCCAATACCACCTGCGAAGTCGATCAATTCACGACCATCCACATCCGTGATCGTAGCTCCGCTGGCATGCGCTGCAGTAGCATGGTTGAACATGCCGACCCCATTGGGAACAGCATTCTTTCGACGGGTGATCAGCTCTTGGCTCTTGGTCAATTGGTCGGTCATTTCTGCACTCTTTCGGGGTACAAAGGTCCTTTTAAGGATCGACATGGAGCAGACATGCTGTTCCGGTTTTGTAACGTGATGCTAACAATGGGAGCCACGGAGCCCGATCGATCACGGGAAAGCGCTCCTGTACTCCGTTTCGCCTAAAGTCGGTGCGCAAGCGTGACCGTCTTTTTGAACTTGTCCACGTTCCCGGCAAGGTCATACACCTCGAGCACAACGATGTATGGACCAATTCGACCTAAGCTCCCACTGTCCATGATCCCGTTCCACGAGATAGCCCCTTCGGTGCCGAGCAATTGGTTCTCCATCAGCTTTTTCACTTCTCGCCCGACCACATCGTACACGATCATGTTGCCCACGAAACCGGGTTCTTGGAATCTGTAACCGATGGTCAGTAGGTCTTGATGACCGTCGTTATCCGGACTGAAGATCGCCGGCTCAATGGTCATGTCCCCACTTGCATTGTTGGTCTTGGAATACTGCGAATTGACAAAGCCCGGTGTGGCTTTTCCTGCAATGTCCGCTGCGGTTTGCCAGTTGGTGTTGTCGTCCGTCGCACGGTCAGGGTCCACGCGCTCCAGGCTGTATCCTTCGGGGTTGTTCACCAAGGTGAAGTGCAAGTCGTCATTGTAATCGAATCGATCCAAGGTGCTTCCATCAGGGCCTTGTAGCACAACGCTTCCTTCATCGTTATTGTAACCGGGAAGCGCATTCTCCACGAAGCGTTCGGTATGGCTTTGCGGATAGAGCGATGCGATGTTGGCCGTGCTGGAGGTGATCACCACGAATTGCCCAGGTAACAACAACATGCCGGAATTGATCGCGACCGGACTGGCGATCGCACCGCTGGTCACATTGGCCATTTTCCAACCGGTTAGGCTCAACGTCTTTTGTGAGCGGTTGTACAATTCAACGAAATCGACCCCACCAACGTATGGATCATACAGCACTTCATTGATCACCACATCACCGACCTCGACAGAGTCGGGAAGTGCAAATTGCGCGGTATTCCCAGTGGTGATCAAGTTGCCTGTGCAGTCCGAAGCATCTTCCACAACAAGCGTGTAGACAATACCCAATTCCATGGGTTGGAGCAGCTCCACATTGGCCCCGTTGTTATAGTTCGGGAAGACATCACCAGTGGCGATCGTTGGGGTAATGAAGTAGTTGGCCCCAACCAGACTGCTTGCATCCATGGTCTCGTTGAAAAGCACGGTGATCGTTGTTGGGGAGACCACCTCAACGCTAACTAGGACGGGTGGCTGCGTGTCGGGAACGATCGCATAGATCGAATTCTGGGATCCAGGAGTACCACCAGCGGTTGCATTGCTCGCCCGCCAATTACTTGCACCACTGCACGGACTGGTAGGGTCGATCTGCTCCAAGGTCCAGCCACCATCGGCTTTCACTGTATTCTGGTACCAGTTCGACGTGTACGTCACTGCATCGATCGTCATTGACAAGTTGTCCGTGATCACCAAAGCATCCCCACCATCATTCAAAGCGGGCAAACTGGCGAGACCCACTTTGTTCATCAATGCAGGGAACAATGGAAGGCTTGCGCTCGCCATCACTACTACATATGCACCAGGTAATAAGGTGTAGGTCGGCATCACTACAGGGGTTCCTCCATCACTGAAGGTCCACCCAGCAAGATCGAAGGACTGGTCCGTTGTGGCGTTGTACAATTCGACCCATTCCACAACAGGCAAACCGACAGTTGGATTAGGATCGGCCATGATCTCGTTGATCACCACATTCCGGAATTCCGCAGGTACCGGCAACGCGAACTGCGCGGTATTACCTGCGCCGATCACATTACCCGGACAGTCCGCAACCCCCGTTACCGTGAGCGTGTATAGTGTACCCACCAGAAGGTCCGCATCCAATACTAGAGAGGCGCCATTGGTTCCGGAAGCGACCACCGAGACCACGTTCAATGTTGGCTGAATGGTATAGCTGCCCATCGGAATACTGGCGGCATCCATGGCTTCGCTGAACAATACGTTGAGCGTATTCGAGGAGACCACTTGCACATTGCTGATCGTGGGAGGCTGTGTATCTGGAATGACAGCGAAGATGGAGTTTTCTGAACCCGGAGTACCACCTGCAATTGCGTTGCTCGCCCGCCAGTTGCTTGCCCCGCTGCACGGATTCGTCGGGTCGATCTGCTCTAGGGTCCAACCGCCAGCCGCCTTGACGGCATCCTGATACCAGCTCGATGTGTAGGTCACGGCATCGATCGTCAATGCCAGATCGTCCGTGATCACCAAAGCATCTCCACCATCATTCAAAGCGGGCAAACTGGCGACACCCACTTTGTTCATCAAAGCAGGGAACAATGGAAGGCTAGCATTCGCCATCAGGACCACGTAAGCACCGGGCATTAAAGTGTAGGATGGCATCACCACGGGTGTTCCTCCATCACTGAAGGTCCACCCTGCAAGATCGAAGGACTGGTCCGTTGTGGCGTTGTACAATTCGACCCATTCCACAGCAGGCAAACCGACAGTCGGATTAGGATCGGCCATGATCTCATTGATCACCACATCGCGGAATTCTGGTGCTGCCGGCACGAAATAGCTGAACGGGAAGGTGGCGGTGGTGATCGCGTTGCCAACAAGATCCGCGACGTTCTGTACGGTCAAAGTGTAATTCGTGCCACTTGTCATGGTTGTCGCCAATGTCAACTGGACGGTTGAGAATTGCACCGCATCACGCATGGCCGTTGTGACACCGATCACAGGCAATGTGCTGTAATTCCCGGCCGTATTAGCGCTGCTAAGCTCAACGGCTTCATCGAAGACCACATCGATGTGTGTGGCATCCAGAACTGTTACGGCGGTGATCGCTGGTGGCGCATTGTCAAATGGGATCACGTCAACCACAAAATCATCAAAGAAGTGGCCGTTCACTGCGCCCGCCAATGTGCTTTGCACGATCGCAACCCCGAAATGCGAGCTGGTGGCCACAGCGGCATCCGTTAGTGGACCCACACTGGCAAAGATCCCTGTATTGCCATCATCGAAGAACAAGGTCCATTCATTCGTTGTGGTGCGCTCCACCCGGATCTTGAACGGGTTGCTGCTGCTGCTGTTCACGACCCCTGCAGGACTGACCAATACGGATGTATTCACGCCAGCTACGCGTTTGAACAATTCGATCACGTCGGCAGTACCGCCCATGCGCACGAACCATCCGTTCTGTGCAAGTGAAATATCCGCATTGTCACTGATCAAATACACTTCGGCATAGTTCGCACCGCTGGTCGCAAAACGCAGGTCCGCGAACCACTCCCAACGTGCGTTGGTAGCGATCGTGCTGGGTGTTGTCAATGCGTATGTGCTCGCCCCCGCACTGTTGCTGCGTAGGCGATTATTGCCCGCATCATCGGCTACTGTGAACAGTACTGTGTTGCCGCTCCACACGGGAGCCATGGTGATGTCGCCGTCCGTGAAGTCGTCACTGAACTGGGCGGAGACGGCCGCAATAGAACAGTAGGTGGAGAGTACAAGAAAGCTGAGGCGAAGCAAGTTGGACATATGATCGATTCGAAGGGAAAGGTAGTAATTTCGGGCTCCGTAGCCCGTTAATGTGAAGCAATGAAAGTAGCTGTAGTTGGAGCCACCGGCATGGTGGGTGAAGTGATGCTGAAGGTCCTTGAGGAAAGGAACTTTCCCGTGGGGGAACTGATCCCCGTTGCGAGCGAACGTTCCACTGGGGGCAAGGTCCGGTTCAAGGGTAAGGACCACGTATTGATCACCTTGGAACAAGCTGTTGCCGCCAAACCGGACATTGCCTTGTTCTCAGCGGGTGGGTCCGTATCCCTCGAATGGGCACCACGTTTCGCCGAAGTAGGATGTACCGTGATCGATAATAGCAGTGCATGGCGCATGGACCCGACCAAAAAGCTCGTGGTACCCGAGATCAATGGCGAGTTGCTTACACCAGAGGATCGGATCATCGCCAACCCGAATTGCAGCACGATCCAAATGGTCATGGCACTTGCGCCGCTGCACAAGGCTTTCGGCGTGGAGCGCGTGATCGTTTCAACCTATCAGAGCGTGACAGGTACAGGGGTGAAGGCACTGACCCAAATGGAGAATGAGCGCAAAGGGGTTACCGGTGAAATGGCCTATCCGTTCGCCATCGATCGCAACGTTATCCCGCGGTGCGATGTCTTCACGGACAACGGCTACACCAAGGAAGAAATGAAGCTGGTACACGAAACGAAAAAGATCCTGGACCCGAATATCCGCGTTACCGCAACCGCTGTTCGTGTGCCCGTTACCGGCGGCCATAGCGAAGCCGTGAACGTGGAGTTAACCAAGGAATTCGATCTCGATGAAGTGCGTGAACTGCTTCGCAACGCACCGGGGATCACCCTGCTTGATTCACCAGAGAAGGACGAATATCCCATGCCGATGCACGCCAACGGAAAGGACGATGTCTTCGTAGGCCGCATACGACGTGATGAAACCCAGCCCCGGACATTGAACCTATGGATCGTGGCCGATAACCTGCGAAAAGGGGCTGCTACCAATGCAGTGCAGATCGCGGAACTGTTGGTATTGAAAGGGTTGTTGAAGTCGGGTTCGCTGGTAGGGAGATAATTTGTCCATACGGATAACGTTAATGCTCAAAATCCAAACCCCATGATGCTTTTGCGATCCCTTTTTCTGGGCACTGTCGCCCTTTCGGTTCCTATGGCGATCGCCCAAGGGGACTCGGAGCCTACCAAGGCACCATTGGTCACCGACGTGTATTTCCCAATTGGATTCCAGGTAGGAAGCACCTCGCTTCTGACCACTACGGACTGGAGGAACCTGATGCCCGATTCGGAATTACTGAAGAATGATCTTTCTTGGGATCAACACAGAGAATACGACGGTCGTAACGTGGAAGGTGGTGCTGCTTTTGAAGCATCCATTGGCTTGGACCTTGGTCGGAAGAAAGGGACCGATGCTCGGTTCGAAAAGCAACTTAGAATAGGGGTTTCTGTGGTGGCGTCCGACCCAAGATATCGCCAGTGGTACCGAAGTTCAACAGGGCGTTATGACACCCTCACTTCCAGTTTGAACGGTCAAGTTGCCTATGTGGATACCACGTGGAATGAATCGTACTCGGCCGATTACCGATTCTCTCGGATTGGTTTGAACGCATCGTACATTCTACGCAAACGGACACCAGGTAAATGGTCGTGGTACGTTGGTATTGGCGGAATGGTCGGGACAACTTTCAACGCATCGGCTTCTGTAGAACACAGGGTCTATACCGAAGCGAACTCTTCAGTTGTGGACTATTCGGAACTTGATGGCTATTTTGACGATCAAGAACGCGAAGAAACGCATGTGGCCTCTACCGGTTGGGGTGCCGCTTATGCATTGGCCGGGATCGATCTGCGATTAGCACGAACGAATCCGTTCTGGAGCAGTGTTCACCTGTTCAATGAATTGCGCCCGAGCATGATGTTCAGTACGGTTCCAGGATCCAAGCTCTCTTCCAATGCTGCGATCCAGAACTTGTTCGGTCTACGACTGGACCTGCGGTGAGGGCGGCTGGTCCGTTTCCATGACCGGTGTTACTGAGGGGTCGATCGCACGGTCCTCCTTTTCCGTGGTGTTGCGTTGCGAAAGAACGAACAACACCACCCCCACCGTGATCGCCGCATCGGCAATGTTGAAGACCGGACGGAAGAAAACGAAGTGGTCACCACCCCAGACCGGCAGCCATCCGGGTAGCCTACCTTCCCATAGCGGGAAATAGAACATGTCCACAACGGCTCCGTGCAGTAACGGGGCATAGCCACCGTCAACGGGGAACATCACTGCTTTTTCGAACGGACTGCTCGCACTGAACAACACACCGTAGAATGTGCTGTCGATGATATTTCCCAGCGCACCTGCCAGGATCAACGAGACACTTATGACCAAACCGGTACTCGCCCCGCGCTGGATCATTCGGTAAAGGCTATAGCCAATGCCGGTCACCGCTGCTATCCGGAAAAGGGTAAGGAGCAATTTCCCCCATTCCCCGCCGAACTCCATTCCGAAGGCCATGCCCCTGTTCTCGATGAAGTGCAAATAGCCTTTATCACCAAGGATCGAAATTGCGGAATCGTAAAAGAAACTGAGCTTCACCCAGATCTTCAGCGCCTGGTCAGCGAACAGAACAAGCAGGACAATGGCGAGCGATCGCTTCAACACAAATGCTTTTGGGGCCTAGACGGAGAGACTAGTTGCCCATCTGCTGTTTGGCCTCAATACTCAAGGTGGCATGGGGTACCAAACGCAATCGCTCCTTGCTGATCAACCGACCGGTAACACGACAAATTCCGTAGGTCTTGTTACGGATCCGGAGCAGTGCATCTTCCAAGTGCTTGATGAACTTCTCCTGACGGCCTGCCAGCTGTGCGGTCTCCTCACGGCTCAGGGTCTCGCTGCCATCTTCGATCATCTTGAAGGAAGGGCTCGTGTCGTCCGTACCGTTGTTGTCCGTGTTGGCCAAGGTCTGCTTCAATAGGTCGTAGTCCTTCCGGGCCTCGTCCAACTTGCGCACGATCAAGTCCTTGAACTCCACAAGTTCATCATCGTTGTACCGGAGCTTGTCCGGGTGCTCCAACGTGGAAACCTGCTTCTTCACAATGGGCGCGGACATTGGCCGGTTGGGTGCAACCCGCTGTGTTACCAAGGGTGCTTTTGGGGCCCTTTGTGTTGGCTCCTTCACAACCGCTTTCTTCTTTTTCTTCGATGGCTTGGCCGCCGCGACTTTCGGCACAGGGGCAGCAA
>Ga0209063_1001039_pt1 | contig 15362 bp, 13 predicted proteins | sample KloWWTmeKNB19Kit_FD_187177 | JGI IMG/M metagenome (GOLD analysis project Ga0209063, IMG submission 187177) | Active sludge microbial communities from Klosterneuburg, Austria, studying microevolution and ecology of nitrifiers - Klosterneuburg... | ecosystem: Engineered > WWTP > Aerobic digester >...
AATCAGATCGCCGCTCAACTGCCGCCCATCGGCTTCAGGGCTGGATCAAGCGCCACGCGCGCGTCGAACACGAAGCAGCGATCACGATAGCCGTAACCACCCACTTGTTCGAAATAGCCAAGGATGCCGCCATCGAGTTGGTAGACGTTGGTGTAACCGGCCTGCTGCATCCAGATCGCCGCCTTTTCACAGCGGATGCCCCCGGTACAAAAGCTGACCAGCGTCTTGTCGCACAACATCTCTCGATGCGGTTCTAGCGCCTCCGGCAACTCGGTGAACTTCGCGATCGGCAAGGTCAAAGCGCCTTCGAAAGTGCCGTAGTCGACTTCCTGCGCATTGCGCGTGTCGACCATCACGATGTCGCGACCGGCATCATCGCGACCCTGCTCCAGCCAGCGCTTCAATGTCGTCGGATCAACCGCCGGCGCACGTGCACCGATTGGATCCAGTCCATCCTTGCGAAAGCTGATGATCTCGCGCTTGCGCTTGACGCGCAGACGCTTGAACGGCAACTGCTCGCTCTCGCTCCATTTCACGACCAGGCTGGCAAAGCGTGCGTCCTCGCGCAGCCAGGCGACGACGCCGCGCAACGCTTCCGGTCCACCAGCGAGGAACAGATTGATACCTTCCGGCGTGACCAAGGCGGTACCGCGCAACGATGCGGCTTCGAAGCGTTCTTGCAGTTGCCGCGCCAGTTGGTCTGGATCGGAAATGGCGACAAAATGATAGGCAGCGAGGTTCAGGACCATGCGCCCATAGTACCGGCTACAATGCCCGGTTAATGGCCCTGTAGCTCAGTTGGATAGAGCGCGCCCCTCCTAAGGGCGAGGCCGCACGTTCGAATCGTGTCGGGGCCGCCATCCTTTCGAATTTTTCTGGAGTGTTCCATGTCCGCACACGACATTCTCAAGTCGCTTGGCCTCACCGCCGACAATTCCGGCACCTATCTCGGCCAAGGCGAATGGGCCAAAACCCAAGACGCGGGCGTGCTCGAACCGATCAATCCGAGCACCGGCGAAGTGATTTCACGCGTGCATGCCAGTTCGATCAGTGACTACGAAACCATCGTCCGCCGAGCCCAGGACGCGTTCAAGGTCTGGCGCACGACACCTGCACCGAAGCGTGGCGAAGCCATCCGCCTGTGCGGTGACGCATTGCGCAAACACAAGGATGCATTGGGTTCACTGGTCGCACTCGAAATGGGCAAGATCAAGCCCGAAGGTGATGGTGAAGTTCAGGAAATGATCGACATCGCCGACTTCGCGGTCGGACAGTCGCGGATGCTTTACGGCTACACCATGCACTCGGAACGCCCGGGCCACCGCATGTACGAACAATGGCACCCGATTGGACTGGTCGGCATCATCAGTGCATTCAATTTCCCTGTTGCCGTGTGGGCTTGGAACGCATTCATCGCGACAATCTGCGGCGACATCTCGATCTGGAAGCCGAGCCCGAAGGTGCCGTTATCGGCCATCGCGGCGATGAAAATCTGCAATGACGCGCTCAACGAAGGCGGCTTCCCGGATCTGTTTTACTTGTTCAACGACGCCGGCACACAGATCGCGCAGAAGTTCGTCGACGACCATCGTATTCCGCTGATCAGCTTCACCGGATCGACCCAAGTCGGACGACTGGTCGGCGAACGCGTTGCCCAGCGCATGGGTCGCTCACTGCTTGAACTCGGCGGCAACAACGCGATCATCCTCGACGACAGCGCCGACCTGAAGCTGGCGATTCCGGGCATCGTCTTTGGTGCCGTCGGCACTGCCGGCCAGCGCTGCACGACTACGCGCCGCCTGTTCGTGCATGAGTCGATCTACAACGATGTGCTCGCGACGCTGGTCAAAGCCTACAAACAGGTCGAAAGCAAGATCGGCGACCCGACGCAGGCAGCGACACTGATGGGTCCGCTCAACGACCAGTCGGCCGTGCAGCGGTATCTCAGCGCCATCGAACTGGCGAAGTCGCATGGCGGTAAGGTCGAAACCGGTGGTGCCGCACTGACCGACCGTCCCGGCAATTTCGTGCTGCCCACCCTGATCACCGGCGTCAAGCACTCCGATGCATGTGTGCAGACCGAAACCTTCGCACCGATCCTGTACGTGATGCCGTTCAAGACGATCGACGAAGCCATCGCGATGCAAAACGGCGTCCCGCAGGGTCTGTCATCGTCGATTTTCACGCAAAACGTCAAAGTCGCCGAGCACTACCTGTCGGCCGCAGGTTCTGATTGCGGTATTGCCAACATCAATATCGGCACCTCGGGTGCGGAAATCGGCGGCGCCTTCGGTGGCGAAAAGGAAACCGGCGGCGGACGTGAATCCGGGTCGGATTCATGGAAGGCCTACATGCGCCGTCAGACCAACACCATCAACTATTCGGATGCATTGCCGCTCGCCCAGGGCATCAAGTTCGATTTTTGATCGTCGCGATGGTAGATCGGCAACACCACTTGATGCCGAAAAATTCATGCGGATGATGCAGATATGACGATCCCGGCCCGCCCGAACAGCACATCCGCGATCCTCAGTTTGGTGTTCGGTGTCGTCGCCTGGTTCATGGTGCCGGTACTGGGTGCGATCGCGGCGGTGGTATGCGGGCACATCGCTCGTGGCGAAATCCGTCGCTCGAACGGACAACTCGACGGCGACGGCATGGCGATCGCCGGATTGGTGCTCGGCTACCTGCAACTCACCTTGACCGTCGCGCTGATTGTCCTGTTCGCTATTTTCTTCGGCGGCGTGGCAGCGTTCCTCGCCTACGCCGCGGCACAGGGCTGACAACTCACAGCCAGCCCTTTTGCCGTGCCATGCGATACGCCTCGATGCGGTTCTCGACGCCGAGCTTGCCGATCGCTTCCGACAGGTAATTGCGCACGGTACCGTGCGACAGCCCGAGTTGTTCGGCGATGTCATTGGCGGCCACGCCTTCGCCCGCGAGACGCAGCACTTGGCGCTCACGGTCACTCAGCGGATCAGCTTCGCTCCAGGCATCCAGTGCTAGTTCCGGATCGACCGCGCGGCCGCCGCGATGGACCTTGCGCAGGGCGTCAGCAAGTTTCTCGGCTGGCGAATCTTTCAGCAGATAACCACTAGCACCGGCATCTAGTGCGCGCCGCAAGTAACCCGGCCGCGCAAACGTCGTCAAGATCACCACCTTGCAGGGCATGCCGGTATCAATCACTTTTTTCGCTAGTTCCAGCCCAGTCTGCTTCGGCATTTCGATATCGGTGACCAACACATCTGGGCGCAGCCGGCGCGTGATCTCCCAGGCTTCTTCGCCATCGCCGGCACAGGCCACGACATCAATATCGGATTCGAGATTGAGCAATGCCGCGAGCGCACCGCGCACCATCGCCTGATCTTCGGCAATGACGACGCGGATCATCGCGAAGCCACCAATTTGAGATGGCGAGCCGCAGTGAGCGCCGCCTCCGGTTCCGGATGTGCCAGCGGCAATTCGATGCGCAACTGCGTACCGCAATCCTTCTGCGATTCAACCAGCAGCCGACCGCCGGCCACTTCTATGCGCTCGCGCATTCCCGTCAGGCCATTGCCTTCGGCGCGCATGCCACCGACACCGTCGTCGCTGATTTCAAGCACCGCGCTGACTTCGCCGCATTCAAGCCGAGCATGGCAACGGCGCGCGTGGGCGTGGCGAATGATGTTGGTGATCGCTTCACGCAAGCACATCGCGAGCACGTTTTCGGCCTGCGTCGGCAATTCCTGAGGCAACACCTGATAGTCGAAATGCACTTGCGCTGAAGCGAGCGCCGCGCGGCCGTTGGCGAGTTCAGCGAGCAATCCGTGTGCGCGCATTCCGGTGACGGCGCGACGCACTTCGAACAAGGCTTGGCGGGTGACGCGTTCGACCTCCTTAATCTCGATACGTGCCGCATCGATGTCGCGGTCGACGAGTTTGGCGGCCAATTCCGACTTCAATGCGATCACGGACAGCGTATGTCCGAGCAGATCATGCAGATCACGGCCAATGCGCTCGCGCTCGGCGAGTGCAGCAATGCGCTGCACTTCAAGCTGCGACAACTTCAACGCCTGATTCTTGCACGCGTTTTGGTACCAGGCGCGGCAGCCAAGCATGGCCATGCCGCCCGACAGCACATTGACCAAACCAATGGTCGTCGCTGGCCCACCCAACAAGTACACCGTGCCGGTCAGCGCCGCGTTTGCAACGACGAAAATTCCCAGCATCTCGACGACGCTCAGGTGCGCAGAAAGGATGCAGGCGTAAATGACATACGTATTCGCGAACAAGTTCGCCGGCAGAATTGCCAGCGCCAGTGCAACGATGCCGACGAGCGTCGCGAATCGGCGCCAGCCGCGCAGCCAATAGAAGCCGAAATACATCGGCAGGAACATCAGCACCGACAACAGCGTGGTCGTCCAATCCACCGGCGGAAAACGCGGCATCACCAGCGGGAAGAACAATACCAACAGGTAGGACAACGAAAAAAATGGCATCGCCCCCGGCGGAATCACCGGCGGCAGCAAACGCGCCCGCAATCCCGCCTCGATGTCCGACCAGCGAATCTCGCCCATCATCTACATCCATCCCCGCACAATGCGACGTGGCGATGATAGCGATGACACGAAGCCGCGCCGCCGGCCAAGCGTCAAACCCGGCGTTTGACAGATGTCAGATCGCGGGCGTTCAAACGGCGGGGGTTACAGCGTCAAAACGGCGCTGGTATCCTGCCAACCTTATAGTTCAACCCTTTGATTTAAAAAGCCTAGATGCATCGGGCCGGAGGCAATCATGAAGCTCATCGAAAAACTCGCTGTCCTGCGTAACGCTGGCGGAAAAGCACGTACCACCGGACTATCCGATGCCACCATCGAACGCTTTGCGGCGCGTTTCCCGGAACTTGCTACCGCTATCGATGACGCCCACGCTCGCTTCGCGCAAATCCAGGCCGATTTCCCGGATATCGTTGCGATGGACGAAACCGCACAGATGCTGGCGGTGCAGGAAGGTTTCGTGAACTTCTACGCCGACGATAACGTCAATCCCTATCTCGCCATCGCCGGGCGCGGCCCGTGGTTGATCACGCTCAAAGGTGCCGTCATTCATGATTCCGGCGGCTACGGCATGCTCGGCTTCGGCCACGCGCCGGACTCGGTATTGAAAGCGATGAGCCAGCCGCACGTGATGGCGAACGTGATGACACCAAGCCTGTCGCAACTGCGACTGACGCGCGCGCTGCGTCGGGAAATCGGCCACACCCGTGGCGGCTGTCCCTACAGCAAGTTCCTGTGCCTGAATTCGGGATCGGAATCGGTGTCGCTGGCCGGTCGCATTGCCGACGTGCACACGAAGCTGATGACTGATCCAGGCGCGCCGCACGCGGGCTGGAAGGTCAAGCGCATCGCCGTCAAGGGCGCCTTCCACGGCCGCACCGAACTGCCGATGCTGTATTCCGATTCATCGCGCACCGCCTACGCGACCCATCTCGCCAGCTTCAAGCATCACGAGTCGAGCATCATCACCGTCGAACCGTATGACGTGGAAGCCCTGCACAAGGCCTTCGAAGACGCCGCGCGCGAGCAGATCCACATCGAAGCCATGTTCATGGAACCGGTGATGGGTGAAGGCAATCCCGGCCGTGCCGTGCCACGTGCATTCTACGCTGCGGCGCTCGAACTGACCCGCAAACATCACACGCTGCTGCTGATGGATTCGATCCAGGCCGGCATTCGCGCGACCAGCCATCTCTCGGTCGTCGACTATCCGGAATTTGCCGGTCTCGAAGCGCCAGACATGGAAACCTACTCGAAGGCGCTGAATGCCGGCCAGTATCCGCTGTCGGTACTCGCGGTGAGTGAACGCGCCGAGAAACTCTATCGCAAGGGCATCTACGGCAACACCATGACCACGAACCCGCGTGCGATGGACGTCGCCTGCACGGTATTGGACGCACTGACGCCGGCGCTGCGTGCGAACATCGTCGAGCGTGGTCGCGAGTTCATCGCGAAGTTCGAGCAACTCGCAAGAGACATGCCAGGCCTAATCACCAATGTGCAAGGCACCGGCCTGCTGTTTTCCGCCGAACTGTCGAAAGACTTCAAGTGCTACGGCACCGGCAGTACCGAGGAATATCTGCGTGAACATGGTTTCGGCGTGATCCACGGCGGTACCAATTCGTTGCGCTTCACGCCACCATTTACGATCACTAGCGAAGAATCTGATTTGATTCTTGCCGGCGTTCGCGATGCGCTCGTGAATGGCCCGCGGCTGACGCTGGAAGCGGCAAAGGCCGAAGCAGCCTGAGGATATGGTTTTGCAGGAGCCTTGAACCGATGAGCCTGCGCCGCCGCCTTGCCGAGTTCGGTTTCGAATCGAACGACGACTACACGTTTCAGATCGATTGTTTGATGCGCGCCGAAATCGCACATCTGCGTACCTTGCACATCGCCGGCGAATCGGGCCGGCGCAAGACCGCACTCGCGAATGCACTGGCGCAAGCGCTCGATTTTCCACGCATCCTCTACCACGACTTCGCGCAGCCCGAACCAGCCGCCGCGCCGATCATCATCACCAGCAGCGAAGATGGCACCACCGGTGATGGCCCGCAGGAACTGCCGCCGACCGCGTTCGAACGTGCGATCACCGAAGTTTGCGCGTTCAGTGAAGGCGAACGTGTCGTACTGATCGTCGATCAACTGCAATTAGCCGATTTCCACGACCAGACGCGCCTGTTCCAGTTCATCCAGACCCGTCTGTGGAGCACGTCTGCCGGTAGCGTCAAGGCGAATGCAAAACAACTGCTGCTGGTGCTGATCAGCGAAAGCGTTCTTTATCACCCGCTGGCTCACTGCAGCTACCGTATTTGGGCGGATGCCTCGGGCGGTCGTTTCGACTATCGCCCGGACGAGTTCGGACTTGGACTAGATGCGCGCGAACTATTCACTGCATTCGCTGCGTTGTTCGACGCGCTCGGTTCGGTGCCGACCAGCAGCGAGTTCCGCAAGCTGCTGATCGATGCGCTCGCGAACGCGCGCACTGCGGAACACCTACGCCACTGCATCTTCGGTTGGATGGAACAGATCGATCGTGCACAACTGTTCTCGCCGACACTGACCCCACTGGTACACGAAGCGGTGATGGCAGTGAACCGTTATCACGGCATGGATCACATCGAGATCGTCTAAACCCCGGACGGGATTAGAACGAGGGCTTTTGGTGCTGTGCCGGATGCGAGCGGCGGATGTGCGGCACACATTGCGCCAGCACTGCGGCCGCGCACAGCGTCCACACAATCAAGGCACCGCTCGGCAGGTCGAACACCGCCGACAATACGAGCCCACTGGCGTAGCCGAGCGCACCGATCAGATATCCCGCGGCCAAGCGCGCACGTCCGGTCATACCGACCGTCGCCAGTGCCGGCACGATCAAGCTCGCGAACACCAAGTACACCCCGACCAGTTGCACCGAGGCCATGACCGCAAGCGCGAATAACCCGTAAAACATCCAGCCGGCCATGCGCTCGCGTTGCCACCACAACACGCCGATCATGATCATCGACAACACCGCAACCGGCAGCAATTGTGCGTAGCTGACCCACAGAATTTGTCCAACCAGCAGGTCCTTCAGATGCTCACCACCCTGTGGATTATTCGCGAGCAGCAGCAGCCCCCCGGTTGCGGCCAACACAAATAGCGTACCGATCAATGGTTCTTGGTAGTCCGGCCAGCGCCGGTCGGTCCAGTTCAACAAGGCCGCACCCGACAAGGCTGCTGCAGCAGCAGCGACCTGCACCATCGCACTCTGCTCATCGATGCCGAGGAACTGCGCCAGGATCACGCCAAGTGCCGCGATTTGCGCAATGGCGAGATCGATAAAGATGATGCCGCGCGCCAACACACGCTGGCCGAGCGGCACATGGGTCGACAGCACGATCAAACCGGCCAATGCCGCCGGACCGAGAATGCTGGGATCGAGGCCTTCGAGCGACAAGCTCACTTGATCGCTCCGAGCAACAGATCGATGGTCGAATCGAACAAGCCGAACAGATCGGTCGCGCGCTCATCGCCACCGACCGTCAGCGGCAGGCTCACCGCCGGAACCGCTGTGCGCTCGGACAACCAACGGCTCGCCTTCGCGTCCTGGTAGGCGGCACGCACGATCACCAGCGTATCGCTGCTCTGCGTGGTCGCCACCAAACCCGACAGATGGGCGCTGGTCGGCGGCACGCCAGGCTTTGCTTCGAGCGCGCCGATTTCTTTTAATCCCAGCCATTCTTCGAGATACACCCAGCTCTTGTGATGCACCACGATATTTCGTCCACGCAGCGGTGCAGCACGATCCTGCCAGCGCAAAATTGCGGCGCTCCAGCGCGAACTGAAATCGGCGAGCCGCTGGGTGTAGACCGCAGCGTTCGCGGCATCGACCTGCTGCAACCGTGTCGTCAGTGCCGTGGCGACTTGCAACACGCGATGCGGATCCATCTGGATGTGCGGATTACCCTCGGGATGCAGATCGCCGGCAGCACGATCTAGTTGGCTCGGTCGCTCCAGCGTATTCACCTGCGCGACTGCCATGAACGCGCCATTGCCCGACGCGACCTTGGCATTGCCGGCCTGCCGGATCAGTTGCGGTAACCAGCCCGCTTCGAGCCCGCCACCGCTGCACACGAGCAAATCCGCACGGCGAAGTTTCGCGATCAGGCTCGGCTTGGCTTCGATCTGATGCACGTCTTGCAGAGCCGATGTCGCGACGTCCAGGTCAACGGAATCGCCGGCCAACTCGGTGACCAAGGCACCCCATTCGGGTTCGCACACGAACACACGAATCTTGGCCGACGCCGGTAGCGAAAGCGTAGCGGTCAAGCACAACAACAGCAGCGAGCGGATAGGCATCACGAACCTCAGAATTTATGCGCACCATGCGCGCCCAGAGCAGTCTGGTATTGCAATGAAATGGCGTTATCACGCAGATCAGGCGCAGGCACGTCATGGCTGTATTGCAGGCGGATCAGGCTGAATTCGCTGTTGCGCCAGGTCAGCATCAAGTTGTGGCGTACCGGATCGACATCACTAGCGTACGGACCGTCGTCATCGGCCCAAAGACGGTCATATCGGTAGCCGGCGTCCCACTGCCGGTTGATGCGCCAAACGCCTTCGAGATACGCGCCCCTCCGGCTTCCTTCCCAGACCGTGTCGATACCTTGCTCAGGATCGATGTAGCGCCCATCGCGCTGGTCGCGCAGATATTCGCTACGCAAAGTCACACCGCCGTCGCGAGTGTTCCCATTCGGAGCCCATTTCCAGGTGAAATCGGCTAGATAAAGGCGGTTGTCGCCATTGAAGCCGTCGTCGCCGGCCTGCGTGCGCGCATCGACTACTGACACACCGGCCAACCACGAGTGTTCGACGCCGACATCGCCACCGGCATGCGCGAACAGCGTGCGCACGCCAGTACCGGCGTTGGCCGCACCGCCACTCGGGAACGACTGACCACGCATCAATTCGCCACCCAATTCGAGGTAGGTGTCAGTGGGCGCAATCCAACGCAATTGCACGCCATCGTCGGCATACTGGTTCCCGAGCAATGCCTGATAGACCAACGGCCGGTTCGAGAATGCGTCGGTGTGCGCATGATGCGTATTGAGATATCCGATGTTCGAAAAAAACCGCCCGGCGCGCGCAGTCAATCCGTCCGGCAATGCGGTGGTTTCAACGTAGGCTTCTTCGACACCGACGCCATCTTCACCCTCCTCGCTTTCGATGGCGAGCGTGACCTGGCCGTAGAACTTCTCGTCGATGTTCGCGGCGAAGGAAATCTCGCTCTCGCCCAGCGACAGACCCTGCGCGCCCGGCCCGCCCTCGCCCGCCAGCGCGAACCCGGCCAGTGCGTAATCCGCCGAATCGAGCGAATGATGCGCGTAGCCGCCATTGAGAATGATGCTGATCGCCGGATTGAACGCACTGGCGCTGGAAGCCACAGCGGCGCTTGGAACCACCGCTTGCAATGCCACGATTTGTTCGCGTGCCTGAGCCAGCGCTGCAAGCGTCGCGGCCGTTTGTTCCTGCAGCGCCAGGCTGCTGGCTTCGAGCGTCCGGAGACGCGCTTCCAGCGCATCGATACCCTCGATGGACGGCGTATCAGCGGACGCTGCTAACGAAGCCAGCATCAAGGTATACATCGCAATGCTCAAACGTCGAATCATGAATAATAATCCATATAAACAATGGGTTGAAAATAGTATTGGATCTGCCACACAAGAATTGAAATGTTATAGTGTCACACTTGATTGCGGTCCGCAACGTCGCTACGGCGGCTACGACAGCGCTGCCAATCACGGTTGCGACATGCTGCAACGCGCAATCGAAACTCGTTGCAAAAGAGTGATCTGTATCGCTAATTTCGGCGGGTTGTCGGTTGCGGCAACATCCACGCATGCATTCAAAACTCTGGGGAGAGCACATGATTCAGCGCAATTCGGCCACTGTTCGCAGTCTTGGGACGCTCGTGTTGTCAATCGCGACCGCGCTCGTGGCGACATCGGCACAGGCAGCAGGTTTGAGTGTCGTGATGGCACCGTCGATGGACAAGGCACGGCAGGACATCGGTTCTGCGGTTACCTTCACGATGCGTAACGAAAGCAATGAATCCGTCAGCATCTTGAAGTGGCAGACGCCGTTCTTCGGTATCGAGCACGACTTGTTCGACGTCAATGTCGGCGGGATGGATGCCGACTACAACGGCCGCTGGATCAAGCGTGGCGCCCCAACAAAAGACGACTGGATGACGCTACAACCGGGAGAAGCCAAGTCAGTCGAGATCGATCTTTCCGAAGCTTATGACTTCTCGGCCACTGGCCAGTACCAGATGAAGTACGCGATCGATCTAGCGCAGTCCGATGACACACATGACCGTGGCAGTCACCACGACGTCCAGTCCAAGCGCATCGAGTCCTTCCCGATCCTGCGTTGGGTCGACGGCTCCGGCACCCCGAATAACTACGAAGAAGTCTTCCCGATCGGGATGAAAGCACTGAACCCGACACCAGCTTTCGAAAGTTGCTCGACCAGCCGCCAGACCTCGATCAAGACCGCGTTGACGTCGGCGCGTAGCTACGGCGTCAACTCAGATAACTATTTCTCGAGCAAGACCTATTCGACGGTCACAACGCGCTACAAGACCTGGTTCGGCGCGGCCAGTAGTTCGCGTTTCAGTTCGGCCAAGGGTCACTACGACCGCATCGAGTACGCGCTGTCGAACACCAAGCTCACCTTTAACTGCGGCTGCACCTCCAGCGCCTATGCCTACGTCTATCCGACGCAGCCCTATCGCGTTTACCTGTGCAATGCCTTCTGGTCAGCACCGAACACCGGCACCGATTCGCGTGCCGGCACGATGATCCACGAACTCAGCCACTTTGATGTGCTCGGCAACACCGACGATATCGTCTACGGCAAGACCGGCGCGAAAAACCTCGCGATCAGCAATCCGGCAAGTGCGGTCAAGAACGCCGACAATCACGAGTACTTCTCGGAAAACACGCCAGCGCAGAACTGATCGAGCGGCAATACGTCAGTCACAACGGCCCGCGCAATGCGGGCCGTTGTCATTTGCGGATCAGGCTCAGTCAATCACGACGGGCAGGTTCATCGCCAACATGTCGGCGAGCATGTGGTCCGACATTCCGGGCTCGCGCACGATGCGCACCGCCAACCCCTCGATCAGGCATTGCAGTGCGAACGCACGGGTTTGCGCGGCATCGGCATCGATCTTCACACCACTGGATGCTGCGCGTTGCACCAGCCACGTCGCGAAGTCGGAGCGCGTGACTCGGTCCGCCTCGCACAGCGCCGCTGCGATCTGCGGATCACGCGACGCGAGGGCGCTCATTTCAAGAAGCAGTGTCGGATTCATTGTGCGCACGTCGCCACTGCGCCACCTCGCGACCAGATCACGCACGCCCTGTGCGAAATCCGTGCCTGGTTGCAGCGCCGCGATGTCGGCTCGCTTGTCGGCCAACTGCCGTTCGATGATCGCCAGAATAATGGCATTCTTGCTGTCGAAGTAGCGGTAGATCAAACCTGCACTCATGTCCGCCACTTCGGCGATGCTGGCCATGCTTGCGGCGTGAAACCCGTGATCGATGAAGCATCGCCGCGCTGCACAGAGAATACGATCGCGTTGTGCCGTTGCCCGATCGATCACAGCGTCGGCATTCATGACGCCGCCTGTTCAGAGCGCGGATCACGACCGAAGCGTCGGCGCACGCTGACAAAGAACAATGGAATAAAGAAAATACCGAGGAATGTGCCGAACAACATGCCGCCGATCACACCGGTACCGATGGCTCGTTGCGCACCTGAGCCGGCCCCGGTCGCAATCGCCAGCGGCAACACGCCGAAGCCGAATGCGATCGACGTCATCAGGATCGGCCGCAGCCGATCACCAATTGCCGCCAGCGTGCCCTCGACCAAGTCCATCCCACGCTCCACGTTGGCCTTTGCAAACTCGATGATCAACACGGCGTTCTTGCTGGCCAAGCCCACCGTTGTAAGCATGCCGACCTGAAAGTAGACATCGCGCTCGAGGCCGCGCAGCCAAGTGAACAGCACCGTGCCGAGAATGCCGAGCGGCACAACCATCAGCACCGAGGTCGGAATCGACCAGCTTTCATACAGCGCGGCAAGGCATAGAAATACGATCAGCAACGACAGGGCATACAACATCGGCGTCTGTGCGTTCGCGACGCGCTCCTGGTAAGACTGGCCACTCCATTCGATGCTGACGCCGGCAGGTAGCTCGGTGGCGAGGCGCTCCATCTCGGTCATCGCATCACCGGAACTCACGCCCGGCGCCGGCATGCCGGTGATGTTGATTGCTGGCACGCCGTTGTAGCGTTCGAGGCGCGGCGAGCCATACATCCAACGCCAACTCGCGAATGCCGAAAACGGCACCATGTCGCCACCAGCGTTGCGTACATACCAGCGGTTGAAGTCCTCCGGCACCATGCGAAACGGTGCATCGGACTGCACGTAGACGCGCTTCACGCGATTGCGATCAATGAAGTCGTCGACGTACTGGCCACCCCACGCAACAGTCAATGTGCTGTTGATGGCATCCGTGCTGATACCAAGCGCACTCGCTTTTTCGGTGTCGATGTCGAGCTTGAACTGTGGCTGGTCTTCCTGTCCGTTCGGCCTCACGCCGGTCAACAAGGGGCTCTTGCCAGCCAAAGCGAGCAACTGCCCACGCGCTTCCACAAGCGCGCGATGGCCAATCCCGGCGTTGTCCTTCAGATAGAGATTGAAACCACCAGTGGTGCCGAGTTCGGTGACCGGTGGCGGTGCGACTGCGAACACCATCGCGTCCTTGATCTGGCCGAACGCCGCCATCGCCCGCCCAGCCATCGCCTTGACGCCAGAAGCCGCATCCTTGCGCTGATCCCAGTCTTTGAGCTTGACGAAGGCCATGCCGTTGTTTTGACCACCGCCGGAAAAACTGAAACCTTGCACCGCGAATACTGATTCGATCAGGCCGGCTTCGTTCTGCTGGTAATAGTCTTCGACTTGGTTCATTGCCTTGCCGGTGCGCTGCTGGGTCGCACCGACCGGGGTCTGCACGATCGTGAACAAGATGCCTTGGTCTTCGTCTGGCAAAAACGAAGACGGCACCCGCAGATAGACCACGCCCATCACCACCACGAGCACGACATAAAGCAGCAGGAAGCGACCGCTGCGTGCGAGCACACGGCTGACCAAGCCTCGATAGCCTCGGTTGCCACGCTCGAAATTGCGGTTGAACCAACGGAAGAAACCGTGTTCACCGTGGTGCTCACCCTTCTTCAGTGGCGTCAGCATGGTCGCGCACAGGGCCGGGGTTAGCACGATGGCAACCAACACCGACAAGGCCATCGCCGAGACAATGGTCGCGGTGAACTGGCGATAGATCACGCCGGTCGAACCCTGCAGGAACGCCATCGGCACGAATACGGCTGCGAGTACCACGCCAATACCAACCAACGCGCCGGTGATCTGGTCCATCGATTTGCGTGTCGCCTCCAACGGCGACAGCCCCTCTTCGCTCATCACACGCTCGACGTTCTCGACAACAACGATGGCGTCGTCGACCAATAAGCCGATCGCCAACACCATCGCGAACATGGTCAGCATGTTGATCGAGAAGCCCAGCGCCTGCAGCACCGCGAGCGTTCCGAGCAATACCACTGGCACCGCAATGGTCGGGATCAGTGTGGCGCGAAAATTTTGCAGGAACAGATAGATCACGAGAAAAACCAGCACCACTGCCTCGACCAGCGTCTTCAGTACCTCATGGATCGATACGCGCACGAACGGCGTGGTGTCGAACGGCAATACCGTCTTGAGGCCATGTGGAAATGCCGGTCGCATTTGATCGATCTTCGCGGCGACCGCGTCGGCGGTCGCGAGCGCATTCGCGCCCGCTGCGAGCATGATCGCGACACCGGTTGCCGGCTGGCCGTTATAGCGGCTGATCACGGTGTAGTTCTCGGAGCCGAGCTCGACACGCGCGACATCGCCAAGACGCAGCACCGACCCATCGGCATGACTGCGCAGGACGATCGCGCCGAACTGCTCCGACGTCTGCAAGCGATCCTGTGCGGTAATCGTCGCATTGATCTGCTGACCATCGATCGCTGGCGTGCCGCCGAGTTGCCCGGCTGCGACTTGGGCATTCTGGGCGCGAATCGCGGTGACGATGTCACTCGGTAGCAATCGATACGTCGCGAGCTTGGCCGGATCGAGCCAGACGCGCATCGCATACTTGCCACCGAATACCTGCACGCTGCCGACGCCGGGCACGCGACTGATCTGGTCAACGACATTTGACGAGACGTAGTCGGCAATGTCGTTGCGATCCATGCTGCCGTCTGTGGAAACGAAGCCGACTACTTGCAGAAAGCCAGCGCGCGCTTTGTCCACGCGCAGGCCCTGTTGTTGCACGATCTGCGGCAACAGCGCGGTTGCAACCTGCAGCTTGTTCTGTACCTGAACTTGCGCGATATCGGGATCGGTGCCGTTCGCAAACGTCAGCGTTACCGCCACTGCACCGCTCGCATCGCTGGTCGAGGCCATGTATTGAAGGCCGTCGAGACCGGTCATCGCCTGTTCGATGACCTGAGTCACCGAGTTCTCGACCGCCTGTGCCGACGCGCCGGGATAGGTCGCATTCACGGTGACTGACGGGGGTGCGATATCGGGATAACGCGAGATCGGCAACTGGGTGACCGCGAGTACGCCGGCAAGCATGATGATGATCGCGATGACCCAGGCAAATACCGGTCGATCAATGAAGAAACGGGCCATGGCAGCGCTCCGCTCAGCGTGCCGGCACGGCGGTAACCG
>Ga0209063_1001042_pt1 | contig 15327 bp, 11 predicted proteins | sample KloWWTmeKNB19Kit_FD_187177 | JGI IMG/M metagenome (GOLD analysis project Ga0209063, IMG submission 187177) | Active sludge microbial communities from Klosterneuburg, Austria, studying microevolution and ecology of nitrifiers - Klosterneuburg... | ecosystem: Engineered > WWTP > Aerobic digester >...
AGGAGGCAAGGGCAGAACGCAATTGCAACAAGTTCAACACATGCTCCTGTTTCACAAGGCTGCGAAGGTACCCAAGGCCAATTGAACGATCAACAGGCTGAATTCGATGCGCATGGTCTGCCGGAAAGCGGGCATGAAGCAACCTCGGGGTCAACGTACATTGACAAGCATTCGGTGCATGATCGATCTGCCTAGGTTCGTTCTTCGTGCATCAACGTGTGGCGAGGGAAGTAAGTCGCGTCCAGCAAGGCTATCGATGAGTGCGTTGTTGAAGAGGATCACCCCTTGCTGGCGAAGGTGATGCCGGTCATAGAAGTGGGTACTATCCGCCAAACCCGTCACACCGTTCATATCCAAGAAGTTCGGTTGCGCCCGAAACCATTGGTCGACCTCAGATGGGGTAGCATGTAGTTCCTGATGGAAATTGCGCGTGGTAGGTGCTTCCACCAGAACAGCAAGAATACCGCGTTCCTTGAATAGCGCAAGGGTCCGTTGGAATGCGTGCCATTGAAAAGCTTTCGGGCCACCTGCGGAAGTTCGGGCCGTGGTCGAGGTATCGGTAGCACTTTCGTCGTGTTCAACGTAACCGCCGGGGATGTACAGATCGGGAGGGATCGAGCGTAATTCGTTGAAATTCCTGTCCACGCCCAAAAGTTGGCGTGTAGCACCATAGATCATGGAGTTGAATGCCAACATATTCCCGACACGGAGGACCATTTCCAAGCAAGCAAGATCCACCTTTCGGTTCGCGATCAGGTCCAAAGCGGATTCCACACCGTCCAAGTTCCCCAACACACCATACACTTCGTAGACCACCAACCGTGGTTGCAACTGGTCCAAGCATTCCTTCACCAGCAATTCCGTTTGTACCGGCGATTGCGAACTCGAACCCAAATTGAATGATGAGTATCCCCGTTGCTCCCAAATACGAGGGTCGAAACCACGGTACGTATGCGATGAACCAAGGAACAGCACATCGACGGGTCCGTGTCCTTTCAATTCCAGAAGGCGGGTATGCATATGTCCATTGCCTCCCAGCGGATGCTTTACGTTCTTCACATAGGGTAACGGTAGAAATATGCTGAAAGCCACGACCACCAAAGGGTACAGCAGTCCGCAGGCCAAAGCGAACAAGGCGAACTGTTGGAGGAAACGGCGCATTTCCATTAGAATTGGAAATAGATGAATGGTGTTTCACCAGTGGCCATGAACAAGCCGATCAATGAAACGATCCCGATATGCAAGGACCAACGGAAAAGCCTTGGCCAACGGTTGCCGGTTCGTTCCAACGCGTGCTCATGTTCCCTACCTGCCCACTCCAGTAGCAGAAAGAAGACGAGCAGGTAAGGCAGGCTCTGCATGGTCGGGGCCGAGATCTCGGTGTACGAACCGGTGAACATGCCTCGCAAGTATCCCAATGCTTGGTCCATGTCGCGGGCCCGGAAGAAGACCCAAGCCACGCAGGTAAGAAAGAACGTGAAGAGCATACGGACCAGCTCGTTCGCACCGGGCAACCACCGACCATGCGCCACGGTGCCCAAATGGGTCCGATTCCGGCCACTGAGCAAGAGGGGAAGGAAAAAGAAGGCATTGAGCGCACCCCAGGCCAAGAAAGTCCAATTTGCACCATGCCAGAAGCCGCTCACGATGAAGATGATGAACGTGTTGCGCACTTTCATTGCGGTGCCACCGCGCGAACCGCCAAGAGGAACGTACAGGTAATCCCGGAACCAGGTGCTCAGTGAAATATGCCAGCGTCGCCAGAATTCAGCGATATCCCTTGAGAAATAAGGGAACGCGAAGTTCTTCATGAGCTGGAAGCCGAACAAACGGGCACAACCGATGGCAATGTCGCTGTACCCACTAAAGTCGCAATAGATCTGGAATGCGAAAAGGACTGAGCCCAAGAGCAGCGTGGCCCCCCCAAGCGTGTGGTACTGCCCGAAGATGCGATCCACTTCAAACGCACAATTGTCCGCGATGACCATTTTCTTGAACAGGCCCCACAGCATTTGGCGTGCGCCATCGACTGCCATGTCATAACGGAACGTGCGGAGGCTGGCGAACTGCGGCAGTAATTTTTCAGCGCGCTCTATGGGGCCGGCCACCAACTGGGGAAAGAAGCTCACGTACGTTGCGAAGGCAACAGGATCTTTGGTGGGCTGCAGCTTATTCCTGTACACATCAATGCTGTAGCTCAGAGTTTGGAAGGTGTAGAAACTGATACCCACCGGCAGAATGATGTTGAGCCGCTCAATGCTGAAGGGTTGACCGAACAGGCTGAAGGCATCCACAAAGCTTTCGAGAAAGAAGTTCGAATACTTGAAGTACCCCAATAAGCCAAGGTTCACGGCAAGACTGGTCCAGAGCAGGTACTTTCTGGAGCGTGCATCGGATGTACTTCCCAACCGGACACCAACAAAATAGTCCAATAGAGTGCTGAAAGCGATGAGGACTAGAAAGCGTGGGTCCCACCATCCATAGAATACATAACTGGCGATCAGTAGGATCAGGTTCCTTCTGCGCAGATCATTTCCGCCTACCCACCAATACAGGATGAATACGATCGGCAGGAAGACCACAAAATCGATGGAATTGAAGAGCATCTTGGAACGGATCGGTCGTGGTCGCGGCAAAGATGGTGAATGACCGAGGGCTTACCGTTCATGGCCGAAGCCAAGCTCATTCGGCAATTCGCACATGACCAAGATAATCCTGGCAGAGGAAGCAACCTTTCGGCATCATTCCGTCAATAGGGTAGTCTTCAGCACCTCTACAATGGAACGTACCCGACCCGCAGACCGCTCGAACCTCATCAGGCTCAGCATGTTGCTATTCTCCGTACTGGCCATCGTCTCCTTCTCGCTGGCCCGCGTGGCTTGGTAGGGCCCACTCGTATTTTCATAAGAACGACCTACATTCGAGCCATGCGCGGGATTGTGGCGGTATGTTTTCTGTTAATGGCCTCCTTCACTTGGGGTCAGTCATTGGAAAACAGCCTGTTATGGCAAATAGTTCCGGTCCACGAAGGAGTGGACACCAGTTATCTCTTCGGAACTGTGCACAGCAAAGATGACCGTGCCTTCAAGTTCGGTGAAGCCACCTTACCTGCCATGGCAAGTTGCGCTGTAGTGGTAGGGGAATTGGACCTTGACAAAGCGGGTCCGGACATGTTCCAGATGCTCGCCAGGATCCGTATGGGGGACGGAAAGACACTGGAAGACCTGTACACGAAGAAGCAGTGGGAGCTGGTCAGTGCTTTCTTGACCGAACAGTTGGGAGCGGCGGCGGCAATTACGTACGGGACGAAACCCTTCTTTGTATTGGCCATGTTGGCGGAAACAGAAATGGGCAATGACCACCCCGAGGTCCTCGACCAATACTTGATGAGTACGGCCCAGGCGAACGGACAGCGGACCCTCGGCTTGGAGACTGTTGCCGAACAGATGGAGGCGCTGGATGCCATTTCCTTGAAGGAACAAGCAAGCATGCTCTTGGACCATGTTGAGCATGACGGAAGCCCGGGAGAAATGGATGCCATGCTCGATGCTTACGCCGCACAGGACTTGGAGAAGTTGTTGGCCACTGCCGAGAAAAGCGGCATGTCGAAGTCCATGGAGCAGGCACTCCTCACCCAGCGGAATACACGAATGGTCCACCGTATGGACAGCTTGATGACGGTTGAGAAGAGCGCCTTCTTCCTTATCGGTGCCGCCCACCTTCCTTCTCCGGTTGGGCTGATCGAAGGCCTACGAGCCAAAGGCTATCGATTGGAACCGGTATTTGGGACCAAAAGTGGGCCTGTAGAGTTTGAGAGGCATTGATCGTTCGGTCGGGACCGCGAGACGCATGTGCGCATCGTGGTTGGAGCATACGAATGAACGATCCTTAACTAACATCATCTACAAGGGCAGGGTTAATTTCACCGCGTATGCAGCGAGCCCCTATCGATCGGTTCCGAAAACCGTTCACTGATCTTATTCGAAACCAATCCAACGCGGGAGTGGTGCTTTTCTTGGTTGCCGTGGTAGCCATGATCTGGGCCAATTCGCCTTGGAAGGAGAGCTATCATCATTTATGGGAGCACACAGTGGCTATCCGGTTCGATACATGGGTGCTTGAGCGGAACCTTCACCACTGGATCAACGATGGCTTGATGGCCATGTTCTTTTTCCTCGTTGGTCTTGAATTGAAGCGTGAGATCGTGGGTGGTGAATTGGCGAACCCGAAGGATGCGATCCTCCCAGTTGCAGCAGGTTTAGGCGGAATGGTCGTGCCCGCACTGATCTTCTTGGGTCTGAACCCATCAGGCCCAACCCAGGATGGATGGGGTATTCCGATGGCAACGGATATTGCTTTCGCGGTGGGCTTGTTGGCATTGTTGGGAAACAAGGCTCCACTTGCGTTGAAAGTGTTCATTACAACCTTGGCCATTGCCGATGACCTTGGGGCTGTTCTCGTGATCGCGCTTTTCTACACTTCGGACATCAGTCTTTGGAATGTCGGGATCGGTGCGGCATTCCTTCTGTTACTGGTCTTTGGAAATCTGTTGGGCGTGCGTAGTCCGTGGTATTATGCGGTGATCGGCATCGGAGGTATGTGGACCGCCTTTTTGCTGAGCGGGATCCACGCTACGGTCGCTGGTGTGCTGGCAGCATTGGCCATTCCGGCGGTCACCAAGTTGGATGAACGCACGTACATCACGAAGATCACCAAGTACATAACGGAGTTCGCACTATTGAAGCCGAACAACCAGCCCACGCTAACAGCGGATCAATTGGATACGATCGAAAAGATCGACCGGGCAAGTGAGAATGCTGAAACCCCATTGCAACGCCTGGAGCACAGGCTTCAACCGATCGTGATGTATATCGTGCTCCCACTTTTTGCCTTGGCGAATGCGGGGGTGGAGTTGCCTACGGACCTTGGTGGTGCACTATCGGGTTCGGTTACTATAGGTGTCGGGCTTGGGCTGTTGTTGGGGAAGCCACTTGGTATCCTTGGTGTCAGTTGGTTGTTCGTGAAACTTGGCTGGGCTCGGCTGGGTCCATCGGTAACGTGGAGGCATATGATCGGTGCAGCTCTATTGGCGGGCATCGGCTTTACCATGTCGCTCTTCATTAATGAATTGGCATTCACCGACCAAGATCTTCGGCAAGAGGCCAAGCTCGGGATCCTCATTGCTTCTATCGTAGCAGGTGCCTTGGGCTATTGGGTGCTTCGCGGAGCTCCGGTTTCGGAGAAGTAGGCCGTGACATCAACTTTCACGCTTCTTGGTATCGGCGCGGCCAAGAACAAACTGTTGAAACACGCGAAAAGCACCATACCCCATTGCCGTGCTAGAACATTCTCCGTGAAGCAACAAATCAAGATGAACAGCACGAAGGAGAAGTGGATCGCATCGCGTTGGTGAAAGGCCGTGAACAGCGAATAGCCGAACAGAAGTGCAAAGGCCGCCAAGCCTAGGATGCCGAAGGAGATCCACCAATGCAGCGGTTGGTTGTGCGTACTGTAGCTGCCGTCGGCGAGAACGGGTTGCCCTTTTGCTTGGTAGCATTCATCCAGCGCAGGTTGAACAGCGGGTTGTCCCATGCCGATGGTCCAATGTTCCTCCAACAATTGAAGGCTGCAATCCAGGATCGGTGAACGCACGCTAACCGAGTTGATGCCCTCTGCACCGGTCTTTGAGAAAAGGGTGTTGAAGGCTTCCACGGTCCGGGCCCGGGAGCTTGGTAAGGCCATGATCAGAAGTGTCAGAGCAACCACGGTACAGAAGGTCCAAAGAAGTGCTTTGCGTGTGTTGAATCGGAAGAGGAGCATGGCGGCGAGTGCGATCCCGAAAGCAATGATCGGCATTCGGCTACCGATCACCGATCCGAAAACGACAAGTACCAAAGCGAACACCATTCGCCATTTAGTGATTTGTTCACCCTGCAACGAACGATGGACTTGGAAGAGCGCGGCGGTAAAGATCCAATAAGCGGCGTAGGGAGCATGCACACCGGTCACCGAGGCGAACGTTTCCCGGTAGAAATGGCTGAAAGCAAAAGCTGTTCCCGTTGCCGAGGTCCAGACTTCCGCGTTCATCAGCATGCTGCTATTCGCCCCGATCCCTAAGGCCAGTGCGCTCCAGGAGAAGACCTCCATCATTCCGTTCCGCACGGGTTGTGTCGCGGATCGATCGATCACAGCGAATCCGAGCGGGAAGATCAATAGTGCCGCACTGGTTTCCGCTAGTTTCCACGCGCTGATCCAATCAGAGGCACGCGCGCTGTCCATGAGCATGAGCAAGAACGGGCAGCTAAGGATCAAGGTCTCCTTCCAGTTCCAAGCTTGTTTTGCTTCCCTCAATAGTAGCATGGCAATAGCGATCACGAACCAGGAGGCGATCACGAACACCATGGTCCGCATTCCCAGGATCGGGATCCCAGCAAGCGCGAGCGTGCCGTACCGGAACAGCCTGTTCATGTTGGTGCCTGATTCAACGAGCATACTTCGCTTGTAGGGTCGCTAGAACCAATTGTTTGAAACGCTCGCGAAAATTCTGACTTGAATAGTCCATCATGCCCGCACGAAGATCAGCAGGACCGAGCGTTACGCCATGTGCCTCGAACCGGCCCATCGCTTCAACGATATCCGCTGGATCATCACTGTCGAAGAATAGGCCGTTCACACCTTCGGTGATCGTTTCCAAGTAGCCACCTTTCCGCAGTGCGATGGAAGGGGTACCACAGGCCTGCGCTTCCAAGGGCGTAAGACCAAGGTCCTCATCCGCAGCGGTGATCAGGGCTTTAGCGTTTTGTAGCAGACCGATGAATTCCGCTTGATCCAAGTGGCCGAGAAAGCGAACATTGTCCGGAGCATTGGCTTCCCATTTCGCCCGTTCAGGTCCATCGCCGCAGATGATCAAATTCCGTTTTGGGCAATGGCGGAATGCTTCGATGATCCGGTCCACGCTTTTATACGGCACCATCCGATTGGCCGCGATGTAATGAGTGCGCGGGCCGGTGCCTAAGGTGAAAAGGTCGGTGTCCACTGGTGGAAGGAGAACATCCGGATCGCGGTGGTAGATGTCCTTCACACGCTTGGCCACGTTCGCACTGTTTGCAATGAACCGATCAATGGATGCATTGCTTTTTAGGTCCCATTCCCGCAGGTACTCCAAGGTCTTTCGCACGAGAAATGATCTTGGTCCGCGAACGAGCCCATGGTCCTTCAAGTAACCTGCCTCGTTCACCCACGCATAGCGCATGGGTGTGTGTACGTAGCACACATGCACTTGGTCCGGCCTAGTGCGCACGCCCTTCGCTACGGCGTAAGAGGCAGAAAGGATGAGGTCATAATTGGAGAGATCCAGACGTTCAATGGCCGCAGGGAACAACGGTAAGTAATTGCGGAAGTGATGCCGTGCGAATGGCAGTTGCTGGATGAAGGTGGTCTTGGCCTTTTTCCCCTGTAGGATGAATGCCCGATCGTTGTTGTCCAAGAAGTCGACCAACGCGAAAACATCCGCATCATAGCACTGCAATATCTCGCGCGTCACCTTCTCGGCACCACCGCTGACCACCAACCAATCGTGTACGAATGCGATCCGCATCAGGTGTTCAACATGGGGTCTAGTGCGGCGTGCAGGGCTTTGGTGGTGCGTTCCAGCGAATAGGTCGCGGCGTGTCGCGCTGCTCTTTGGATGATCTGTTCGCGTTCGGTTCCGTTCGAGACCCGATCCATCGCATCCACCATGGACGGCGTTCCGCCGATCTCCGCATACAGGATGTTATCCTCGAACAGTTCCCGAAAGACCAGCAAGTCACTTGCGACCACAGGGCATCCAAAGTGCATGGCCTCGAGAATGGGTAGTCCGAATCCCTCGAACCTCGAAGGTTGGTATAGTGCGATAGCACCCTTGTACAAGGCTGCCAGTCGGTCATCATCCACATCATTCAAGAGGATCATTCCGTCCAATTCCGGAACGTCAATTTGCGCGAATGAATTGATAGCGCGGCCCACACAGACCAGCTTGAAGGGGGGGGCATTGAGGGATCGGTACCATTCAAATGCTCGGTCCATTCCCTTCCGTGGATCAAAGCTGCCAACGACCAAGCAGTAAGGCGATCCGATCCCGGGATCCACATTGCCCCAAGTTCCAGTTGCGATAAATGGTGGAACAACCGCTACGTGTCCATCCTTCAATGCGTAGGTCTGACGAATATCTGCGGCCGAGCGCGCTGAGACCGTGATCACCTTGGTAGCTCTTCGGACCAAGCGAGGAAGAAGGAAGTTGTACCAGGCCGCGAAGCGCCGATCGAACCACTCCGGGTGATGCACCACCGCAAGATCGTGGACGACCACCGCGTGCTGCCGAACGCGCAAAGGCCCGGTATTGGCTGGTGAAAAAAGAATGTCGTTCGTGCCTATGTATCGTGGTAGGATCAGCTGTTCCCAAGCATGGCCTCCGATGCCATTGGACCGGACCAGTTCCAAACCGAAAGCAGCCACATCTGCTGGTGCCGATCGTGGAACGATCACTCGGGCGTTGGGCCATTCGCGGGCGATCACCTCCAGGATCATCCGGCCGTAGCGTTCCACTCCCGTAATGGGACGCGCAAGGAAACGGCCGTTCACAACCAAGCCCATGGGTTGCCAAGTTAGCGGGTCGTGCAGATGCGCTCTAACTTGGCGCGGTGAGTGTTCCCGTTGAGATAGCTGAAGGAGTCGCATCCAGACCGCAATTGCGGCTTAACCGCTCGCATTGGCCCATGCTGCGCGCCGTGGCTTGGCGCAACGTTCGGCTGCGCTACAAAAGCTCTTTCCTCGGTTTCTTTTGGACCTTGTTGAACCCCTTGCTATTTCTTATGATCTTCCTGCTGATCTTCAGCGAAGCCTTTCCCCAGATCCAGAACTATCCGGTCTTCGCTTTGAGCGGGCTGATCTTTTGGACCTTCTTTTCCACCACGAGTGCACACATCATGGGGTCACTGATCGAGAATTCCGCGGTGCTACGCTCGTTGGCCGTGCCGCCGTTGGTCTTCCCGGTTTCGCAGTTGATGGCGGGCCTGTTCAACTTGTTCATGTCGTTCATTCCCTTCGCGATCATCCTTCATTTCTTCGGAAGGTTGCCGCACATTTCAGACCTCCTCGTGCTCCCGATCGTCCTTTGCTTCGCCGGGTTCATCATGGGCGTTTCCCTTGCCCTGGCCGCTTTGAACGTCTATTTCCGCGATATCGGATTGCTTTGGAACGCCCTGCTGCCTGCGTTCTTCTACATCACACCGATCGCCTATCCGTCGGACCTGATCCCTGAGCGGATGCGCTGGATCACGGAAGTAAATCCACTTTACCACTACATCAATGCATTCCGGACCGTGCTGTACGACGGGCTGGTGCCAACCGCCGAAACGTGGTACGTGATCCTTGCCATGGCCTTTCTCTCCATCGTGATCGGTGGTTACTTGTTCAAGGTTCTGCGTCCCGGTTTTATTGCGAACTATTGAGCATGAGCGGGACCATGATCGAATTGCGGAATGTGCATGTGGACTACTTGGTCCAGCGGCACGGAATGCGATCGATCAAGTCGTACCTCACCTCCTTCGGTTCGAAGCGGTTGCTGGAGCGGAAGCATATCCTGCACGACATCGATCTTCGGATCAATGGGGGCGAATGTTTCGGGATCGTCGGGCGGAATGGTTCGGGGAAGAGCACCTTGCTACGGTTGTTGGCAGGCATCGTGGAACCCACTAAGGGTCATGTGCGGATCAATGGACATGTGGCGCCCATGTTGGCATTGGGCGTGGGCCTGGAACCTGAGATGAGTGGCTGGGAGAACGTGCGATTGTGCCGGATGTTGATGGGCCATCAGCGTTTCGATGGGGAAGGCGTCAGGTCGTACATCCGAAGTTTCTCCGGGTTGTCCGAGGACGATCTGGAGATGCAAGTGAAACGCTATTCCACGGGCATGATGGCGCGTTTGGGATTCGCCATTGCAACCGCCACCGATCCCGATGTCCTATTGATCGACGAGGTATTGGCCGTAGGCGATGTAGCGTTCCAGCAACAATGCTATCGGCGTATCGAGGAGTTGAAGGCACGGGGCTGTACGATCGTTTTCGTTTCGCACATGTTGGGTGAGATACAGCGGATCTGTGATCGCGCAGCGTGCATGGAGAATGGAACGGTAGTGAAGGTTGGGAATACGCATGAAGTAGGCGTGCATTACCACGGACTGTTAGGCATACCACTATGAGCAAGGTCGGTGTGGTCATACCCTGCTACAACGATGGTGTCTTCCTTCGGGAAGCGCTTGAAAGCGTCAGGACAGGTGAGCACATCGGTGAGGTGGTCATCGTGAATGACGGATCCACCGATGCAACCACGTTGAGTGTTCTGGAAGCGCTGCGAGTTGAAGGCTGCCGGATATTGGACACGACGAACAACGGACTCGCTGCTGCGCGTAACAACGGGTGGCGTGCACTGTCCTCTGCCTATGTCCTCTTCTTGGATGCGGACAATTTCGTGGACCCCGACTACGCCGAAAAGGCTGCAAAAGTGCTTGATGCCGATCCTCGGATAGGTGTTGTTTTTGGGGATCGGCAAGAGTTCGGCTCAAGGGATACGCTGGTGGAACAACGAGTTCCAACGCTGGCCGAAGAGTTGGTCGGGAATAGGATCGATGCATGTGCGGTTGTGAGGCGTTCGTTACTGGAACGGTCCGGTGGTTTTGATGAAAGCATTTTGGAGGGGTACGAGGACTGGGAGTTCTGGATCCGTTTGATGGGAGCGGGGGAGATGTTCCATCACCTTTCCGGGACGCTGTTCCATTACCGTGTGCGGGAGGGTTCATTGCTCAGCAAAGCCGCAGACCCTGAGATCAGACGCAGGATCGTCGAGCGTATTGTTTCGAAACATCGCCAACTGTACACAGCCTCAATTGATGTTGTGGTACCGGAACTGCATCAGATCCAAGCTGCGGATCAGGCAAGGCTGCGCGCCGTGCAGGCGGCCTATAACGAGCTTGTTCTTCGTTCGAATGAACTGTCCGGTCGGTCCGGACTGTTGAGCGAAGAACTCGCTTTAATGCGAAGTGATCGGGAACGGGTCGCTCGGGAATGGGGAGCGGAGAGGTCGGATCTGCGTATGCGGATCGATGCCTCTGCAAAGAACTTGGAACGTGCAGAAGTGGAACGCGTTTCCCTCGAACGTTCTATTGGGGAGTTGGAGACCGGTTTGGCCACACTGCGGAAGGAGAAGGAAGAACTCGCCGCCGAAGCGCACCGGCTGGTAGGGGAGACCGACAAGTTGCAGCAAGCCCTGCAGGTCCATCGTGAGCACAGCAAAGCGTTGCAGGGCATGATCGGTCAATACGAAGCCCGGATCAAGGCGATCGAGAGTAGCAAACTGTGGCGATTGCGTAAAGGCTACAACAAGATGCGCGCTTTGTTGCGAACATCGAGTGGAAGTTCGAGTACAGGCTTCCGTTGGATAAAACGGGTCACCTTTTTGGTCTCGCACAATGGCAGACGCATCGTGCGCCGGTTCCTTGCGAAGTTCTTCCGTGCCATGTACCTCATGACCGAGGATCAACCGGTCAGGATCGTGCTGGGCGACGAACAACAGCGGACCACATGGGGCGCTTCGGACGATCCGTATGAGCAATGGATGGCGGCGCATTTCGCGCGCTCGAGCGATCTCGATGATCAACGGGAACAGGCCCAGCACTTCAACGAGAAGCCGTTGGTAAGCGTTGTTATGCCAGTATACGATCCACCTATCGCTTTGCTCGATGCAGCCATCCGTTCCGTGGTGGCCCAGTCCTACGGCAATTGGGAGCTCTGCATTGCCGATGATCGATCACCCAACAAAGACGTGCGAAAGTTCTTGGAGGAATGGAAGAGGATCGATGAACGAATCCGTGTGGTTTTCCGCAAAGAGAATGGCCATATCAGCAAAGCGAGTAACAGTGCATTGGAACTGGTGACCGGAACGTTCATCGCCTTCATGGACCACGACGACCTGCTAGCCCCGGATGCCGTGTTCCACATCGTGAAGCGCATCAATCGAAAACCCGACGTGGATATCCTGTACACCGATGAGGACAAGGTCGATGAAAGTGGTAAACACAGCGATGCCCATTTCAAGCCCCAATGGTGTCCGGACCATTTGCTATCCAGGAATTATTTCGGTCATCTGGTCGTAATGCGGACCGAACTTGTTCAACAGATCGGTGGCTTTCGCGAAGGATTTGAGGGAAGCCAGGACTACGACCTGATCCTGCGTGCAACGGAACGATCCCGACGCATAGAACATATTCCAAGGGTCCTCTATCATTGGCGGATACATGCAGCGAGTGCGGCCTTGAACGAGGAAGTGAAGCCATATGCCTACGAGGCGGCGCGCAAGGCCATTTCGGAAAGTTTGATCCGTCGTGGCGAGCCGGCCGAGGTTGGTTTCCTGGACGGTTACCGTGGTTACTCGATCAAATTCGAAACCCCATTGCGTGGCAAGGTGAGTGTGATCATTCCGACCAAGGACCAAGCTGCGGTCCTCGCAACGTGTCTTCATTCAGTTTTCGATCGCACCCAGCATCCGGACTTTGAAGTGATCGTCTTGAGCAATAACAGCAAGGAAGAAGGTTTGTTCGCATTGATGCAGAAGATGGAACAGCTCCATCCTGAGAAATTCCGCTGGTATCGCTCGGATGAGCCATTTAATTTCTCAGCGTTGATGAACTATGGGCTCTCTAAGGCCACAGGTGAACACATCCTCTACCTGAACAACGATACGGAGATCATCCATCGCGATTGGATGAGCACCATGCATAGCTGGTCCCAACGACCGTCCATCGGCGCTGTTGGCGTGAAATTATTGTATCACAATGACACCATTCAGCATGCGGGTGTTGTGATCGGTCTGGGAGGTGTAGCTGGCCACACCTTCGTAGGTCAACACCGCGATGGTCCAGGTTATTTCAACTACATCAACACGGTGAACAACAACAGTGCTGTTACGGCCGCGTGCATGATGGTGGAACGAAGGAAATTGGAACAGATCGGTGGTTGGGAAGAGCTCTTTACCGTTGAGTACAATGACGTGGACCTCTGCTTGCGATTGCGTGAAGCGGGTTATGATAATGTGTACTTGCCCGACGTTGCCGTATACCACTACGAATCACTTACCCGCGGCCATCCGCACATGACGAAGGAGAGCTATGAACGGCATCTTCGGGAGGTCGGTTTGTTCAAGGATCGTTGGGCGAAGTATATCGCGGATGATCCGTGCTACAATCCTAATTTGACGCGTGGGGCGCACGACTTTCGCCTGGCCTGAGTTCGGTCAAAGGTCGGGGCGGAGTTTATCCTCCAAGAGGTCGGTCATGAACAATTCCAGTATTTCATGTACCACGATATCTGGCTTTTCCTGTTCAACGATATCCGGAATGAAGATGGGGGACCAGACATAGACACTGCGGCTGAAATGTTCGCTCAGGTACGGTATCAGATACACCGAGAATGAATCGCGGAACATGAGCAGTTTCGGTGCTTTGGGGTCTGGCCCTTTCATGAAGATGGGCTTGTATTTGAAGAACGCTGAGGCCGGCAAAGTTTCTTCTGGTAGGGCCTCGGCCTTAGAGCCGGCCAGTGGCACCATCATGTAGGTGACACGTGTCAGCTTATCGTTCATCGCGATCTGCATGGCCAGGTCACCTTGGTCGTTCGGCACGGCTTCGACCACATAGTCTTCTTCAATGCAAGGTTGCCCCACTTCGGGATTGTCCAATGCAATGCGCGAAAGGAGTTTTTGGTAGCCGATGAGCGCTCCCCAAGGATTCCAATGCATATCCGTGGTATAGTACGTATCGCGAACTTTTCTGCCTGCCAACAGTTCAGCACGGCTATCAATGATCGGGATCTTCGTGTGCAGCTGTAAATGCTGGATCAACAGGTCAAGGGCAGACGTGTCGCGGACGGGCATGTACGCATCCGGTAATTTGTCCGGATAGATCGTTGCCTTCAGCGGAGGGAAATAGAGGTAATAGTCGATCCCTCGTTCGGCGAGCCAATGCCTTCTTTTCTCCAACCTTTCACCGACCTCCTTGAGTTCATCGTTCGTGAAGGCGGGAAGACCACGATACAGGTCCACTGCTCCGGGCCGGTTCAGAAAAAGGAAGTCGTCCTTTCCAAAAATGACATGGTCTGGCATCGAAGAGTCTTTTAGCACGTACGCATGGAAGAATGCATTCATTCGGAACAATGCACGCCTGAAACCAAAATGGTCACTGAAGAATTTGGCATACTTATCCGGGAATTCCAGCAGCGAATGCATGCGCAGCAAGGGCTTTTCGGCAGTTGGCCGTTTCTCGGTGTCCTCCAGGAACGGTTGTATCGGCATCAACTCTGAGAGTGTCGGCATGCTGATGAGCAGCGTGAAGAGAATTGCCAACGCCCATTCATTTCCCCTAAGGTCCTTGTCTGCAGCGGTCAGGATCGGTGTTCGCCAGTATCGGAATAGGATGAAGGCTCCGGTTATGATCCCGAAGATCCATGGAAGTGGCCCGTTGCCCGAGCGTTCCCAGATGGACTTCACTTCAGGTCCCAAGTTCCTGTCACTGAAAAGGAACGGGTCATTGCCTTTGAAATGCAGTACCGATCCCCGGTCCGTCAGATCGAATGTTGCAACCTGCTCGTTGGGGTGGAACAGCTCATACAACTCGGCAGCAGAATAGCGTCTTGATCGATCATTGCAGCGAATGCTCATGGCCTTGATCAACAAGGAGTCCTGCATGTTCCCGGGGTCGAAGCGCAAATGGCTGAACATGGTGTCCTGGGGCATTGGAAAACTCAGGATCTGGATGCGGGAGGAGCCGATAACTGGAACATTCACAAAATTGCCCTCATGGAAATCGCCGGGTTTTTGGGCGAAGAAGAGCTGGAAGTTGTCCGATACGGTGGCCACCAGTTCCAGGTCAATGTGGATCCGTCTCTCTTGGAAATTGATGTTGTTCAATATGAATGTGGTGAACACCGAGGTCAGCAATGCCAGTAGGACGGTTCTGCCAAAAGGTGGAAGTATGCGTGTCCGGTCCGATCGTGTCAACCTTCGTATCCGAAGCATAAGCAGCAAATGGATGCAGGACCAAGCAACCACAGCGATCAACAGGGATGTTACGAAAGGCCGGATCACCGGTCGGGTGGGGTTGAGCACTTCCACCACGAAAGGGGAAAGGTCCACTTGGGAAGCAAAGTAGGGGTCCCCTCCCGTTGCTTCCAAGGCAATGGAACCACGCTCCTGATCGAATTCAAACGATTTCAGATCATGCATTCCTCGGAAGAGATC
>Ga0209063_1001047_pt1 | contig 15271 bp, 13 predicted proteins | sample KloWWTmeKNB19Kit_FD_187177 | JGI IMG/M metagenome (GOLD analysis project Ga0209063, IMG submission 187177) | Active sludge microbial communities from Klosterneuburg, Austria, studying microevolution and ecology of nitrifiers - Klosterneuburg... | ecosystem: Engineered > WWTP > Aerobic digester >...
ACTACTGCACCAACGATGGCAGACAACACCTTGTCAGCAGCAGCCTTGGTAACACCAGCTTCTTTTGCAGCAACTTCGACCAGCTCGGATTTATTCATCTAAGTGCCTCCTGTTACTTGATTGTGTTTAAGAAAACTGGCCGTTGAAACGGCAGTATTCTTAAAGTAGCACACCTTGATAAATAAGTGTTGGCACGGAAATGCATATTTGGCAAGGATACTATGAAAACATGCGATTTAAACAAATTGACCGCAGTCGAGCATCACAAAAGACAACCCCGGCGCGCGGCCGGGGTTGTCGATACTTGCTAACAAGTAAATTTACTTGCTTCCTTCCTTCGGGTTCTCGTCTCCGTTCGGCTTCTCGCCGTGGGAAATTTCAGCAGCCCCCTCATTTCGCTTACCAATGTGCTGATCAATCTGCGGCAACTGATGAGCGATACCCTTGTGGCAATCGATACAGGTCTTGCCCTGATCAAAGGCTACCGGGTGCATACGTGCAGCCCGATTACCCTGCTCGGTGTAGTCCATATAGTCATAACGGTGGCAGTTGCGGCACTCCTGGGAATCGTTCCTCTTCATACGATTCCACTCATTTTGTGCCAACTGACCGCGCTTGGCATTAAATTTTTCAGGCGTATCAATCGTACCCAGAATCTTGTGCAAAACCTCATTGGAAGCCTGAATCTTGCGAATCATCTTCGGGCCCCACTCTTTAGGCACATGGCAATCAGGGCAGGTCGCACGAACACCGGTACGGTTGGTGTAATGGATAGTGTTCTGGTACTCCTTGAAAACATTTTCCTGCATTTCATGACAGGAAATACAGAACGATTCCTTATTGGTCGCTTCTAGAGCCCAGTTGAACCCCCCCCAGAAAACGATACCGGCAACGAAAATCAAGAGCACCGTGACCGTGCCAATACGCTTCACCCAGGCAGGGATATATTTATCCAGACTCATTATTCGGCTCCTTTTTTAGCCGCTGGCTTGTAGGTATTTTCGACAAGCGGTTTGGCGTCGAATTGCGGCACGTGACACTGATGACAGAAGTAACGACGAGGAGAAATGGTAGTCAACTTTTTGTCTTCCCGGTCCAGATAGTGCGACTTCGCCACCTTCGTTGCACCAGTTTCTTCAGCGCGCTCCTTGGAGTGGCAATCCATGCACTTATTGAAGTTCTGGGTAATGTTGTACCCCTTGATGCTATGCGGGATCAATGGCGGTTGCTTCTGAAAATTACGGGGAATGGTTTCCTGATCCTTTTCAGGACGGAACATATCGACTTTTGACATCTGGTCAACGGACACATCGCCCCGTTCAGACACTATTTTTTCCTGCGCACTGGCAACCCCAAGCCCGGAGATGAGCATGGTGGCAGCCAGGGCCAGAGCAGGGATGAATCTCATGGTTTCTTACCTCCGATGGACGACCGGAGCATTGCCCGTGGTCGCTTTTCGTTCATTTTTAGCGTTGACCGTGTTAGGCCTTAGTTACTTTGACCGCACACTTCTTGTAGTCCGTTTCCTTAGAAATCGGGCAGGTAGCATCCAGCGTCAATTTATTGACCAGACGACCAGCATCAAAGAAAGGAATAAAGACCAAGCCACGCGGCGGCTTGTTACGACCACGCGTTTCGATACGAAGTTGAATTTCACCTCGCCGGGAAGCCACTTTCACCTCCATACCGCGCTGCAACTTGCGCGCCTTGGCATCATCCGGGTGCATGAAAACCACAGCATCAGGGAAGGACTTGTAGAGCTCCGGCACGCGACGCGTCATGGTCCCGGTATGCCAGTGTTCAAGCACGCGACCGGTAGACATCCAGAGATCGAACTCCTTGTCCGGAACCTCGGCTGCGGGCTGGTAGGGCAGTGCGAAAATGACGGCCTTACCGTCCTTGTGACCGTAGAACTTAACGCCCTCGCCTTTCTTGACATAGGGGTCGTAACCTTCACGGAAACGCCAGAGCGTTTCTTTACCCTCGACAACCGGCCAGCGGAGACCGCGCGCCTGGTGATAGGATTCAAACGGAGCCAGATCGTGGCCATGGCCGCGACCGAAGGAAGCGTATTCCTCGAAAAGGCCTTTTTGTGGGTAAAAACCTAGCAATTTGGCTTCGTCGTTATCAAAACCTGCCTGAATTTCCGTTGCTTTGTATTTATTGACCACGCCATTCGCAAAGAGCACGTCATACATGGTCTTGCCCTTGAAGCTGGGCGCCTTCGCGAGCAGATCGGCCGGCCAGACTTCTTCCATCTTGAAGCGCTTGGAGAATTCAATAAGCTGCCAGAGATCGGAGCGTGACTCGCCTGGACCTTTGACCTGCTGCCGCCAGAACTGGGTACGCCGCTCGGCGTTACCATAGGCCCCCTCCTTTTCGACCCACATTGCGGTCGGCAGGATCAGGTCGGCCGCCATCGCTGAAACCGTCGGATACGGGTCGGAGACAACGATGAAGTTCTCCGGTTTGCGCCAACCGGGATAAAGCTCTTCGTTGATGTTCGGACCGGCTTGCATGTTGTTGTTGCACTGCTGCCAGTAGAAATTGACCTTGCCATCCTTCAAGGCACGCGCCATGGCTACAGCGTGGTAACCGACCTTGGCCGGAATAGCACCATCAGGCAGCCCCCAAAGATGTTCAGCATGCTTGCGATGCTCAGGGTTGGTAACGACCATATCGGCCGGCAGGCGGTGCGAGAAGGTACCAACTTCGCGCGCCGTGCCGCAAGCGGAAGGTTGCCCGGTCAGCGAGAACGGACTGTTGCCCGGCTCGGAAATCTTGCCGGTCAGCAAATGGATGTTATAGACGAGGTTGTTGGCCCAAGTGCCGCGGGTGTGCTGGTTGAAACCCATGGTCCAGAAGGACATCACCTTGATCTTCGGGTCGGCATATAACTCGGCCAGTGCCTTGAGATCCTTTTCTGCCACGCCGGAGAGTTTGGATACCTTCTCGACGGTGTATTCGGAAACGAATTTCTTGTACTCGTCAAAGGTGATTGCCTCAGACTTGCCCGTATCGCCCTTTGGCTTGCCATCTGCACCGGGATAACCGTTGCTGGTTGCATCTTTTTCCAAGGCATGCGTCGGACGCAGGCCGTAGCCAATGTCGGTCGCGCTCTTCTTGAAGTTGGTATTCCGGTTGACGAACTCCTGATTTACCTTGCCGGTCTGGATAATGTAATTGGCAATGTAATTGAGAATAGCCAGGTCGGTCTGCGGCGTGAAAATCATCGGAATGTCGGCCAGCTCGTAGGAGCGGTGCTCGAAGGTCGACAACACGGCGACCTTGACACTCTTGCTGGACAATTTGCGGTCGGTAAGGCGCGTCCAGAGAATCGGATGCATTTCCGCCATGTTCGAGCCCCAGAGCACAAAGGCGTCGGCATGCTCGATATCGTCGTAGCAACCCATCGGCTCATCGATGCCGAAAGTCCGCATGAAGCCGGCAACAGCCGAGGCCATGCAGTGACGGGCATTGGGGTCGAGGTTATTGGTACGGAAACCGGCCTTCATCAGTTTGGCGGCCGCATAGCCTTCCCAAACAGTCCACTGACCGGAACCAAACATGGCCAGCGCATCAGGGCCTTTCGCCTTAAGCGTCGCCTTGGCCTTCTCTTCCATAATATCGAAAGCCTGTTTCCAGGAAATCGGTGCGAACTCGCCATTTTTATCGTACTTGCCGTCCGTCATACGCAGCATCGGCGTCGTCAGACGGTCCTTGCCGTACATGATCTTGGAAAGGAAGTAGCCCTTGATACAGTTCAGGCCGCGATTGACCGGCGCATCAGGGTCACCCTGGGTTGCCACTACACGGCCATCCTGGGTGCCGACCAGCACGCTGCAGCCGGTTCCGCAGAAGCGGCAGGGTGCCTTGTCCCAGCGAATTTCGTCTTTTTGTGGCGCTGCTATTGCACTTGCACCGGGCAGACCAGCTGCCGATATTGCCGCCGCTGCTGCATTGGCCTTGATGAAGTCCCGTCGATTGAGTTTCACGCCTCTACCTCCTCGTTGTCTGATTCGTTGCCGCTGTATTGATAAACCATGGCTACCGATGCAACACCGGGGATACCATGCAAGGCTACATAACTATCCGCAGCCGTATTTGTATCGTCGTCCTCTAGCGTGACGACAACCTTTCCTTCCGGGCTCTGGGCATGAATTTCCACCCCCGGCAGTTGGAGCAACGCTGCGCAGGCCTCTTCGAGGCGCGCTGGCGCAATGTACAAAATGGCACTGGAAATATTCATCCGACCTAGTCCCCAAAAGAGCCTCTGCATTCAGCATTAGCAAGCTTCGCAGTCTTCCTGAACATGAAATGGCTGCACTTGATTTGCGTCAACTACTTACCGCTTGTGGATTAAGTCTAGTTCCAATGAATGCATTTATTAATACTTTATACCTAGTGACGGCGCAAAATGACCTATGACTATTTAATCAAGCACTACTATATCAATCGACTATCGATATCATTTAAGCAATCAATTGGGTAAATTTATAGGCCAACCTTAATATTTGTTCGTCGTCACTTTTCAACCACCAGGAGAAACCACCATGTCGATCATCAACACTCAAATCAAACCGTTCAAAGCAACCGCCTTATTCAACGGCAAGTTCATTCCAGTCTCCGACGCCGACCTGAAAGGCAAGTGGTCTATTGTTTTCTTTTACCCCGCCGACTTTACTTTTGTTTGCCCGACCGAACTGGGCGATCTGGCCGACGTTTATCCTGAATTTCAGAAGCTGGGTGTCGAGTGCTACTCGGTGTCCACCGACACGCATTTCACCCACAAAGCTTGGCACGACACCTCGGACACCATCAGGAAAATCACCTACCCGATGATTGGCGACCCGACCGGCGCCATCACCCGCAATTTCGACGTCATGATTGAAGAAGAAGGCCTGGCGCTGCGCGGCACCTTCGTCATCAACCCGGAAGGCGTGATCAAGGTTGCGGAAATTCACGACCTGGGCATCGGCCGCGACGCCACGGAACTGTTGCGCAAAGTACAGGCCGCTCAGTATGTTGCCTCCCACCCGGGCGAAGTCTGCCCTGCAAAATGGACCCCGGGCGATGCCACTCTGACGCCTTCCCTGGATCTGGTCGGCAAGATCTAAGCGCGATCGCAGAAAACTTCCCCACTCCCACCATGGGAGTGGCGCAGATTCCAGCGCAAAGGGTGGCTTCGGCGCCCTTTCCAGTGGAATTCAAAAAAGGAAGAACAGCATGCTTGATACAAACATAAAAACCCAGCTCAAGGCTTACCTGGAAAAACTGCAGCGCCCGGTTGAACTGATCGCCTCGCTTGACGACAGTGTTCAGGGCGAGGAAATGTTCGTCCTGCTCAAAGACATCACCGAACTTTCCGACAAGGTCAGTCTGCGCGAAAACGGCGTTGCGACACTGCGCCCGTCATTTTCCATCGGCCAACCAAGCGAAACGGCACGAATCAGTTTTGCCGGCATCCCGATGGGGCACGAATTCACCTCATTGGTGCTCGCGCTGCTGCAGACAGGCGGCCATCCGCCCAAGGTTGAAGCGGAAATCATTGAACAGATCCGCAACCTGTCCGGTACGTTCCACTTTGAAACCTTTATTTCGCTCTCCTGCCACAACTGCCCGGATGTCGTGCAGGCCCTGAACCTGATGGCGGTGATCAACCCCGGCATCAGCCATACGATGATTGATGGCGCGCTCTTCCAGGACGAGGTCAACAGCCGCAAGATCATGGGGGTGCCGACGGTATTCCTGAATGGCGAGGAATTTGGCCAAGGGCGGATCAGCCTGGAAGAAATCATCGCCAAACTTGATACCGGTGCCTCGATTCGCGATGCCGAGAAGCTGAATGCCAAGGCCCCTTACGACGTGTTGATTGTCGGCGGCGGCCCGGCTGGCGCCTCCGCTGCCATCTACGCTGCCCGCAAGGGCATCCGCACCGGCGTCGTGGCTGAACATTTTGGCGGGCAGGTATTGGATACGCTGGCCATCGAGAACTTTATCTCGATCAAGGAAACCGATGGCCCGAAACTGGCCATGGCATTGGAGCAGCACGTCCGCGAATACGAGGTCGACATCATGAATCTGCAGCGTGCCACACAACTGATTCCGGGTGAACTGATTGAAATCAGGCTCGACAACGGGGCATCCCTCAAAAGCAAGTCGGTAATAATATCCACCGGTGCTCGCTGGCGTGAAATGAACGTCCCCGGCGAGAGGGAATACCGCGGCAAAGGGGTTGCTTACTGCCCGCACTGCGACGGCCCGCTATTCAAGGGCAAGCGCGTTGCCGTGATTGGTGGCGGCAACTCAGGCGTTGAAGCGGCTATTGATCTCGCCGGCATTGTCGGCCATGTAACGCTGCTTGAATTCGATGGCCAGTTACGCGCCGATGCTGTGTTGCAGAAGAAGCTGTTCAGTCTGCCCAACGTCACGGTCATTACCAGGGCACTGAGCACCGAGGTCACCGGCGACGGCAACAAGGTCAATGGTTTGCTCTACAAGGAGCGCAACACGGAAGAAGCGAAGCAGATTGACCTTGATGGCATTTTTGTTCAAATTGGTCTGCTGCCGAACACCGATTGGCTGAAAGCTGCGACCATAGAAACAACGGCTGGCCCTAGGGTCGACCTGTCAAATCGGGGGGAAATTGAAGTCGATGCCAAAGGCCAGACCTCGGTTCCCGGTGTGTTTGCAGCGGGTGACTGCACGACTACGCCCTACAAGCAAATCATCATTGCCATGGGCGATGGAGCCACGGCTGCGCTGAGCGCTTTCGATCATCTGATTCGCAGTTCGGCACCAGCCTGACAAGAATATGGAGAGCAATCACTTGCTCTCCATATATCAAGCTACAGCAATTCAAAGCGCCTTGAACAAACCTTTTGAATCGGCCGCCAGGCCAATAAACATAAGGGTTTAATGTTTTCCGATTTTTCATGGCTACTCACGTGGCTACACAAAAACCGGGCACTGTAATCATTTTGACGGAAAGCACACCGGCCCGCCAGCCCCATCCATCCCCAAAGGTTGCGCGCCGCCCAAGATGAAAACAAACCGGACATTGCCGATGAAATAGCGGAACCCCCTTAGTAAATATTAATTCAATACTCCCTCCCCACGCTCGAATTGACCCGCGTAGGGAAGTGCCCGGGAGGACCCGCTGAATAGCCCGCCCTTCCATCACGCCGAATCTCAAACAGCAGCAAACCGGAACCCCCTAGCCTTTGTACAAGAACGCCCGCCCAAAGCGACCCCATACCCCGGCTTATTCAAGGGACTGCCCCGCCCTTTTTCTGACGCAAAACGTACTCCGCCGCACCCTACACAGCGCGCCGGCTTCCTTCCTTTTCTTTCTACCCCTACCCTTTTGCACTGGGACAACTGGGACAACTGGGACAACTGGGACAACTGGGACAACTGGGACAACTGGGACAAACGCCGGAAAGCCTTGTGAATAGGGCGTCTTGTGTTTTCATTTTGCATATTTACAGTGGGACAGCACTGGGACACGGTGGGACAACTGGTTTTCAGGACGTAGCAGGACAGGCGATAAGGTCTAAACAGGCGGTCGGGAGCTGTCCCGCCTCGCTCGTCGATACCGCCGGTTTAGCTGGAATTCTGACGACTCACAGGCCCGGCCATCTGTCCCGGCCGGGTCGCTGGTCTGTGTCATTCGGCAAGGGTGCGAAGGCTTCGCAGCGCCTCAACCAATCGGGATGCGGGGCATAAGTTCGGCTGGCGACAATCTCCCGGCGTTGCGCCGCCAAGCATCGGCCGCCCTGTCCCAGCTTGGCGCATTCCGAACAGCGCCGCCGGTTATCGCCGCTGCGCTCGGGTGACTCAATGCCGGGCAGCCCGGCGGGTTCGGTCGTGCTCTGGCGGGCGCTCGGCAACGCTTCCGGCTGTCCCACCTCGGCACGCGCCGGGGTCTGGTCGCCACCATCGGACAGCATCGCCGCCCAATCAATCATCATCAGCCTCAAACAGGGCCGGCAGAATATGGACCACACGGGCCCGGCCCTCAGTCGGCAAGGCTTCCTTGACCAGCCATTCGCGGCCGGCCTCGCTACCCTTACGGCAAAAGCCCTTGGCGACCAACAAGCGCCCCACCGCGCCGGCATCATGCCCTTTGCAGATCACACCACGAAATGCCTCGTTGAATATGAAAAACTCTTGCGCCTCGTTGCCTTCGCTATCCAGAGCTACGCGCCGATAGCCGGCCCGGTCCGGCTTGCCGGGTGCATGCTGGCTAGTATCGTTCGCCGGTCTGTCCCAGTCAGAAAAGGCGCTCTCACCCTTGCGGCGCAGGAACTCCCGAATCTGCGACAGCATGGCGCGTTCCTCTTGGTTCCCTTGGCCGCCCCGGCGGTTAAGCCATGCCTCAAAGCACAGGCGGGCGGCCTTGATCGCTTCGCCAGGCTGCCAGCCGGTTATTCCCCACTTAGTCGCCATTTCACCGGCTGCACCAACCAGGGCGAAGCGGCCGGCAACCCGCCGGGCTTGTCCGTGCGCCGCCTCGTTCAAACAAACCGCCTCAAATTTCCTTTGAGCCTCGCGGACCAACTCAGGAACATCCACATGATGCTGAATCAGCTTTGCCAAGAAAGCATGAAAGGCGGTTCCGTAGTAGCGCCGGGCGGCCCGGTCCAAAGCCTTGGCGAATTCGCTACCGCTGGCGAAGTCGTGCAGATTCTCGAACACCCCCAGCCCCGCGCCGGCATCGGCCGGAATCTCAGCCAGGCGTAATTCCTGCCCGGCTCTCGGGGTCTTGCCGATTTCCCCTAGGTGCTCGGATAAGCCAATTTCGCCGCAACTCAGAAACAACAGCCGCCAGCTTGCCCGGTCCCGCGCCCCGCCGGTTCGGCCGGCTCGGCTCTTGCCGCTGCCGTTTGCCAGCATATAGCAGGCTTCGCCGGCCTCTCTCGGTTCCATCTGGGCAAGTTCATCAAGCAACAGGGGCGCGTCACAGTGGGCAGACGCCAGCGCTTCCAGGCCGTTTGATGTCGCACGCCACCGCTGCATAAAATCGACGCCACCGCACACCGAAGCGGCAACCCGTAGCGCCGTCGTTTTGCCGTCGCTGGAATTGCTGCGAAAGTGAAAGCCGCCGGATTCGGCACCCAAGGGGTAAAGCAAGGGCGAAGCGAAGCACACCGAAACCGCGAACAGCAGGCGGCTATTCCCGCTGCACAAGGCCGCAACCTCGTCTTTCCATTCTGCGACGGTTCCGCGCATGGCAAAGGTATGGACCGGGCCGGCCTCGCTTTCGTAAATCCACGCGCCGGCATCGCGGCCGATAGCACCATCAGGCAAGACAAACACCGGGCCATCAGCCCCGGCGTCGTGCCAGCCGGTCCGGTTCGTAATTCGGGCGCGCTCTTTCGGGCTGGCTGTTTGCAAATATTCGACCAAGTAGGGCTTGGCACGCGGCGCAACCCGTAAGCCTTGATCCAACAGCAGGCCGGCAACCTCCGCACCGTCGCCACGAAATAGCGCCATCGGCACAATGCAGCGATGCGGGGCGCGGTCGGGGTCGTCAAACTCACAGAGCAGGCCCCAGCCGTAATTTTTCGGATCACGCACCATTGCCACCGGATGCAAGGGCGCGCATATCCAGCGCGGGGCGCGGTCCGGTTCGTAAAAATAAACGCCCTTGTCTGTCACCTCAAAGCGCCGGGCCTTCGGCTCCTCGCTACCTACTGGCTTGGCCTTGCTGCGCTCGTTCGCGACTGGCGTTTCAACTAGGCGCAGCGCGGCCGGTTCCTGCAAGATCAGCGCCAAATGTGCGGCCGTCCAAGCACGGGCAAGCAGATCAGCCGCGTCGTCACCATCGGCCAAGGGTTCGCCGTCGGCAAGCGCCGCCAGGCCGTCCGCCTCGATTGCCCGGCGGGCGAAGCTCGCCAAGTCAAACACCTTGACCGGCCCGGCCTTGGCAGTCGCCAGCGCGGCCGCCAGATCACCGGCGGCCTTCTGTCCGGCCGGGTCGTTGTCCGGCCAAATCCAGCATTCACGGCCGTCCAATGGCGACCAATCCGCCTTGCTCACTGCTTGCGCCCCGCCCTGCCAGGTTAGCACCGGATTTTCAGGGAATAGCGAAAGCCCGGCATCGCGGGCTTTCTCGCCTTCGACGATCACCGCCGGGCCGGGCTTGGCTGCCAGATCAGACAGACCAAGCAACGGGCGCGGCCCGCTCGGGGCCTTGAACTGCCATTGCAACCGGCCATCAGGGAAACGCCACAGGGTCAAAGGCGAAAATTGCTTGCGCTCGCCTTTCGGTTCGTAGCGGTCGTGATAGAAGCACACCCCGCCGGCCGCGTCCGTGTATGCCCAGCGCCCGGCCGGGCGGCCGTGCCGTGAATGGGCGGCCGGCGGCTCGGGGGAGTTCGGCGGGATCGGCATCAAGCACACCGGGCCGGGTTCCTCGTTCGCTGCCGACTTTACCTCGGGGGTCGATAACCTCCCTTTGCCGCCGTCGCGTTCGTGCATCTGACGTTGATTCTGCCGGTCTGGCTTGGCGATTCCCAAATGGCCAGCCAGCCTTTCGGCCGCTTCTATCTGGCGACAGCCGAACACATAGGCAGCCAAGGCGACCAGATCACCGCCCCGGTCGCTGGTCGCAAAATCGGACCACGCGCCGGAATCTCGATTGATCGTGAAAGAACCCGGCTTGTGGTCGCTGCGAAGGGGGTTTAACGGCTGGTATTCCCGGCCCTGATTCTTGCCGCCGGTCAGGCCAAGAAAGACCATTGCCCCGTCGAAATCAGCCAGGGCTGCCGCTGCCACTTTCCCAATAAAGTTATCTGCCACTCCGGCACCTCGCATTCACGTCGGCAAGCACCGCATTGGCACCGGATCGCGCCCCCGCCGCCTTGCGCTCACACTGTGGGCAGATGGGGTGCAGGCGCTGCATCGCCACCCGGCTAGTGGGCCGACAAACAACCTCGGCTATGACGGCTTTGGAACCACTCAGCGGGGCACCGCAGGCGGTACAGACTGCCGAATCTTCCGTTTGCTGCTCGGCATCACGTGCAGAGAATCCAACGCGGGCGCTCATATCTTGCCGCCTTTCTGCGCCGCCTCGATTTTTGACTGAATCCAGGCGTCGACCGACGCACTATCCAAAGCCGAGGCGCGTTCGCCAATTTTGATTAGCGGACCAAGTCTGCCTGCGTATTCCGACGAATCTGGACAGTGATTCCGAGCCAAACTGGACACGCATTCCAGAGCAAGCTGGACAGTCGGCGCGTAGCGACGCGGGGTTTTCGGTTTTTACTCTGTTGATGCCATGGGGGTCAAGTTTTTGTCGCGCCGTGTAGAGTTATCCACGGTCGGCCGGCAGACTGCGCCCTTCTATAGCAGGCTGGCTGACGGCCGGCGGTGGGTAACTCGGTGAGCGCGCGCTGGCCGTTCACGGGGTGGCCTCAGGGCATTCCGGTTTGCCCTTTTTGCGCAACGATTCGCCATCAAGGTTCAGGCTATGCGCCTGATGTACCAGGCGGTCGAGAATCGCATCAGCCAGTGTCGGGTCGCCGATGGCCTCATGCCAATGCTTCACGGGCAACTGGCTGGTGATGATGGTCGACCGGGTGCCGTGTCGGTCATCGAAGATTTCGAGCAGGTCACGCCGGCTTTCATCGGTCAGCGGCGCCAGTCCCCAATCATCAATCAGCAGTACATCGGTCTTGGCCAACTGCGCCAGCGTTTTGGCGTAGCTGCCATCACCCCGGCCGATGGCCAGCGCCGGCAACAAACGTGGCAAACGCACGTAAAAGGCAGAACGGCCTTGCCGACATGCCTGATTGGCCAAGGCGCAGGCAAGAAAGGTCTTGCCGACGCCGGTCTTGCCGCAAATCAGCACATTCTGGTGGTCGCTGACCCAGCGTCCGGTCATCAGGCGGGCGAACAAGGCCCGGTCAAGGCCGCGCGGATGGCGGAAATCGACATCCTCTGGTGTTGCCGCCTGTTTCAATCTGGCCCGTTTCAGGCGGGCGGTGTTTTGTCGGGATTCGCGCTCGGCCAGTTCGCTGTCAATGAGTAGACCAAGGCGCTCCTCGAAGGAGAGTTGGCTGATGTCGGCCTGCCGGGTCTGGCTGGCCAAAGCCTTGGCCATGCCGCTCAGGCGGAGCTGATGCAATTGGTCCACGGTCGGGTGATGGAGCACGGGTATTTCCTTTCAGGTCAGTGGTAGTAATGCGGGCCACGCACATTGGCGTGCTCCAGAGGGAGGCAGGTCTGGGCCGGCGCCGTCAGGCGCTTGATGTCCAGGCCATGTTTCAAGATGGATTTCAAACTGCCGTAGGACAGCGCATTGATGGCGATGGCCCGCTCGCACGCCGCCTCCAGGCGGTCCTCGCTGTAAGCCTTCGACAGACGCAGAATGCCCAGGCAACTGCGGTAGCCCTGTTGCGGATGGCGGCGTTGATGCAGGACATGTTCGATGACGGCTTGGGTGTGCGATCCGATGCGTCCGGCCCAGTCCATCAACCGCGGCGCATTCCAGCCCTGAACGGCTTGGTGGGCGGGTGTCATGTGCGCATCCACCGTCGTGTGCCGGCCGCGAAGGGTGCTGCGCACATGGCTGGCGATGCGGCTCCCGCGATGAAACAGTTCGACCGTTGAGGTCGTGAAGCGGGCATCGACCTTCTGCCGGGCGAAGCGGTAAGGCACCGAGTAGTAATGGCCGGCGATTTCAACGTGGTAGTCGATACCGACCGTCGCCACCCTCCATTCGGCGAATTCGTAACGGGTTTCCGGCAATGGGCGTAATGCCGGTCTATCCATCTCGGCAAAGGCACTTTCGCGCGACCCTGGCAGTTTCTTGAAGGGCCGGCGGTTCAGGGCCTGCATCAGTTCGGCGATGTGGTGATTGAGTTCGCCGAGACTGAAGAAGCGCTGATTCCGCAGGCGGGCCAATACCCAACGCTCGACGAGCAGGACACCGGCCTCCGCCTTAGCCTTGTCCTTCGGGCGATACGGCCGGGCTGGCACAACGGCAGTCGTGTAATGGACCGCCAACTCGCGATACGTCGGGTTGAGTTCGGGGTTGTAATAGCAGGCTTTGTTGACGCCGCTCTTCAGATTGTCGGGGACCAGCATGGCGGTGACGCCGCCGAAGAATTCCAGGGCGCGGACATGGCTGCCAATCCAATCCGGCAGCGCCTGGCTCCAGGTGGCATCGCAGTAGGTGTAATTCGAGGCGCCGAGGACGGCAACGAAGATGGCCGCCTGCCGGATTTCACCGGTCAGCGGGTCGGTGACCGACACTGTCGGGCCGGCGTAATCGACGAACAGTTTCTCGCCGGGGGCATGCGTCTGGCGCAGACTGAGCGACAAGCGGCCTACCCAGACCCGGTAATGGTCGCAGAAGCGGCTGTACTGATAGCCGTCGGGATGCTCAGTCTTGTACTCCTGCCAGAGCAGGTCGAGCGTCACGCCCTTCCGGCGCAGTTCCCGCTGCACGCCGGCCCAGTCGGGTTCCGGTCGTCGGGTTGCCGAGGGGGCCGATGGGGGGTAGAGCAGCGCTTCAACGCCGGCTTCGGTGACGCCCGCCGGCAGCGGAAAAGTGAGCCCCACCAATTTTGCTCGACGGAGAATTTCGCCCACCGTGGTCGGTGAGGAATCGACTGCCCGGGCAATCTCCCGGTGGCTGCGACCGTCCGCAACCGACAGCCGTAATATTTCAAAAATCTTGCGCATAGATAACCTGCTATTCGCCATGTGGTCCTCGGCAAATGCGCCGAGGGTGCCACGGTTATCCCGCGTGCTACGTTATGACTTTGGGCTGTCCAGATTCAGTCGGAATGGCTGTCCAGTTTGGGTCGGAATTCGCAGCGAATTATTTGAACGGATGATTCAGCAATGGGGCCTTGAGAAGAAACAAAGGAGAGCGTCATGAATGATATGAGCCATGCACTTGCTGCCGGCCTCGCGGAAATGGAAGCTACTAAAAAACGGGCTCGTATTGAGTTCAAAAACAGAATGAATTTTCCACTCATCACAAGAGAGCAAGACGACGCTAAAAATGAGCTAACCGGTATTTTTGTCCTGTTGGACAAGTTGGATAGCGGCGTGAAAGCGCTTGATCAGGAGAGTGCCGATGTACAGGCAATCTCGAGTATCGGCCGCAATATTCGGATGCTCACAGAAAGCCTGAAAGCTGGCGTTGGGGAGGCGTACTACACGGTCAGCGAGACAGCGGAGGCTTTGATGGGTTTGGTGACCCTTTTGAAAAACACGGATATGGATGACGGCGAAATCGAGTCAGACCAGCTGTGCGCGTTGCTTGCTCCTTCGGTACGAAATATGACGGCAGCCGAGTTTTTGCTATGGGGTATGAAATGACCAAGCGCAGAAAAAAGCTAACTCCTGAGCAGCGCGTGACCGTCGCAGCCTTCCACGAGCAGGCCTATCGTGCCGGCAGGTTTTTCGCCATTCAGATGCTGGAGGTTATCGCCGGCATGAAGCGGGCGCGCATTGCGTTTTATGACAATATCGCCCGTGACAGATTTCAGGCTGATATGTATTTCATCCGGGGTTTTCTGGATGCGACATTGCCGATCTTCGACGATACCGCTCCGTTAATGCGCTCAAAGTTTGGCGTGGAGTTGCAGGAGGCCATTCTGGATGACTTTTTCGACAATGCCGAAGTGGCGCTGAAAAAGATCAAGGACCGCCCCTTTGACCGCATTGTGAAGTTCTGAGGCCGAATTATGCCTATCCATTCCTCAGACCGGGGGCCGGGCCGGTTGTCGCTTAATGAGTTGCGAGCGGCGGCCGGCGGGCGCTGGCCAGAGCTGTTGGTTACTCTTGGTCTGCCGGCGGAAAGCCTGACCCCGAAAAATAAGGCGTGCCCGGCGTGCGGTGGGCACGATCGCTTTAGCTTCAATGACAAGCACGGGAGTGGTTCGTTTGTCTGCCGCGCCCATGATCGCCAGGGTGGGGATGGCTTCGAGCTGCTCATGCACTTTCTTGGTTGTGACTTGCGGGGGGCTTTGGCGGCGGTTGCCGAGGCTATTGGCGGCAACGTTGGGCCGTTGCCGAGGTTGGCACCGCCGGCAGCGGTGGTGCCGCCCGTGCGTGATGATGGCGAGGCTTTGCGGCGTCTTTGGCAGGCGGCCGGGCCAGTCACTGAGTCTGATCCGGTAGGCCGTTACCTAGCACGCCGAGTGATTTTCCCGGTATCCATGCCGCCGGTCTTGCGTTGTCATTTGGCGTTGCCGTATTGGCTGACGGGTGGCGCTCATCCGGTTCGCCTTGGTTCGTTCCCGGCCAT
>Ga0209063_1001052_pt1 | contig 15203 bp, 8 predicted proteins | sample KloWWTmeKNB19Kit_FD_187177 | JGI IMG/M metagenome (GOLD analysis project Ga0209063, IMG submission 187177) | Active sludge microbial communities from Klosterneuburg, Austria, studying microevolution and ecology of nitrifiers - Klosterneuburg... | ecosystem: Engineered > WWTP > Aerobic digester >...
TAGATGTTTGAAGCTCATCGATCTCTGACTTTTGGTGATCCAAGGACAACAGGCCCATTTTATACCAGGTATATAACCCATCGTTACACAAAACCGGTGGATTGTATTCCTGATTGTTGTCAATTAGATCTGACTGATATTTGAGAGAATGTAGGATACTAAATAGATTGAAAAATGGAAATAAATCTAAAAATTTTTGAAATATGCCTTTGTCTATCGATTTGAACATCGAAGGAAATTGAATCAAACGACTGATCTCATCCATAGATAATAAGGCAAACACGCTGCAAGATAGTAATTATGTGCTAACCCAAAAACAAAAAGTTAACTTACCAATTGGTAAATGCCCTATTAAATACATCTTCGGATAGTTGATCAAAGATTTCACTAGCCAATTTATCCCGCACATCAATAAAGTTAGCATCCTTGCTAAAATCTTTAAAGAATGTAAAGTTGGAGTTCCACTTGCTCTTTTCATGTTTATTGTCAATGAAGTTTACATTGATAGTGATCTCAAGCCTGTTAGCTGAAGGAACCTGATTGTTCTGAGGCGCCACAGGGGAAACTATGAAATTCGTAATTTTTCCTACGAACTCTATGTCAGGATCTACCTCCACATATTTGAGTCTTGTTTCTTTCCTGATCTTATCCTTGAGTTTTTCTGTTATCTCTTGCGCAAGCTGGAAGGGTGCATCATAACTATCTACTGTAAAATTTGCTATGTAAAACGTATTGGAGTCGGCAGGTATAGAAGTTCCCTTAAATGAATAACAGCCTGACATAATCACAGTCAAAGTGAGAAACGAGGCTAAAAAAGACTTTTTTATGATCATGACTTTACTGTTGTGAATGTTCAAATATAGGGCAAATCTAAAAGATGAACATCGATTTAGGTTTAAATAACAAAAGCTGCCCTTCAGTGGCAGCTTTTGTATATAATAAGGTTTAATGTCCTTTTACTCCTGGTGATATCTAGTCTTATCTGTCATAGTAACTCGATTGACTTGAAGGTCTTTGATGACATTTATAGCTTCATCGATGTAAACATCCTTTTTAAGGCCTTTTAGAAAGTTAATATTTCTTCCGATACTAACTGAATCCTTGTTTATTTGCGCAAGGTCTGCATCCAAATTTCCATCTTCAAAACCATCAATATCTACAAAAAGGTCATTGAATTTTTTACTTGATGCCTTTCTGGTATCAATATCCTCCTTGTACGCCTTAATCTCCAATGGAAATTCCTTCCTTTCACTTTGTATTTTGATATTTTTTGCATTATTGTCAATCGCAACAAACGTTGGATTATTTGCTGTTCTATTCTTCGAGTTAGCTTTCACTTCTTCCAAATTCTTGATAACAAATACATCCTGGCTGTATTTTGCAGGTTCAACCTTGGTCCATTCCATAGCAGATTCATTCTCACGCTCACCTACTTTCACATAGTTAAGTGCATCAGGAAGCACGATATCCGGAACGACACCTTCCAATTGAGTAGAACCACCATTTATTCTATAATATTTCTGAATAGTCACCTTTACCTGGCCAAGTGGTTTAAATTCATTTGATATAGAAATACTTTTATCAAGGTCAAGAAATCTTTGAACAGTTCCTTTTCCATAGGTACTTGTACTTCCTATGATAACAGCTCTTTTATAGTCTTGAAGGGCAGCAGCAAGGATCTCAGAAGCAGAGGCACTTTGATGATTCACCAAAACTACCATTGGACCATCGTAACCATACCCACTATCATCATCACTCATCACATAAGGCTCCTGACCTCGAGATTTAACTTGAACTATAGGCCCTTCTTCAATAAATAGACCACCCATTTTGACCACATCATTTAATGATCCTCCAGGATTATTTCTTAGATCAAGTATGATGCCATTAACTCCTTGTTTTTTCAGTTTGTTAACTTCAATAGCTACATCTGTAAATGAAAATCTTCCTTTATTATTGTCAAAATCAGCATAAAACTTAGGTAAGTATATATAACCTACATTTTCCATAACACCTTTCTTTCCGACAATAGCCGATTTGGCAAAACTTTCTTCCATCAGAACCTCATCTCTAAGAATAGTAATGTTCTGAATGGCTCCATTCACTTTTTTAACAGTCAAAGTTACTTTAGTACCTTTTTTACCTCGTATTTTTGAAACAACATCGTCAATCCTCATACCTCGTATATCCAGAGCATCCTGACCATCCTGTGCTACCTTCATGATCACATCATTCGCTTCAAGATCTTTTTGCTTCCATGCAGGTCCGCCCACAACGATTTCAGTAACTTTAGTAAATTCTCCATCAGATTGCAACTTAGCACCTATGCCTTCAACCTTACCCGAAAAACTTACATCAAAGTCATTCTTATCATTTTGATTGAAATAGGAAGAGTGCGGATCGAATACTTCAGTAATACTATTAATATAATCACTGAATCTGTCATCCCGTCTTAATTTTCCAAGTCTTTCATACAATTTATCATAATCTTTAAGAACCTTCTCACGAGCTTCTTTCTCGATTTGAGCAAATGTCTTCACCTCTTTAGTTTCTTTACCTTCCGTTTTGACTGAGTCCTTGGAATTACTGTTTTCCATTTGTACTACTTCATCAAGCACACTTGATTTCAAAATAGTAAACCATCTTTCTTTGAGTTCTTTATCAGTTTTTGCATAGCCCATATTATCGAAATCGTATGAAATAAATTCATTCTTATCAAAAGACATTGGCTTGGATAGGATATCCTTGTAAAAAGATTGGGTTTTCGTCTGCGCCTTAGTTATCAGCTCAACACTTTTATTGAAAAAATCAAAGTTTCCCACTTTGATATTATCATCCAGCGTAGTTTCATATTGTTTTAACTGATCAATATCACTCTGGGTAAGGAACCGCTTTCCTCCATCAAGTGTGGTAAGAAAGTTTTTATAGATTTTTTTGGAAAAATCATCATTAATATCTTTGGGCTTAAAATGCACCTTATCCATTAATGTAAGCACTGACCTTAGAATAATGGCTTCCTTCTCGATCGGGTCGGCATTATTTTTAGGATAAAAAGCAAACAAACTGACTACGCCTATTATTAGGCCAAATATTAAAAAAGACTTTATTTTCATGAGAAACTCTTTCAAAAGTTATGTATTTTAACGCTACAATAGTAAACGATATTTCTAACATTTACAGCTCGTATTAGTTGATAAAAATTATATTTTAAGATAGGATTAACTATTTAATAGACAAAAGTACCGATTTACATATATATAAAGGTAAGATTGAAAAGGAGCAAAATAATTCATATATGATATTTTTAGCATGATGATGATTAAGTTAAAAAGCAAACCGGCCAGGCTCTCATGAAATATAAACTCATTTATAGATAGAATACACTTACTTTTGCACTACAAAATCTCAGACATGTTCGATAAATTTATGGCACATCCCTGGCACGGAATTTCACCCGGCAAAAACATCCCGGAAGTCATCACTACATTCATTGAAATGACCCCTCATGACAATGTAAAATATGAAATAGACAAAGAATCAGGATTCATTAAAGTTGACAGACCACAGCTCTATTCGAATGTAGTGCCTGCTTTGTATGGCTTTATTCCTCAGACTTATTGCGGTAGGCACATTGCCCAATATTGTATGGATATGTCGGAGCGGTCTAATATCGAAGGGGATGGAGATCCTTTGGATGTATGCATCATGACAGAAAGAAATATCGTACATGGCAACATACTGATTCATGCAAAGCCAATTGGTGGATTTAGAATGATTGACAATAACCAGGCAGATGATAAAATAGTCGCCATCATGCTTGGTGATAAGGTATATGGAGAATGGAATGATATATTTGAAATGCCTGAATCCCTTAGAGAAAGGTTATTACATTATTTCTTAACTTATAAGCAAATACCAGGCAGAAATGAAAAGGCAAAAGTCGAAATAACCCATGTATATGGCAGAGAAGAGGCTCATGAAGTCATCAAACGAAGTATTATGGACTACAAGGAATTGATAGATCTCAAGAAATCCTTCTAATAAATAACTGAAGTTTCAGAGCAAAAATAATTTCTATAAAAACATTACTATCACACAATTTGAAGTTAGAAGTTAGAAATCAGAAATTAGAATGAAACTTCGAAGATTGTGTCTACCAAATAAAACAATTCAGGAATTTCTAAAAATGCACAAAAAATTATAACTATCTGATATTTTACTAAATATGAGGTTATTTATTAACTTAATAATATTTATATCCTTGATTACCATTAAAATAACCAGCGCTGAAGCTTAAATAAATAATATTGTCAATGAATACATTAAATTGTAGAGGATGTCTCATTGATGTCAGAACACCAAGCATTATGGGCATTATAAATGTCAATAATGATTCATTCTATATGAAGAGCAGGCATGATACTCATGCTTCAATTCTAGCTTCTGCTGCTAAAATGCTAAATGAAGGTGCAACAATTCTAGACTTGGGAGGTGTTTCCACCAGACCCAATGCATCATCAATCAGTGTCCAAACTGAACTGGAAAGGGTTATACCAGCTATCGATCACATCAAACAATCATTTCCTGATAGTATTATTTCTATAGATACCTTCAATCCAGAAGTCGCAGCTAATGCAATTGATGTCGGAGCTTCCATCATCAACGATATCACTGCAGGAGGAATTGATGACGAGATGTTGCACCTTGCTAAAGAAAAAAACTGTACTTATATTATGATGCATATGCAAGGTACACCTCAGACTATGCAGATCAACCCCAGTTACAAGGATGTGGTGCTTGAAATTCTGGACTTTTTCATAGAAAAAGTAGGCAGAGCAAAAGCAATAGGGTTGCATGATGTAGTAATCGATCCGGGTTTTGGATTTGGCAAGACTATCGCTCATAATTATCAACTTCTAAATGGTCTTAATGTCTTTAATATACTTGACAAACCGCTGCTGGCAGGTATATCTCGCAAAGGGATGTTATGGAAACCATTAAATAGTAGTCCTGAAGAGGTTTTACCCGCTTCAATTGCCGCAAATCTTGTAGCTTTGCAGAAAGGTGCCAAAATTCTCAGAGTACACGATGTTGAGGCAACTATGCAGCTATTAAAAACGTTTGAATTACTCCAGCAAAACAATGTTAAATAAGCAGTTATGCATAATTGTATTTTTTCATTGGAGACTAAGGTCAATACGATTTAATTGGAAGAGCAGAAAGATATACATATTAACAAACCCAAAAAAAAGCTGGTATGGGGCTTAATTCCGGAATTCTTCTGGAATTTAATCAAATACATAGTCATTTTTGTCATCCTACTTTTAATGGGCGTGTATTACTTGATACAGATCCCATCATTTCAAAATTATGCAATAAAAAAAGCCACAGCATTTTTAAGCGCAGAACTTCATGCTGAAGTTTCTGTCGGGAGAATAAGAATCACCTTTTTCCAATCCTTACTGCTTGAAGATTTACTAGTAAAAGATAGGCAGAATGATACACTTCTAATGACCTCTCAAATAAAAGTGGGATTGAAAGGTGGGTTATTTGACCTTATTGATGGCAAAATAGATATCCAAAACGTAGCGATTAAAACAATGAAAGTCAGGTTGATACAGAATTGCCCTGAATATGATAATAACTACCAGTTCCTCATCAACTATATTGAAAATGGAAATCCAGATTCATTATTCTCAAAACCAAGTGGAAAACCAAACAATATTCATCTTTCTATAAAGGATATAGATCTGAAAAATGTGGATGTGACCATGCAGAATAAATATCAAGGGAAATTGATGCATCTTTCCTTTGAAAGTCTTATAGCAGGTTTCAATACTTTCAACATCGACAGCAACCAGTTTTATATCAACGAATTAAAACTTGAAGGGCCGATATTTAATATAAATGACATCGCACCTATAACCTGTAAAGAAATTAAATACATTAATCCATACCTGGCTTTAGAAGCCGCTATTAAGGCTAAAAGGAAACCCAGGCCAGACCTGAGGGTAGAGGCAAGCAAAATCAGTGTTGAAGAAGCTATTTTTTCACTCCATAATTATAAATGGCCGGTAGAAAAGGAATTGAAAGGTAGAATTCTTGATTTTTCAAATCTGGATCTGAATAACATAAATATAGGATTAGAAAATCTGATCTTTAACGGCAAAGAGCTTGAAACAGAGCTAACACAACTTGCTGTAAAAACAAACACACCTTTTAATATTAATGACTTCAGTGCAGTAAAATTAAAATATACCGAAAATAAAATCTCACTTGAGGATTTCAATATTGATACTGATTATTCCCACCTTGAAGATAGTCTTACCCTGAGTTACAAATCTATGGATGACTTTCAGGACTTTGTCAATAAAGTTAAGATGAGTGCCCAATTCAAGAACAGTCATGTCGGGGTTAAAGATATTATGGTATTCGACAAATCAATTCAAAAGGAAGAATTCCTGACAAGTAATATTAATAAAGACATTCAATTATCGGGTAGATTTTCTGGCACTGTCAACAACCTTCGTGGCAATAATGTCCTTATTAACATCAATGATCTTGCTAAGCTGGATGGTAATTTTACTTTACACGACATCACACAGATCGATATAGCAACATTAAATCTAAACGTCAATACTTTATCCACTTCTGCAAATGGTCTTGAAAAAATAATACCTGGATTCGTCTCTTCACCTGAATTAAGAAAACTTGGAAATATTGTGTATTCCGGAAAATTTGATGGATACATACTGGATTTTGTCACTTATGGCAAACTAAAAACTGCCCAGGGAAATGGAGATCTGGATATCCACCTCAATATCAGAAATGGAACTTCAAATGCAGCGTATAGTGGAAAGTTAAATCTAGACAATTTTAATCTGGGTGCCATAACAGGTCAGACTGATATTGGTAAAGTAAGTGGATCATTTACGATCACTGATGGAAAGAGCTTCTCACTAGATAAGATCAGCTCTACCTTAACTTCCGACATTAGGATGTTTTCGTATAAAGGATATGATTATAAAAACTTTAAAATCGATGGAAAGCTTAATAAAAATACTTTTGATGGAAAATTAAAAATTAACGACCCCAATATCGATCTTGACTTCAACGGTAATATTAATTTTTCAGAGCAAACAAAAATTTTAAAATTTGATACTGATATCAGGAAATTTAACCCTGATAAGCTTAATTTGAGTTCATTAGGTCTGACATTCAAAGGCATCATTAAATCTGATCTAACCTTCAGAACATTCAATGATATTCAGGGCACATTGCTTGCCAGAAATTTTGTTTTAAAAGATACTTCTGGCCAAGAGCTCAAAATAGACACATTGAATTTCATAGCTAGTAATATTGGCAACGGAGCTAAAAAATACAATCTAAACTCGGATTTATTAGATGCTGTTCTTCAAGGTAGATTCCAGATTGAAAAATTACCTATAGATATTGTTAAAGTATTCCATTATAATCATACTAAATTAGCCAATCAGTTTAATATCCAATCTCGCGAAGATTATATTTATGATAATAACTTTGATTTCAGCGTCAATCTAAAAAATTCAAAAAATGCATTTAAACTGCTTGGGTTACCATTGGATGCTATGGTTGATAGCAAAATCAATGGTAAATTTTCAAATGTAGATTCAACAAAATACAATTTGAACATTAACTCTAGCATACCGAATATTGCAGGAGATGGATTTAAATTTAAATTCTTGTTTTTTGAAGGAGTTGGCAATCAAAGCAGTTCAGATTATTTTGTATATGCCAATAGTGGCAATATTGGTGACTTGGACTTGAATCAAATGGATTTAAGTGCTACACTCGAACGAGATGATATTAAATTCAATATTAAGACTCCAAAAATCCAAAATATCGCAGAGAATCTCAGTATCGACGGAAATTTTACCGTGGATGAAGGATATAATATCCTGAAATTCAACCAATCGAAATTTGATTTTTTTGATGATGGTTGGACAATAAACAAAGACAATCTGGTTAAATTTGGTAATAATGAACTCATCATACAAAACCTTGAATTCACAAATGGCGAACAAGATGTATCTTTTAATAGTTTTGGTACACAAGGACTAAATGTCGAGGTAAATAATTTCAGCGGCACTTTATTAGATAGCCTTCTATCTGATTCGGACGTTCAAATGAGAGGTACAGGCAATATTTATTTAAAAATAGATAATGTTTTCACTCAGGAAAAGATTGTCTTGACTTCTCAATTCGATAGTTTATCTGTAAACGGAATCTCACTTGGAAAATTAGATCTATATGCCGCTACCCCATCCTTGAAGAGTAAGATTGATTTGAAAATGACACTCGGAACCGGAGAAAAAGAATTAAAAATAGATGGACTCTACACACTTCCCGATTATAAAGGAAAGGATTACGCAAATAATTATCTAGACCTGTTAATCAAGGCTAATAATTATCCTCTCGTGATTGCAGATATTTTCCTTGGCGAAATGATCAATGATACAAGAGGCGCATTTACTACAAATATCAAGGTCAAAGGACCAATTAATAATCTATCAGTGGGTGGTGATATTAATCTACAAAACATGGCTACTACAGTCAAATATTTAGGCACAAGATATTATGTTCCTAAATATACAGTGAGGTTGAGTGACAAACTTATTGACCTTGATGACATGACAGTATTGGATGAAAGAGGAAATACTGCAACTATCTCCGGCGGAATTAAACATAATAAATTAAAAAACCTTTATACCAATATTGAGCTAAATTCAGACAATTTCCTATTGCTGAATACATACGAAAAAGACAATAGTCAGTATTATGGTACTGCAGGTGGTAAGGTAAATGGCAAATTTACGGGACCTTTTGATCAATTAAATATTGAAATAGATGCTGTCACCGGACCAAATACGGAGCTTTTCCTACCTATAGCATCTTCAAAAGAAGTCGACAAACTAACTTTTATTCAGTTTAGAAATATAGAAGATACGACCGTTCAAAAAGAGATCAATAAAGTGGTATCATCAAAAGGTCTTTCATTGAAAATGAATCTTGATGTCAACGAAAATGCGACACTCAACCTTATCATCGATAAACAAACAGGCGATGTCATTAAAGCCAAAGGTAATGGCGTTTTGGATATTGCGATTCCTAGGAATGGAAATCTAAATATGTATGGAGGATTTGAAGTTGCCAGTGGAGAATATAAGCTAAACATAATTCCTCTATATAACCTTTCAATTTTTGGTGCACCATTCCTCATCAAAAAAGGAGGAACGCTTATTTGGAATGGCGATCCTGTATCAGCGCAAGTAAATATTGATGCAGAATATAGAGGTATCAATACTTCCCCATATAACTTTATTGCAGAGTATCTTCCTGGTGATCCGAAACTCCAGAATGAAGCTTCCAGGCCAACACCTGTAGATCTCACACTTAATTTAAGAGGAGAACTTTTAAAGCCAGAGATCTCATTTAAAATAGATTTTCCCCAACTTTCACCAGATATAAAAATCTATGTCGATAGCAAATTAAGATCTTTAGAGCAAGATCCAAATGAATTATACAAACAAGCAGCTTCTCTTGTATCATTTGGCTCATTTATTCCTAAGGACATATTAAACCTAAATGCTGTAAAGGCGACCACCTATAACACCTTGTCAGACTTAATTTCATCCCAATTAACACAAATACTCTCTCCAATGTTGAATGCTGCTGTGGCAGATGGAAAAGTACTCACAGGTGTTTCCCTTAATTTGAATTATAATTTCTATGAGGCTAATTCGGCCGGAGATGGAGGAATTCAGGGCCGTATTGGTTCAGAATTGCAGATAGGTCCAAGTCTAAAATTTTTCAATGAAAAATTAATTCTAAATACTGGGGTAAAGAGAGGTGACCAAGGTGCGGATCCTTATGTGGCAGGAGATGTAGACCTCCAATACAATTTGACGGCAGATAGAAGATATGTATTGCGTCTTTATCAGAAAAATGATGCTGTGTTGGAAGGTCGTAGAATTAGAAGTGGAGCTGGATTTTCATATAGAAGAACGGTAGATTCCTTTGGTGAATTATTTAGAAGAGAGGACAAAAAGAAAAAAACCAGAAACAGAAATTAAAAATGAAAAATATTCGGCAAATGAAAAATAATTTCTTTATTCTTATTTTTCTCATCTTCAATACTTTGGATGGTTCTGGTCAGAATTTCGGTTCAGATTATATCGAGGTTTATTTTACACAATCAATTACCCAAAGATATCAGAGCGAATCCAATTATCCTTATAAAACAGGAGGGCCAATACTAAAAGAAAGGATCCTAAGGCAAATAAATGAGGCAAAGAATACAATCGATTTGTGCATGTATAACAACTCTGATAATAATATAGTAAATGCTTTAAAGAGCGCACAGACTAGAGGCGTAAGAGTAAGATATATAGCGGATCAAGAAACATCAAATAGTGCAATTAACGGAAGCGTAAATTTTAAAATTCTATACGCCAATCCAGGAGAAGGCATCATGCACAGCAAGTTTATCATAGCTGACGCCAACACCACTGATGCTAATTTAATGATTGGATCATCAAATTTTACAAACAATGGATTCAATGATGATGCTAATAACATTTTATTTATAAAAAATACAGACCTTGCTCAAGCATTTACTATCGAGTTTGAAGAAATGTGGGATTCTTCCGGCCCTATTCCAGGGAATAATCCCAAATCAGGTGAAGATAAAACAGACAATACTCCTCATCATTTTATGATAGCAGGTATTCCAATCGAACTTTATTTCTCACCTTCAGATCATACAGAAGAACATATAGATGAGATCCTATTATCTGCACAATTTAATATCAGGTTTGCCATTTATACCTTCACATCAGATCTTTTGTCTTCAAGAATAGTCCAGAAGAAAAATGAAGGTATCCTTGTCAGGGGCATTACTGATAATAATGATGGTTCTTTCGGGAAGTTGCTATACATGCAGCAAAATGGTGTCGATGTCTTAGATCATACCCCTTCCAGTCTTTTACATCATAAATATGCAGTGATCGATGCAGAATATGCGGATTCGGATCCGGTGGTTATTACGGGAAGTCACAACTGGACTTATTCTGCTAATAATATCAATGATGAGACTACTCTATTCATCCATGACATGAATTTGGCTAAATTATATGCAGCTGAATTTAATAGTAGATATTGTGAACTTGCACCATGGGATTGTAATCTTATAGCTACTCATGAGCAGGAACAATTAGAAATGAAAATGTTTCCAAGTTTGGCTGCTGATTATGTTCATATAGAATTGGACAGAATACCAAATGGTCCAATCTCAATAATTGTATACAATGAAGCAGGGCTTCCTGTTTTATTCAAAAAGAATGAAAATATAACTCAATCGTTAAACTTCGAAATAGATATAAAAGCTTTGCCAAAAGGAATCTATTTCATAAAACTACTTACGTCCGACAAATTTGAAAAAACACAAAAAATTATCAAGTTGTAAGATTATGGTAAATATCGAGAAGTTTAACTGATTCCTTGTTCCAATTTAGCTCTGAAGATGCATTAAAGCAGTTACTTCTAAGTTTTTGATATAATTCGGGATCAGATTTTAATTTATTAATTGCTGTTACAATATTTGAAACTTTAGTATCTGGAATCATAATGGCTATTTCAAATTCATCATTGAGCGTCTTGTATTCAGGAAAATCAATGCATATCTGAGGAATGCCACATTGGATATAATCGAAAAATTTATTTGCTAAAGAGAAGTAATAACTTTTTCCGAGTAGCTCGAGGATATTTATCCCTATCCAAGCTTTTTCTGTTACGGACTTCAATGCTTCTGGATTTAAATTACCAAGAAATTTTACTTTATCCTGAATCCCATTTTCAAATGCCAACGATTTTAAAGCATCGGATAAATTGCCTTCACCAGCTAACCAAAGCTCTTTATCCTGAACTTCCACCATTGCAAGGATAAGATTTTCTAATCCTCTACCAACGTTCATAGCGCCTTGATACAGGATATAAGACGACTGATGCTCTTGGCTTAATTCCTCAATTGTATCTTCTGAGAAAATAGGTAGATTTCTGATGAGATCAAAGTTCTTCTTATATCTTACAGACATTTCCAATCCAATGGACCTACTGACGGTATAGCAATGATCTGCTTTCGGAATACATATATATGCGACAGCTTCCCAAAACTTCTTTAGAAAAGGTCGATTTACTATTTCAGGTGATTCTGTAAAATATTCATGAGCATCATATACCAATCTATACTTTCGAAAGAATTTTAAAAAATAACCAGTTGGTAAAGTATCCAGGTCAATGCAGCAAAGAATTGTAAATTTTTGGCCAAGAAGGAAGAAAAAGGCTCTTATATTATATTCAAAATAAGCAAGAAACCCTTTTTCAAAGATCGGTGTGAATCTTTTCACTTTAAAAGAAAGGTGTGAAATATCCTGGCTCGTTAGTTTCCTCCCAAATATTACTATTTCGTATCCAGCATCGTATAGTGAAGACCATATTCTCAACATACGCTGATCATATGGTATATCTCCGAACGTAAGAAAATGTAATTTACCGGTTTTCAATGCTTTATCTTGATTCTATAGTTTTCAAATTCGATTTTATTTTCGTTGAGTAAAAATTGTAGTGCTATTTGAACAGATACTTTATTTTTTTTGAAAAAAGGTGCTCTAACAAGGTTTGAAGAGCTATTGTCTTCACCATTTGCAAAGTTTATAACATATTCGATACATTCATCGACCTCCTTTTGAGGTATCCTATTTTGTTTATTCTCAATACAAATGTCACATATTCCGCAATCTGAAACAAACTCTTCCCCAAAATAATCAAGTAAAGTTCTGTTGCGGCATAACGGACTTTCTACAAAAGTTAAGATAGCATGGACTTTTTCTTTATATCGTTGCTTTAAAAACTGCTGTAACTCAAAGTTAAAACTTAACTCCTGCGCATTATATCTAAATTGGCCGAATGAAATCTGGGGATTTTCTTTTTGCTTTTCAAAATCTAGAACGCCTGCCAAATCGAGATATTCTAACATTTTGAGAATAATTACTTCCTGTGTTTTAACTTTTTTAGAAATTAAGCCAATGTTAATTTTGACAGGCATATTAAGTATTCCCCCATACATCCGAAGTAATGTTTCAATCAAACTGTCATATTCAGGATTTCTTAATTGAAAATCATACAACTCCACTTTATTATAATTGATCATGACCTGGTCAGGAACATAAATACCTTCTGTCACATGAATGTAGTTTTGAGTTTCAAGTTCTTTTAAGGCCTTGACCAACCAAATCACTTTGTAATCATATTTTTTACAAAAATCATACATGTTGAAGTCTTGAAATTCACCTGAATGTTCGCCTGAACCTACCTGAAAATAATTTGCTAATTGAAAATATACTTTTATCAATTCTTCAGCCGAAGGAAAGGAAGATTCTATTGAATCAAGCAAATTGTCAATATCAGTATCATCGTAAAATATGGCTGCATAAGATTTATTCCCATCACGGCCACCTCTCCCGGCTTCCTGGTAATATTCTTCAATACTGGATGGAATAGCAAGGTGAATCACAAAGCGAACATCCGGCTTGTCTATTCCCATACCAAAAGCACTAGTTGCTACCATTACCCTGATCTTGCCAGACATCCATTCATCCTGTATTTTGGAAAGAACATCACTGTTTAAACCAGCATGATAATTGGCTGCTGAAACTTTATGAGTATTTAAATAAGTAGAAACCTCAGAAGTTGCCCTCCTGCTTCTGACATAAATAATACCACTTCCCTTCACATTATTTAGTAAATTTAGGATCTCACTCCTTTTATCTAAAGCTCTCCGTGCCACATAAGTGAGGTTATTTCTGAAAAAACTGACCTGGAATAATTTAGCTTTTTGAATATTTAAATTTTCTCTGATGTCCAAAACCACCTGTTTGGTAGCTGAAGCAGTCAAAGCCATGACAATTGGTCTTCCTGTGGATTTTATTGTGGTAGATATATTCAGATAAGAAGGGCGGAAATCATAACCCCATTGTGAAATACAATGTGCTTCATCAACCACTATCATGGAAACATTTAATCGGTCCAGGTATTCAAGAAAAAGAGGTGAAGAGAGACGCTCAGGAGATAAGTACAACATTTTTATTTTACCAGAAGTACAATTACCAAGAATTCGGTGGATGTTTTTAGCATGCATTCCGCTATAAAGACCCTCTGCCTGAATGTGCATTTTTTTTAGTCTTCCTACCTGATCCTTTATTAATGAAATCAAAGGACTTATCACAAGTGTAATACCATCGAGGATTAGAGCCGGAACCTGAAAACATAGAGACTTACCACCACCAGTTGGCATTAAAACAAATGTATCTTCACCCTGCAACACATTATCAATGATAGCATCTTGCAGTGGCCTGAAGCTGTTATAATTCCAATAATGTTTAAGTACTTCAAGAGCTTTGGACACAATCCGGTATTTGGAATGAAGATACTAAACTTAAAAAAATCGAAGGGCTAAAATTTAGGGCATTTAACTCTATGACCGAATGTGTTCCCAAGAATGTCATCCAGCGCAACAGATACACCCAAAAGACCTGCGAAATACATGTCATTTGATTTAGGATTACCCCTTTGAGCTCGATCTTCGTATTTTTTTGGTTCCCCATCAGGTAGTATTCTGCGGTCAGAAAGGTTGAATGCAAGGTCTCCTCGCTCTTCTCTAAGTTCATCACCCACAGCATAAGTAGAGCTCACATCATCAAGATAATCTGTAAATGTAAATCTAGGTCCGAATTCTATGAACAAACTAATGGTGGGGCTGACATTATATTTTAGTCCTAGTATAGCAGGTATGGCGATCTGAGCCAATTTATATGGTTTTCTTTCAGGAAATGAGGAGAGTCCCTGACCTTCCGTACTCAATGGTTGAAGTGCATGATAAGTACCAGCAAAGAAAGCTTTTGGATTGTGAAAAAATGCAGCAATTCCCGAACTCACGTATATGCTGATAGGAAGTTCCATGCGTTCAGGATCGAAAGGCAATATATAAAATTCACCTTTTAATGCGATTTCCCATACATTAGATCTAAAGGAGAGATTTCTGTTTTTTAGATTTTCCTTAGAATTGATCTTGTCATCACCTGCAAGTGTAAAATTTTGAATACCCAATT
>Ga0209063_1001065_pt1 | contig 15068 bp, 21 predicted proteins | sample KloWWTmeKNB19Kit_FD_187177 | JGI IMG/M metagenome (GOLD analysis project Ga0209063, IMG submission 187177) | Active sludge microbial communities from Klosterneuburg, Austria, studying microevolution and ecology of nitrifiers - Klosterneuburg... | ecosystem: Engineered > WWTP > Aerobic digester >...
CGTTTTCCCCTCGTTTTCATACGAGCAACTTTACCAACTTATTCGCCGCTTTTTGCGGTTCGGGCAAGAAAAGCCGGTAATTGCCGACCTTATTTTTTCAGACGGGCAAAAGCGGGTAATGGATGCCCTGATTGCCAAAATGAAAAAGACTGACCAACTTTTCGAGACGATTAAAAACGCCACGAACGGGTACAAGGCTACGACCCGCGAATTTGACAAACCCGTAACACTGCCTTCATTTTTAAAATAAAACGAAATGATTAAGAACGAAGTTATTACCGAAAATTACGCTTTGTACGAAAGCGATTGCATGTACGTGCTGCCGACGCTGCCGGCTGAAAGTGTTGACCTTAGCGTGTACTCCCCTCCGTTTGCCGGGTTGTACAATTACAGTAGCAGCGAAAACGATTTTTCAAACTGCGAAAGCCGGGAGCAATTTTTGCAACAATATGACTTCCTTATTGCCGAAATTGCCAGGGTAACAAAGCCAGGTTGCGTTACCGCCGTTCACGTTACCGACATAATGGGCGCGGATGGTGACCTTTGGGACTTCCCGCACGAGGTGAAAAAATTGCATCAAAAGCACGGATTCAAACACCGTTGCACGGTAACAATTTGGAAGGAGCCGCTAAAGGTTCGGATGCGTACAATGGTAAAAAGCCTCATGCACCTGATGATCGTTGAAGATTCGACGCAAGCCTACCCGGCCATGCCTGACTACCTTTTGTTGTTTGAAAAGCGTGGAGAACGCGCCGTAAAGGTCACGCATGAGGCAGGACTACACCACTACGCCGGCGAATACCCGCTTTTACCGCACATGGTTAAGGCGCTCAAAGGCGATATTCCCGACCTACTGAAAGACGGCGTTTCGATGGACGAAATTGATGAGCAATTGGCAGTATTTGAGGCGCTTAAAAAGCGGTATCACGGATTTGAAGGCGACCACAAAAAGAACCGTCTTTCTCATAACATTTGGAGGCGTTACGCATCGTCTGTTTGGGATGACATTCGCATTGACAATGTTTTGCCGTTTCAGGACAGCAGAGACGAGGACGACGAGAAGCACGTACACGCTTTGCAATTGGACGTTATTGATCGGGTGGTTGAACTTTACAGCAACCCCGGAGAAGTTGTATTAGACCCCTTTGGAGGGGTTGGTAGTAGTGTTTTTTCTCCTGTTTCTATGGGACGCAAGGCTATCGCTATTGAATTGAAAGAATCGTATTTTAAGCAAATGGTACTGAATTGCAAAGAAGCCGAAAAGCGTTGGCAGGCCGGAAGGGAGAAAACGCTATTTGATGATGTTGACGAGGTTGCAGAAATGCAGGAAGTTGACTAACTTTACAGCAGACTTTTCATGATGATTATTACGGGAGCGCCTCCAAAAGTGGGGGCGCATTTTGTTTTAATCGGGGAAAAGATTATATTTGTACTTCATTTTGGTATTTTTGGGGAAATAGCCCGGCGAGTTGTGAAACTTTCCGGGCCTTTTTTTGGGTAAAATTTGGATTAACGAAATAAGTGTACTACTTTTGTGTGAATGAAACGCCTACTAACGCACCTGATTAACGATGACCGTACACGGTGGATAATTGCCGGGTTGGTTGTCGTTACTGTGCTGGCATATTGCGGGGCAACAAAACAAGTTTTCCAATGAGATACCACCTCCACACTATCCGCTTTTTCCTGCTGGAAATCGGCAGGCAGGACGACCTGCAATACATCGGACACGGCGCACCCTTCGCAGGGCCGCACTGGTACAAAACGCGGGCCGGTTTCCGTTCCGCTTGGCTATTTGCCCGGTTGCGGGCGGACATAAAATTCAATCGGTTATGAGCGCCAAGTGGACATCCGCCGACCTAACCACCCTGCAATCGAAACGCCTGGACAAGAAAGCCGCAGCCAGGCCGAAAGGTGAGACAGCCAACCGTATGACGGCAAACATAATCCGGGCAATCAATATGCAGCCTGGGTGTGTGGCCTACCGGGTGAATAATACCGGGATATGGGATGAAGCGAAACAGTTGTTCCGGAAAGCGAACACGGAAAAAGGGCTGCCGGACATCTTCGCCGTTTTACGGGGCAGGTTTGCCGGGATTGAGGTTAAGGCTGGCCGGGACAAGATCAGCCAAGAGCAACTACACCGAAAGTTTGAGATTTAGCGCGCCAAAGGATTGTATTTCGAGGCGCGCAGTACCGACGAGTTTTTAAAGTGGTTCACAAAAATCTTAATCGAAAAAATCTAAAACGAAATGAGATACCTAATTACCCACCCCGACCACGAGCCGTTCCTTACCTGGTTCTTCGACGTTGAAAATCATTTCGTTGACGGGATGACGGTGTACGATACAACGGCACGGTTGTACACGACCGACGGGAAACGATGGAAAAATATAAACGAGGATCAATTATGAACAACGAAAAAAAATTAACTGCGCAAGATTTGGCGCTATATTACAGGGGGCAGGCTAAGTTGATACGCAGGGCTAAAAAACTTGACTCATTCCAGGGCTTTGCGCACGTTGGGCAGGTTGTCGTTATTGACAGCGTTTTAATTGCAAGTGTTGAGCAAGGGCTATATGAAGTTAAGCCCATCCTTCGCCAGCTGTCTGATATGACAGAACCGGAAGAAATGGAGGTGCAAAACATGGTAGATCAAATGGGGGTTGGCTACAATGCTACACACGGCGCGAAAATTACCGGATTTCTCCTTTCCCGCCACTTCGACCTTTTCGGGTGGATTGAAGCCGGGTTGGCAATTGATAAAACGAAAATTGAAACGAAATGAGTAATATCGGAAAATTCGTAAAACTAAAAGGCTCCAGAAATAAGCACGTTGTTGTTTCTGACGAGCATATCGGCAACCACTTGCCAAATTGCGTTACCGTAAGAGAAGTAAAAAGCGTAGAAGAAACCACCACTACATGGAGCGATTTATCTCTTTGGGGCAATGAACCTACTAAACAATGACCACACCACGACCAATTTACATAGGAGTTGACCCCGCTTTCCGCGCAGGCGGTTTTTGGGCTGCTATCCTGGATATGGAAGACAAAACCATACGGTTTATGTCCTTCGACCTGCTATCGTGGCACGACTTCCTAAGGTCTGCCGACGCGCCGCCGTCCTGCTTTATTTGTGTCGAGAACTCAAATTTGCAAAACAAGTCATTTGATATGACCGGCACCAAAGCCGAAATTGCCCGCAAAGGCCGGAACGTAGGGTGTAATCAGGCAGTGAGCGAACTTGCCTATCGTTCTGCCGTCCTGCAATACGGGGCGCGTAATGTGTTTCAGGTATCGCCGAAAGAGAAAGGTGTTAAGATCACGGACGCCCGCGTGTTTTTCGGAATAATGAAGCAGGAAGGCATTTTGTTGCCGCCGGGCGCAACTAACCAAGATCAACGCGACGCGGCAAAGTTGGCGCTTATATGCCAGCGTAAAGCCTTGTTAGAAGGCCGGTTTAAGGCCGCGAAGGTTCCGCAAATTAGATACAACCCCGCACCATGACCGTCGTCAACTTTGAAACGCAATCCGGCAAAGTAACGCCTGACACCCGCGACGAATTTGCGGGCGCAATAAAGTCGTTGCCGGACGGGTGGCACAAAGCAATTATTGAGGACGTAAAAAGGGGCTACACATCAACGCGGTACAAATACTACTTTGCACACGTACTTGAAACAATCCTGATGACATGCGGGCATCATTTTAAGGTTTTAGAGGGTAGCGAATGGCGTTCGGTTCGCAACACAGCCGAAATTCATGAGTTTTTCAAGATCAAATACAACCCTGCATTTATTCAGGGGCCGGGCGGGATGTACATTTCAGCGAATACCACAACGGCGTTAAGCGATAAGGAGTTTATCAATCTTTTTGAGGAGGCCGTGATTATCGAGTTTTCAGACCCGCCGTATGGGTGCGATTTCATGGGACGCGAAGAATGGGCAGCATGGATGAAAAACGGAAAGAAATAAATGGCAAGAATAACCGTCGCTTTCATGCGACAATTGGAACAGCAGTTACAGCGAGAAGAAATCACATACTCCCGCATGGTTGAATTGTTGAATGAAAAAGCAAAAGAGAAAATGATATACTTTGTAGGTATCTACCACAAACCGGGACTGCCGGCGCTTTGCTCGACAACGCTAAGCGGGCGCAAGATTGACGCGGTTATTGCGTGCCTGAAAGAGCCATGCAAGAAGGTAAACCTGTTTTCGACAACATATATACCTGAATTGCATTCAGACGAATATAGCCGCGAATTACAGCACTTTATCGACACCGTGCCAGACGGGGACACAATTGTGCTTTTGGGGCAGGCAGTTAGCACGCATTTCCCCGCATACGCTTACTTGCGCTCTAAAATAATCAAGTTTCGGCACCCGGCATTTTCACTGCCCTTGTATGTTACTGAATTGGTTGAAGAAATATTAAGATAACCCGCACCGGCGGCACGTCAATGGTTGACCACACCGGCGGCACGTAGCGGCATTCGCGGCAAAGGTTGTGCGTGATTTATGCCGCCGGTTATGGGGGTTTGGACTATCTTTGCAGCGCATTTCGTTTTGTTCCCGGCGCGTGTAACTAACCAGGCAGGTATGGGAAAGCGCGCCGGGTTTTTAAGATAAATTTCACCACAGTTGAGAGGGACCGCTACCGACGAAATGCCGGGGCGGTTTTTTATTTCAACTCCACCACAACAGCCCGCTTTTCGATAAGCCACTTTTTTACCGATTCGGCAGGCTTACCTTTTGCCCACGAAAATATCGGGGCGGCGTCATTTATCACGCCGTCAAGAATCGAAAAGCCCAAACAGGCGTAGTGTACATCACACCAATACCATTTTTCCATGTTTTATATTTTGCCACAAAATCCGTACATTTGTACCGCCTGGGATTAGTAGGCCCGGTTTTTGCAGAAAACAAATATGAGACGGCTAATTATTAACTGCGATTGTTGCGCTAAGGAGCTCGAAGAAAAGGACGTTTTTCGTCTTGAGCATTACGTTCATGTAGCGCCTTGGCATAATCGTATGCAAGGTCACGCAAAACAAATTGATGGCCTTATGTATGATTTTAGCGGGCGAACAGAAACGCGGGATTTTTGCCTGCCGTGTTACAACAAACTATTGTATAACCTTTTTGACCAGATCAAAATTGTCAAAGGATAATATGAGCACCACAACAGGAATTATAATTATTGGAATGTTCGCCCTGCTTTGCGCCGGTTTTGTGTGGAAATACGGCGGGAAATTCAAAAAATAACACATGGCACAACCAACTAAGAAAGCGCCCAAAGACCTTTACCGCTCCCTGAAAACAAAAGGAACGTACCGCATTACCTACCGGGCAAAGAGCGGCAACAACCCGGCGGGGATACCACTTGCCAGTGAAACCGACCTGCTTAACCTGACCAAGGTAGGCGGGTCAACCAATGCACCGCCGTTCATTGTAACGAGCGAAGCCGATTTTAAGGCCAACTTTACCGAATATAACCCGATCAGTACAACAGGGGCAAACCCGGCAGACCGTGACGAAATTTAGAAACTATGCCAGTAGCAAAAGGAAGTCCGAAGCCCGAATATACGCAGGAACAAAAAGCGGAAATAGTTGAGCGCGTTTGTGAGTTGTATGAATCGCAACAGGCGACGGTAGAAAGTTGCTGCGAGGCGGTAGGGGTTTCATATCGGGCATTTCACCTTTGGGCATCCCAATATGCAGATTTTGCAGAACGCTACAAAAAAGCCAAAGAGACGAAAGAGGTTGACTATTGGGAAAATATCATTAAGCCGCTACAAAAGCGGGCGTTACAAAAGCACCTCGAAGTAGAGCAGATGCACGAACAAAGCGAGGTTGTTTACCAGGGGGTTAAGGCAAAAGACGAATCAAATAACCCCATTTTGCAGCACAGCACAAAGGATGTACTACCAAACCCATCCGTTTTAATTTTTTCCATGAAGGGAACCTACCCGGACAAGTTCGCAGACAGGCAGGAGGTTAAGCACAGCGGCAGTGTATCAATATCCCGATATACCCTTCCAGACGGCACCGTCATTGACTTATGAGCGTAGTCATACACGAAAAAATAGACCTGTCACGCAATAAGCGACAGGGGGAGTATTTTAACGCTGTAATGTCTGCATGTGCCGGGTTGAACGAACATCGCTTCTTTGGTTATGGCGGGGCCGTTCGCGGCGGCAAAACGTCGGTAACCCTTTTTCTTCTCATACTGCTTTCCCACAAATACCCTAATTCCCGTTGGCATACCATACGGGACACATTGCCGTCGCTAAAGAAAACCACAATCCCATCCATCGAAAAGTTTTTACCTGAAAACGGTTGGACTGCTCACCGTGACGGCGGCGACTATTATTATGAGTATGTGAACGGTAGCCGAATTTATATGATGCCTGAAAGTATCACCCGCGACCCGGAACTAAAGGCGTTTTTGGGGCTGGAAACAAACGGTATTTTCCTGGAACAGGCAGAGGAACTAAGCCCGTTGATGTGGGAGAAAGCAAAGGAGCGTACCGGGTCATGGTACATTGATCCAATGCCGCCGGGCCTCATCTTCCTTACTGTCAATCCTACCTACACTTGGTCGCGGCGCATATTTTACGAGCCTTGGAGAAACGGCACTTTGCCGGGAAATATGTTTTTTATGAGCGCCCTACCGTCCGACAATCCGTTTGTCACGGCGGATCAGTGGGCCGCTTGGGCAGACATGGAGCCTGAAATGTACGACAGGTTTATTAAAGGGGATTGGGACTTTGATAACCAGAAAAACCTAATCTACAATTACGGTTCCGTTCAGGATATTTTCAGTAATTCTTTTATACCGCGTACCGGGGTTAAGTACATAACAGCCGACCCGGCGTATGGCGGTAGTGATGATTTTGTCATTGGCGTTTGGGATGATTGGGTTTTGTTTGATGTGTCGGAGTATAAAAAAACGGCCTCTACCGATGTGACTTCGATAATCAGGAAAACAGCCCACATGCACGGCGTGCCAGCGCGGCGAATATGCTTCGATGCAACCGGATCGGGCGAACACCTGAAAGGCGATTTGGCGGGCGCTATTCCGTTTGTGGGCGCATCTGCCGCCGTTGACACAGAACCGAATAAGACGCCGGAACAAAAGGCCGCTAACCGCAAACCACAGTACGCAAACCTTCGGGCGCAATGCTTTTTCCGAAGCGGTAGGCGTGTTGAGGATTGTGGCATGTTTTTCGACACAAAAAGCCTACATTTGCAAGAGAAAGTTACGGAGGAAATGTTGGCTATACGAAAAGCGGATACCAAAGAGGGTGCGCCGATGCTAATTATTCCAAAGGAGGATATTATAGCGAACATTAAGCGGTCGCCTGGGCATGCGGACATTATTTCGATGAGGGAAATATTTGACCTTTTGCCATACAAACAACGCCGCGCCCGTCAAATGCGGGCCGGGTAAAACTAATAAGATGAACTTTAAAGGATGGGAAATAGAAATAGGATTCAAAGAGCCTGAAATGAATTTTCATACTTTGTTGAGTACCGACTTTCATGTTCCGTATGTACCACCGGAGGAAAAAACAGATATTGGCGGGCTTTTCAACAAAGCATGTGCTCGGTTAGTTTTTGAGTGCGGATATATGCCCCGGATAGGCGATTGTGTTATTTTGGAAAATGGCGAACAATCCATAGTAGATGGGCTTTTGTTTGATGTTGATAAGAAGATTATTCACTTATTTTTTAGATAAAAAAACATGGCACCAACAAAAGAAGAAGCCCTCGAACACATTGCACAGGTATATGACTATGCAATCGGGTTGAGCGGCGGGCCGAATCATCCATTAGCGCGTGAATTAGCCGTGTGGATGCAACGGCATTGGGCAACGGCAGGCGTCAACGCCGCCAATGAAAAGCGCCGGGCAAAGAATACGGCATCGAAACAGCCGACACCAGCGCCGGTATCCGAAAGCGGCCTGCGCAAATTTGTACACCCGAAAAGCCCCGAAGCCAAAGCGGGGGAGAAGTTAGCCCCAAAGCCCAACGCCGTGGAAGTGTTGCTCCCCCTGGAAGAAGTGCAAGAATCGCAAGCGCCCCGGCAACGGCGCGAAAAGCCAAAAAGTCAAAATCATGTTGCGGGGGATGACACGCCAATTTCAGACAGCGACCTCGAAACTATCACGGTTATGAAGCCACGCGCAATCCTGGAAATGTTCGGCGAAGGCCGGATCACGGCGGCGCTTATTGGCCTTGGTGTAATGGATGACGAAATGCCGAACAGTGGAGCACAAAAGGCGGCAATGTTGAAACAGCGTAAAAAATGACCGACGTACGCGACAAAATCAAACTAAAGAAACCTGACGGTACAATCATCGCAGAACTGCCGATGTACCGTTCGTTGTATGAAGTGCCGTTGAATCGGTATATCGACTTCATTAAGGCAGAGGAGCCACTACATGACAAAGAGAAGTTAGAGGCCGGAGAGGTCAATGTAGCGCGTGTGCTGGCAAAGTGTGTCGGGGAGTTTTTCGGCGTTCCGCTGAATAGCGTCTTAGATGCCCACTACGGCAATACAGATGACATTCCATCCGGCGGGCTGCAATCGCTTTACGTGTGGATAGCCAACTTGGTAGGCACGTTTCAGGCGCGAATAAGAGCGCCACAGGATTGTTACTTCGACTACAAAGGAGAACGGTATCACATTCCCGTTATCGGCGTTCAAACACTTTCGGCCCTGCCATTGTTGCCGGTTGTCGAAACGGGGCAAATGATCGAAGCATACGAAATCCGGCGCATCGCAAAGCGCATGGTTGAAACGACGCAAGACCCGGACGGATCAGGGTTGTACACGTACTACCTTAACCTGTTGTCTGTGCTGGCACTGAAAGAAGGCGAACGGCTGCCGTATGGGGAAAGCGACGTCGAAAACTTCATAAACCAACGCACCGAATACTTTGCCGACATTCACGGCGGCAATGGCGTTGACGCTGGTACCGCTTTGGACATAGATTTTTTTTTAGCAAGTTTGATGAGGCCCTCCGAGGTGACGGGCGCTGCCGTTGGTACTTTGAGCAACCACGCTTTAGGCCTCGTTCAAAGGATAGCAAGGCGCGCCAGGCCGAACAAGAAGCGTTCAACGCGGCAATTGCCCACAGCGAACAAGTCTTTGAGCAAATCGGGCACCGGCAAATCTACCTCAAACTCCTTGAGAGGGGTTGGTATGTCGAAGCGGGTAAAAGTGCCGTCGAAGCAATGAAGCGGGCGAATTTTGTTGATGTTGTGCGGTTTATCAGCATGGAAAATGCAAATTTATGACAGTCGAAATACTAAACTTCACCGAGGCGCTACGCCTTACGGATACGGGAAAGCGGATAATTAAGGAGAAAATCGAACGGCATGTTAGTGACCAACTTTACATTAACCTGTTTGACAACTTTGAGAATGTTCCGCAAGGAGAATTTGAGGGGTTTTTGGGGACAATTGAAAAACTTATGAAAAATGGCATGTAATATCACACCAATTGAATGCCCGCCGGGGCACGACTTCCCGCCGTGCGAACATCATGAAGTGTCGTACATCTTTGATCCAAAGGATTTCCATATCAAAATTGAAGGCGACACAGTTGTATCTTTGAAGCCAAAGCGTCGGGGCACGTATCACAGCAAGCGATATGACCGGCCAATCCTAACGATAAGAAAATGACAGTCCTACTAACTGACATATACACCGCCTTCCGCGATTCTGTCCGGTTCTACCCCCGGCAGGAATTGAAGTGCAACCAACTGCAAACATGGCGGGTTCTGCAAAAGTCGATGGCCGTAGAGATTTCGACGCCTAACTTGGGTGCTACGATTTGCGACAAAGACAAGCCGTTTTTTTGGTCACGTCTTTGGCATGAGAAGGGTTACAACCCGAATAGCATTGTTTGGGAGTTTCCGCTGTTGTATGCGTTTGAAACGGATGAATCAATAATGATTAACCGATTTGGCGGTGATAGCAAAATCGTTTCAAGTGTAGAGGTCGGCGTTATTGATGTGTTGGTTGACGACAAAGACGGCAGGAAGTGTGTCGGTTGCAATTCCCGCACAATTAACGAAATTCACCGGCATTCCGAAACGATGCTACTTTCGGCCCTTCGATATGTGGACAATACGCGGGGTTACAGCGTTGACGGCGGCGCGCCCGTGTGGGCAAATTCTGACTTCATTGCACAGGGTATCGCAGCGCAGCGGTTTGACGCCGTTCCGGTTGCGCCGTCAATATTAACAGCATCGCAAAGCATGAACAGAGAAGCGGTAACGTACCGGGCAGAGTATTCGTCGCTGCACGTTTACGGCACATCTGCCAGGCTTCGTTTCGTTGTGAATAGTTGCCCGGAAACCGATTGGAATTTCACCGAAACCGACTTTGGCGTTTTGGCGCAGGAGGCGGGATGCAAAACGTGTTAGGTGTGACATACAAAGGCGAATTAATTAAGTGGGCAAAAAAGCAATTAGCAAGCAAGAAAATGCCAATAACCCGCAAAAGGGTGCTGGCAAAACGACTTGCTGCTTCGGTATTTTTTAGTCATAAAAACGGCGGTATTCCTGCAAAATGCGCGTCACTGACAAACTAACCACCGCCATACGTGTGGCAATGGCCGACCTGCAAAAGCGGCTTATTGCTGAATTACAGGCACAGGGGCACCGGCTTACCGGGGCGCTTGAAAAGTCTATTCAATACGAGGTGAAGGTTGAAGGCGATACGATCACGGCAGTAATGACGGCACTGGATTACGGTTTGGTAATGGAGTTTGGCGTACCGGCCAACCGGATACCATACGGCAAGGGCGGCGGCGGAACATCGAAATACATTCAGGGACTTGTCCGGTTTTTCACCATTCGCGGATTGGGCAGTCGGGAGGCGTTGAGCGCCGCATTTGCCACAGCAAAGAAGCACAAACGCGAAGGGATGCCAACGCGGGGTAGTTATGCGTTTTCATCGAACGGACGCCGGACGGGGTTTGTGAAAAACACGCTGGAACAGTATTTGCCCCTATTGACCGACCTAATCGGCACCGAATCGGGCCGGGTAGTTGATCTTATAATTGGCGATGATATTCGCCTGGAACCCTACAAAATAGCAGCATGATTTGTCAATGTAAAAATTGCAAACGGCAGATTGATATATCTGACGACAAAATACCAAACTGCGGATGGCCGCTTAATTGGCATTGTAGTGAATGTGGATCGGTAAACCGAATTAGTTGGCATCGCAAAGCCTTACAAAATAGCAGCATGACAAAATTAGAGTGGAGCGAAGAACAACAGGTTTTCCATTACAACAGCGCGGGCAGCCGTGCAATGGAAAATTCAAACGGATTTGAGACAATTATGGAATGTGCGGATGACGGCGAAGCATCGCTATTTGCGCATTTCTTATCTGTCCAATACATTCACAGGGGTATCAAATTAACGACCAAAGAGGCAGTGTTTACGCTGTTCAATTTAGACCAACTTTTGAAAAAGATAAAAAAATAAAAAATGGAGTTCAAATTTAAGTTAGGACAAGTATTATCAATTGGCGTATCGCTTGAAACCGGGTTCGTGGTTGCGAGGGCAGAGTGCATGAACCAAGAAAATCAATATCTTTTGCGCTATAAAGCGGCAGACGGTCGGGCCGTAGAGCAGTGGTGGCCACAATCGGCGCTAATTGAAGCCAGCGAAGAAGATCATCTTAATGCCTTGAACGTATAAACATAAACCGGCTGGAGCAACCCGGTAAATGGCACAAAAGGTAATATTTGAATTGGTAGTGCAAGATGTTGGCCTAACCGCTCGCATCGAACAGACACGGCAATCAATCCGTGATCTAAATAAAGAGATACGCCAAAATCCGGGGCCGGAACGGTTCGCTCAAATAGCGGCGGAACTGTCGAAAAACCGGCGTGAACTAACCGAACTGAATAAACAGCAAAAGGAACTGAACCGCGAAATGAACGCGCTAAAGGTTCCGAAAGACAGTTTGGCCGGGTTGCGCCTGGAATACTCCAAACTATCGCAGGCCGTTGCACAACTTTCGGCAGAGGAGCGAAAAAGCCAATTTGGGCAAAGCCTCATCAAAAACGCCCGCAATGTCAAAGCCGAAATTGACGGCGTTGAACAGTCAATCGGGCGCTTTACTGGCAATGTAGGCAACTATCGCAGCGCATTAAACGGAATCGGCCAGGCGTTCGCCGCATTGGGAATAGGGGCAAGCCTGGGGGAGATAATCGGTATTAATACACGTATTTCCGACAGCATAGCCGACGTGGCAAAAACCGCCGGTATAACAACGGCAGAGGCGCAAAAACTTGCCGATACCCTCGAATTTCGGGACACCCGGACAAGCCTTGTCGATCAATTGCAGATAGCCCAAATTGGCGGGCAATTAGGCATCGCAAACAACCAACTTGAAACGTTCACCGAATCGGTAGACGTTCTAAATGTATCCCTGGGGGATCAATTCGGCGGGGTTGAGGAAATTACCCGCGTTATTGCCGGACTTCGGAATGTGTTAACCGATTTCCGAACGGATGATGTTTCAGGCGATGTTCTGAAACTTGGTAATGCACTCAACTTCTTAGAGGCGCAAGGGGCCGCAACCGCTCCAACGATTGCAGAGTTTGTCAACCGTTTGGCAGGATCGGCAGTCCCGTTGGGCGTTTCTACCGAAAAGATATTCGGACTGTCAACGGCATTGGCAGAACTTTCGATTAACCCGGAACGGGGCGCAACGGCAATCAGTAGCCTGTTGATTGAAATTGCCAAAGCGCCGGATGTATTTGCAAAGTCGCTCGGTTTTTCCAAAAAGGAAACCGAAGATTTCGCAAATCTGGTAAGTACGGATTTGGTCGGCGCGTTGACGCTTGTTTCAAAAACCATTGCCGAAGGTGGCGACGGCACCAAGAATTTCGCGCAAACGTTGGATGAGTTGGGTATCGGTCGGCAGGGCGCAATCGAAGCCCTTGGTAAATTGGGCGGAAACGTTGAATTGGTGAACACCCGCATACTCGAAAGCACCGATGCACTAAAGGCAACGGATAGCGTGTATGCCGAATTTGACAAGAAGAACAACAACGCGGCGGCGGCGGTCGCCAAACTGCAAAACTCGATTGTCAACCTTATTGCCAGCGAGGGAGCGCAGGATGCTATCGAGGGAGTGGCAAAGGCGGTGACCGGATTAGTTACGATATTGGGCGAAGGGCTGAAAATCATATCGGAAAACTCTACCGAATTTAAGGCGCTCGGATTGGCGCTGTTGGCGTTCACCGGGCCTGGGCAAAAGTTGGCCGCCATAATGGCCGAAATTAGCGCGATTACGAAAGTAACTACGTTGGGCATAACGGCACAAACAACGGCAACGGTTACGCAAACTGTCGCTACACAGGCGCAAACGGTTGCAACCAACTTCTTGGCCGCCGCTCAAAAGGCACTCCCCCTGCTTGCCTTAGTCGCAGGGATATACGCCATAACAAAGGCCATTGAAATATACAACACCAACCTTTCCGCAGCCGACAAGGCAACGCGGGCGGTAGCGGATGCACAGGAAGAAATAGCGCAATCGAGCGCCAAAGAGGTTGCCGCGCTGAATGCGTCAATCGGCGTACTGAAAGACAGCACAGCAAGCCAGGATGAACGAGCGGCGGCAATTAAGCGCCTAAATGAACAGTACCCGGAATACTTGCAAGGTATTGACCTGGAAAAGCAATCAACGGCGCAACTAACGGTAATTCAGCGGGAATTAACCAATGAGATTGTACGCGGGGCAGCCGCACGGGCGAAGGCAACGGCACAGGCAGAGGTAGCAGGGCGCATAGTGGCGAAGGAATTGGAATTGGCAGAACTTCGCCGCAAACAGGACGAAGGCGGTTTCTCCTTTCAGGATCGGGCGTTTTTGATCCGAAAAGAGGAGGAGCAACTTAAATCCTTACGGTCGGAATTGGATGAGGTCGGAAAGCAATTCGACCAGGTGTTTGCCCTTGACCGTCCGGCGCAAACGTCGGTGCTTAATTTGGTTGACCCGAAAAGCCTGAAAGAACAAACCGACATTACCAAACTAACTATTGCCGAACTTGAAAAATTAGGCACCGATGCCGCAAAGGCGGAAATAGCCAGGCGGCGAAAAACGTCGGGTGATCTAAGCAAAGAAGAACAAGCCGCCGCCGAAAAGCGGAAACGCGAAAAGGAAAAGGCGGCAGAAGATGAGGCAAAGGCGGTCGAAGCGCAGCAAAAGCGGATTCAAGAAATTAACAAGTCAATCCGCGATTTGCAACTTGGAGACGAAAACACGTTCGACGGCAAATTAGAAGCCCTCGAAAATCGGCGGGTTGATGCGCTTCAAAAGAATGCCGACCGCCTGGAAGTATTACGCGCTAAGGTAAGCCAACAAACAGGCAAGCCCGCGCCGGGCGAAACGGGGGCCGCATTGGTCGGGCAAATCCCTAATGCATTACCGGCAGATATAACAGAGGCGCAATTGATTGACGTTGAGACGGCGGCAATCGGCGGGGCGTTCGATGACCAACGTAACGAACTATTCCGACAACGTGAACGGACACAGAAAGATCAGGAAGATCAATTGCGATCCATGCTCGACGAGGTTAACCGCATCGCAGCGGATAACGAGGCCGCAATTGCCGAAAGTGTTGGCCGCGACATTGAGCAGTCGTTCACCGTTCGCCGTGATTCGATTGAACGGGAATTTAAGGAGCGCAACGAATCGCTTTTGAAGTCGCTTTCCACCGGGGAAATAAGCCAACGCCAATTTGATGAGCAGGAACTAAGCAACAGCATTGAGCAAAGCAACCGTATAATTGCCCTTGAGCAGGAACGCGCTACCCGGATAACGGAAGTTACCGAACAAATCAAAGAGGTCAAAATAGCAGCCGCAAAGGCCGCATTAGACGCCGAATTAAACCAGATTGACCGGCAACGCGGTACGGATGTGCAACAGGTAGAGCAGGATGCGACGCTTTCCACGTCGGATGCCGCTGCCAAAATATCTGCAATAAACGAAAAGGCTGCCGAAGATGCGAAGGCCGCACAGATTGACTACGCCA
>Ga0209063_1001066_pt1 | contig 15066 bp, 11 predicted proteins | sample KloWWTmeKNB19Kit_FD_187177 | JGI IMG/M metagenome (GOLD analysis project Ga0209063, IMG submission 187177) | Active sludge microbial communities from Klosterneuburg, Austria, studying microevolution and ecology of nitrifiers - Klosterneuburg... | ecosystem: Engineered > WWTP > Aerobic digester >...
TTGATGGCCTTGCTGATGGTTTTGAATGCATATGTGCTGAACGATTTAATACATCGCTTCCAGAAAAGAGCATTGCCAAAGTTGATGAATAATTATGAAAAACTATTGAAATGGATATTAGTGGGCAAAAGACCGATATGGGCATTTGTTTCTTTGTTCGGGATATTTGCACTCTCTGCTGGTTTATTGATGATACGTGGAAATAAATCAACCTTCTTCCCCAGTGGTGATCCCAACTTTGTATATGTGTATTTAAAATTACCTGCAGGAACAGATGTAAAATATACAGATAGTATTACAAGAGTTTTAGAGAAAAGAGTAGAGAAAGTTTTGGAGAAAGAAAAACCAGGTGCTCCGGGAAGTATTGTGGAGAGTGTGATTACAAATGTGGCAGTTAGTGCAAACAATCCCAGAGATAATAACAGAAGTATACAATCTAACCTTGGACGTATACAGGTTTCATTTGTTGAGTATGAAAAGCGTCATGGCAAAAGCACCATGGTATATAAAGATGCCATAAGAGATGCAGTGCAGGGAATACCGGGCACTAATATTGAAGTGGCGCAAGAGGATGGCGGCCCGCCTACCGACCCACCGGTCAATATTGAGGTAATAGGAGATGATTTTGAGAATATTTCAATGGTAGCAAAGAACCTGTTTAATTTTTTAGATACTAACAGGGTGGAAGGAATTGAAAATCTACAGCCTGACATTGAACTGGTCAATCCGGAGATAACTATAAATGTAGACCGTGAAAAAGCGATGATGGAAGGAGTAAGCACAGGACAGATAGGGATGGAATTGCGAACTGCCGTTTTTGGAAAAGAAGTAAGTACAATAAAAGATGGCGAAGATGAATACAAAATTCAGCTGCGTAATTCGGAACTGATGCGAAATAATATTACCGACCTGATGAATATGCGTATCACTTTTATGGATATGAATACGATGCAGGTAAAATCAGTTCCTTTGAGTACTGTTGCCAGTGTGGATTACACCAACACTGCCGGTGGCATTAAAAGAAAGAATGTAAAACGAACTATTCAGCTACAAAGTAATGTACCCGATCCCACGATGGTAGGAAAAGTAAATGCTGATTTGAAAATTAAGATTGATGAATTTAAACAGATTTCGAATATTCCTCCGGATGTAACAATAAAACTGAGCGGACAAAGTGAACAAGAAAAAGAGACACAGGCATTCTTAGGTACAGCTTTTATGATTGCTATCGGTCTTATCTTTTTGATATTGGTATTACAGTTTAACTCGATGAGTAAACCGTTTATTGTAATTACAGAGATTTTCTTCTCAGTTATTGGTGTATTGCTGGGTTATGCAATAACAGGTATGACGATAGCTACCATCATGTTGTTGGTTGGTATTGTTGGTCTGGCAGGAATAGTAATCAAAAATGGTATTCTTATTATTGAATTTACAGATGAACTTCGTGGCCGTGGTATGCGAACAAGAGAGGCGGCAATCCAAGCTGGTAAAATCAGAATCATTCCGGTATTATTAACGGCGGTGGCAACCATTTTAGGGTTATTACCGTTGGCGATAGGTTTCAATATTGACTTTGCCGGATTATTCGGTCATTTGCGTCCAAACATTTTCTTTGGTGGTGATAGTGTGGTATTCTGGGGGCCATTAAGCTGGACAATTATTTTCGGTTTGTTATTCTCCTTCTTCCTTACATTGGTAATGGTGCCAAGTATGTACCTGATAGCTGAAAGATTGAAAAGGCCAATGGGTCAGTTTTACGGAACAAGATTTATTGCCTTGCTAGGATTTGCCGGGCCTCTCTTCTTCATATTTGTTGGCATAATGTATGGAGTAAGAAGATTACAAGGAAAAAAAGTGTGGATGGGTCAGCTAAAAGAGGCAGCGAAAGAAACAGAAAAAGAGTCTTAAGTTTTAGTGGTTGGTTTTGGTTATAAGAGGCGGCTCAGTGGTTGGGGCCGCTTCGCTGTTAATAGAATTTTGTTTATTTTTTTACCCTTTACAGGGTATTTTTTCCATATATATTAGAGGCATCTTTGCATTAAATGAATGATATGAAAAAATTGATTGCCTCGTTATTAGTAATGTTTTGTCTTATAGGTTGTTCTCAAAAAAAGGAAAATAGTTTACCTGCCCCAGTTTCCAAAGGGGATTTACAAAAGCTAATAGCTGGTAAAACATTTACAGTCAGCCGTATCGGCACTATATCTCCATTTGCATCAGGACTTGATAAAGAAGAACCATATAGATGGTTTGATGAGGAAAAAGAGCAGAATGATTTTGCAGAAAAATACCAGTCAGAAAGAGAAAAATTTGTTCTTCAGTTTATGAATGACACTTTGGTAAAAATTACAGACGATGGAAAAATATGGGACGCTGCATATAAAATTGATGAAGAGGTAAAAGATGAAGAAAAAGCGGGAATGAAATTCCAATTTACATATCCTGATACAGATGGCACTATGAGTTTTCCCGGTACTACTGAACCAATGGTATTGACATCAACTTATTTTGTTGCAGGAATAAAGGATAATACAATGATAGTAGAAACGCCAAGACAATTTAACCGCAGCACTGTTGTGCTATGGATGAAGGTAAAATAATAAATCTTTTATTGGAAGCAGAAGATGAAGCAATAAAAAAGTCCCGCTAATCAGCAGGACTTTTTTATTTTACGATAGTTTTTCTAGAATCCTTTTTTCTGAACAGGATTACCATCAATATCCAGTTCAATTATTTCATATCCGAATTTCTGTAATGTTGGCAATACTTTTTCTTTATCACCAACCAGCAGAATATTCATCTTATCAACATTCAACCATTTTTTTGCAACGGCATCTAATTCGGCTTTAGTAATATTTTTAAGAATTTCATTTTGCTGATCTACATAGTCGGCAGGAAGATTATATTCTAATATTCTGCCAATGAAACCTGCTTTCTGAAAACCAGTTTCATACCGCTGAGCATCTATCTGACCCAATGCACTTTTCATAAAGGTCATTTCTTCTGAAGTAACGCCGTTAGCAGCATATTCTTTTAGTTCTTTCAATACTTCTCCTAAAGCACTATCAGTGGCAGGAGCTCTGATACCTGAACTAAAAGAAAACTCACCAGTGTGCTTATCACCGCTAAATCCGCTGCGGGCACCGTATGTCCAACCCTTATCTTCTCTCAGGTTAAGATTGATACGGCTGTTGAATGCACCACCCAACGGATAATTGGTCAAGAAGGCTTTGAAGTATTCTCCGGTTGCGTCATACTTCAGGTTAGTGATATCACCCACACGGAATTCTGTTTGTGCAGCACCTTTTACATCTACAAAATAGATCTTTGTTTTTTCTACATTGCTCGTTGCTTTTACTGTTGGTATTTCTACTTTTTTGTTTGGCAATTTATTCAGGAAGGCAAGCTTTGGAACTATTTCACCTTCAGTCACATCACCAACTACAACTACATTAGTTCCTTGTGAACTGATATTATTAGCATAATAGTTTTCTACATCTTGCAGTGTAAATGTTTTTACTGTTTCTTCTGTGCCTCGTTGACTGATGCCTAAAATATTATCCTTGCCATAATTCAATTTGTCAAACACACTAGAAGCAATGGCTGCTGGCTGTGATTTTGTTTGTTTGAAACTTTCTAATGACTGACGTTTTATTCTGCTGAATGCATCTTCTGTGAATTTTGGATTCAACATTCTGTCTTCAAGCAATACCAATGTAGCATCAAGGTTTTTTTTCAAAGATGATACCTGGAAGGTAATGCCATCTGTTCCACTGGAAACACTGATATTGCTGCCAAGTTTTTCAAGTTCTTTACTGAAATCCTCTGACGATCTGTTTTTAGTATCATCATTCATCATCGAAGCGAAGAAAGAAGAAAGACCTGCTTTGTCAATATTATTTGCCTGCATCAAATGGCCGCCAGGAATTTTAATAGACATGTTCACTAATGGTAATTCTGTATTATCCGCACCAATAGCTTTTATTCCATTACCAAGATCTTTGGTCCAGAAAGCAGGAACTTTTATTACAGGGTTGGCTCCGCTTGGTGGTTGTTTGCTTCTGTCAAAGTTGTCTTTTGCTTTTTTATAAGTAAGTCCATTGTATCCATAATCTGGAGCAGTGTATCCAACTTCATCCACTTTAAAGTTATTATCACCTACAATCATTTTATCCTGCCCTTTAGTGAGAACACTCAGCACTACGCAATGCTTATACTTGATGTATTTATTATACACTCTCATCACATCTTCTTTAGTAACCGAACGAACCATGTTTAGTTCTTTGCCAATCATATTCGGTGTGCTAGCAAATGTGTTATAAGCGGCAAGTTGTGCTACTTTACCAGAAACGCTTTGCAAACTATTTATTACTTGTGACTCCTGCTGCCCTTTAAACTTTGCAATATCTTCATCCGTTACTCCTCTTTTTTCAAAAGCAAGCATTGCCTGATCTAATAAATAATACATAGAGGCTAGCGACTTTCCAGGATAGGGAACAACCTGGAACATAAACTCACCAGATAATTCAGAGTTGGAATGACTGGCTGTTGCAGCCAATGCCAATTGCTTTTTTACAAGTTCTTGATAAAGAATTGAATTATTTCCTTGCCCAAGAATTTCTGCAAGGCAATCCAAAGCTGCCATATCATTATCATAATTAGGCACAGTTGGATATGCTCTCAGCATTACCGGCACTCTTGCATAGTTATCTGTATAAGAAACAAAACGATGCTTTGTTAATTCAGGAACCATCTTTGGCATATTGCTTACTTCAGGTCCACGAGGAATAGAGCCATAATATTTTTCTACCAGCTTCACTACATCTTTAGGATTTACATCTCCACCAACTGTAAGTGTTGCATTGTTTGGACCATACCATCGAAGAAAGAAGTTCTTCAAATCATTTACGTTACCACGGTTCAAATCTTCAATATAACCAATCGTTAACCAACTATATGGATGTCCATATGGATACATGGCCTGTGATAATTTTTCTTGCGCCAAACCATAAGGACGGTTGTCATAATTCTGCCCTCTTTCATTCTTCACCGTTGCTCTTTGTATCTCAAACTTCTGTTGTGTAACAGCATCTAATAAAAAACCCATGCGGTCGGCTTCCAGCCAGAGCATTTTTTCCAACTGGTTATTAGGTACTGTTTCGAAATAATTAGTACGGTCTCGGTTGGTAGTCCCGTTTAACGTACCTCCTGATTCAGTTACTATTTTAAAATGTTGCTCATCACCTACATTATCACTTCCCTGAAACATCATATGTTCAAAAAAATGTGCAAAGCCTGATTTGCCAATCTCTTCTCTTGCAGAGCCTACATGATAGGTAACATCTACCCGAACCAGCGGATCACTATGATCTTCATGTATAATTAATGTAAGGCCATTATCCAGTTGATATTTCTCGTACGGGATAACAATTTCATCTCCGGTCTTAGTTACTTTTTCAATAAGTTTTGTCTGTCCGTTTGCCATTGTTCCCAGCAAAGCTGTAAGCATGGTCAATAAGAAAATTCTTTGTTTCATATAGTATATTCTTTTTTGTAGAATCGGCAATTTAAAGAAAAGCAGCCTCTTATCCTCACCTTTTGTCAATACTGTTGCATAATCCTACATATCTGTTTATTATCTTTAAGAAAAATTACAACTATGAGCCAGATAAACCGCAACAACCATGAAATTGACTACAAGATATATGGTGAAGAATTACAATTTGTAGAAGTAGAGCTTGATCCACAGGAAACTGCTATTGCAGAAAGTGGTGCTATGATGATGATGGATGACGGTATTCAAATGGAAACCATTTTTGGTGATGGTTCGGCACAAGCTCCCACCGGATTCTTAGGTAAATTAGTAAGTGCCGGTAAAAGAGTGCTTACGGGTGAGAGCCTGTTTATGACCGCTTTTACTAATACTGGACAGGGTAAAAGAAAAATAAGTTTTGCCGCACCTTATACCGGAAAAATAATTCCGATGGACTTAGAACAACTTGGTGGCACTATCATTGCACAAAAAGATGCTTTTCTCTGTGCGGCTAAAGGAGTAAGTGTAGGCATACACTTGCAGCGTAAGTTGGGCGTTGGCATCTTCGGTGGCGAAGGTTTCATTATGCAAAAGATAGAAGGAGATGGCATGGCTTTTTTACATGCAGGTGGTTTTATTGTAGAAAGAGAATTAAAGACAGGCGAAATATTAAAAATAGATACTGGTTGTGTAGTTGGCTACACACCACAAACACAGTTCGAAATTGAATTTGTAAAAGGAGTGAAGAACTTTATGTTTGGCGGCGAAGGTTTGTTCTTTGCAAAACTGCAAGGACCGGGCAAAGTATGGATACAATCATTACCGATAAGCAGATTAGCCGGTAGAATAGTTGCTTACGGAACTTACAAACGTAAAGAAGAAGGCAGTGTGTTGGGCGGTTTGGGTAATTTGTTTGATGGAAAGGAGTAAAATGTACTTTAAGAAAAATTAAATTACTGAGTGGATTTTTCCAACGATGCACGGTGACACTTTGGAAATACGGCAATAGGAAAGTGTCAACAATATATAAATTGTAATCTATAAGTATTAACCATTTTCAAAGAAAAGAAAACGTTTATTTTTTTTGTGGCAGGTTAATTTATAAAACAAATCCTTCAAACTCAATCCTTTTTTGTTTCCAATGTAAATCCAACAGAAGTACCAACATTCTCTTTACTGCGTACATGAATCGTTTGTCCATGAGCTTCTATAATGTGTTTGCAAATAGCTAGGCCAAGTCCGCTGCCTGTTACATCTATACTACGACCTTCTTCGGTTCTGTAAAACCGTTCAAACAGTCTAGGCAGGTGCCGTTCATTTATACCAATACCATCATCAGACATTTCTATTAGTATATGATTACCATCGATATTGTACAAACTGGCAATAATGGTGCCTTCATGTTTACCATACTTAATAGAGTTTTTAATCAGGTTAGTAACCACTTGTCTCACTTTTTCTTCATCAGCAAAAACGGTAAGTGGTGCTTCACATCCTTTTTTAATAATACAGCGGATATTCTTTTGATCTGCTTTTATAGATAAGCTTTCATATACATCTTTTATCAGCTCTTGTATTACAAAGTTTTGTTTATATAAAACGAGTTCGCCTCTTTCCAGACTGGATATTTCATCAAGGTCATTTAGCAGGTTACTCAGCCGGTCTACATTCTTAGCAGCTTTTTCCAAAAAGTTTTTATTGATGTCCGGATTCTTCATTGCCCCAGTTAATAAAGATTCTACATAGCCCTGTATGGCAAAAACTGGTGTTTTAAATTCATGCGAAAGATTTTGCAGAAACTCACGGCGAAACTGCTCATTCTTTTTCAGAAGTTCAATCTCTTTTTTATTTTCTTCGGCCCAGGCTTCCACATCTTCCCGCACTTCATCAATACTTTTTTGTGGTAATACATATTTATAATAGGTTTCTTCTTTACGAGATGCCTTGGTTTGATAGATGAATTTGTAGATCAGTTTTATTTTGCGATAAATAAACCGCTCCAACATAAAGGAGATTAGAATGTATGCACCTAAAAAAAGAATAATAAGAGAGGCTGCTGCCCATACCCAGTTATCTTCTACAAAATACACCAGCACACTTACCGGCACAGCCAGCACAATGGCGGTAATTGCAGCAAGCTGCCGGGGTGTAATATTTTTTGTGGAAAACATTGAATGCAAGTTACGAGTTGTGAGTTTTGAGTAACGAGCATTATTTCAACTAAAAGAATGATTACTCAAAGCTCAATGCCCGAAACTCGTAGCTTTTTATTAAAGTTCAAACTTATACCCAACACCCTTAACTGTTGTTATACAGTCAATACCTATTTTCTGCCGTATCTTTCTTATGTGCACATCAATTGTTCTATCGCCTACAATTACTTCCTTGCCCCAAACGGAGTTCAATATTTCATGACGCAGAAAAACACGACCGGGTTTTAATGCTAGTAAGTAAAGCAGTTCAAATTCTTTTTTTGCAAGAATGATTTCTTTTTCATCCAGCTTTACTATAAAGCGTTCCGGGTCTATCGTAAGATTGTCAATAGTTAGAATTCTTACATCCGACTTATCAACTCTTCTAAACAGCGCATTAACTCTGCTTAAAAAAACTTTAGGACTGATCGGTTTACTGATATAATCATCGGCACCAGTTTCAAGGCCTTTTATATGTGTGCCTTCATCATTTACAGCCGTAAGGAAAATAATAAGTGTTTCATTAAAGGCGGGTTGACCTCTCAATACTTGGCAAACTTCAACACCGTTCTTTTTCGGCATCATTACATCTAATATTACAAGATCTGGTTTGGTGCGGCGGGCCTTTTCTATTGCTTCATCCCCATCTTTAGCAGTTATAACTTCGTAGCCTTCGTTGTCAAGATTAAATTTCAGTATCTCAAGGATGTCCGGTTCGTCATCAGCAATCAATATTTTCCGGGCTTTTGTTTCCATGCAGGCTTAATTTTTGCAAACCTAACGGGAAATACTGGCGAAGTAAAATCACATGGCATCAGTTTTCCTAACCTTAATAATAACATAACATGAACAACAGTGGCTGGGCGAATGAACTAATTTTGCGGCAGAGGCAGCTAAATTGCTTCTAAAGCCGTCAATATCAATACTAAAATGGTAAAAACCCTATTAGATAAAGCCTTAGTACCTTTACCTCTTTTAAACCTTATGATGAAGTTGAGAACATATATTACCTTTTGCTTTTTTATGCTGATAGCCAGCTCATTATCAGCCCAAGGTGTAAGTATTGCAGATACCGTAAAGATTCCTCAATCCTATAAACCGGAGTTCAGACGGCAGCTTAATCATGATAAAATAGATGCTGAGCAAAAAGCCATATTAGCATCAGACGGTATAGCAGATAGCTTTTTTAATACCTCTAAAAATGATGATGTTAATTACATTGTTACGCAGACCTTAATAAAAAAGGTAGACAATCTTCAGTTCTTGATAGAAAGTGATACTCTATTTGACCACCGCTTGAAAGTGAATTATCTCTACGGCTTGGAAAATGTGTTGAAGTATTTCAACATCACCTGGAAGCAGAACTCAGATAAAAAAGTAAATCCTTCCAGCTTACCACTTATTATAAGTGCTTACGAAGATTGTATTGAAAAAGACAGAAATAAAAAATCAATAGAATCTGTTATAAGCAGATTGCCTTACGATGCAGGTAATGCTGTATTGGGCGCCAGCATATTTGATAAGAATGCAGGTTACATTAATTCAAAGAATAATCTTGTACTAAAATATTGTTTACTGCATCCATCCCAAATGCTTGCAACGCTAAAGGATAATCCAAACATGCCTTTTGCAGATAGCTTGGTAAGAGCTATTGATAAAAGAAAATATGCACGGCAGTTGTACGACTATTCGCAAGCATTTAATCATCTCGGCTCAGTTATCAGAAATATTACAGACGATAAATTCATATATTCCATTGTTCAAATGGGCAAGAGTAAAAGTGGTCAGCAATATTTCCCATTCCTCGATAATATTGTTAATGGCAAACTAACTATTGCGGAGATTGATGAAGTGAAGAACGACTCGCTGCAATATTATAAGCTGCTGGTAAAAACACAGATGGACTATGCAGAAAGAGCAATGAATAAAGACACCGCTTTTGAGTTTGCTTCTCTTACAACAAGATTAGTACAAAAAGCAAAACTAAGTTTTGTAAATGTTATTAATGGATTGCATAATGAGAATGCGGAGTTCAGGTTTAGAAGCATTCAACCATTAACAGCAGAGGAACTTTATTATCTGGCAGTATCATCTGATGGCTCTATCTACACTTCCAGTTTTGTGAAAGGGATATTTCCTTTGATGATGAAGAAGATAAATAACAGAGGCGATTCATTACTAATGAATCTTCATTTTGATAAGTACAGAAAGTTTATAAAAATGTCAGCCGGCTTTAATATGCTGGATATTTTTCTTAAATCATTTCCTAAAAGCAATAATCCGGATGTAGAAGATCCCGCCAGTACGTTGATGAGGGCTTTTGTAAAGAATCTTGAAAAGTCAGATGGAATAGAAGATGGAGTAGATGTAGCAGATTCTTATGCAAGCATTGCAGAAACGCTGAAACCTTTGGCAGATCAGATGCTGAAAAATATTCAGGATAATTATAAAACTAATCTAGCAGCGGGTAATAAAAAAGGTATAGCTATTTATAATATCTTAAATAAATTATTTCTTTCTGCTGATAGCACTCAAAAAATTGACCTTACCAAAGAGCTAAGCATTCCACCGATATATGAAGTGCCGTATGCTGCATTAACATATGATAGCAGCAACCATGTAGCGGTGCAGTTATTCATTTATGGCGACAGAGATGGTATTGGTCTTTTTCCAAGCCTTATCAATATGTTCAATAATTCTAATTGGAAGATTGATGGAAGCAATAAGCAATGGGTAACGGTTACTGCCGCAAAAGGAATGCCTGTAACACTTTATATGAACAGGCCTTTACCGGAAGAAACAAATGCAGATGCCGAAGCACAGGCGGCTTTGTGTAAATATCTCGCAGCAAATAATATTATTCCAAAAGTAACCATCAACAGAGGGCATAGTTATAATGCACCATATACGATAGAGCAAATGTCGACAGCTTCTAAAATTGTTTTCATGGGTTCTTGTGGTGGTTATCGATCAATACACGATATTCTTGTAAAAGCCCCTGATGCACATATCATTGGCACCAAGCAAATAGCAGATGCTCCAGTTAATAATCCATTCTTGAAACTGATTACAGAGAAGTTAAGAACAGGTAGTAGTATCGATTGGATTCCATTCTGGAAAGAGTTAGGTAAAATGGCAACGGATAAAATATTTGATGACTATGTGCCACCACATAAAAATCTTGGAGCTCTTTTTATTAAAGCGTATAAGATAGCCATGGGAGAGGAAGATAATCAGACTAATTAATAGCTTTCTTCTATCTACATTTGCTGCCAATCTTTTATTGTACAAAAACGTTAACTACAGAAATTGTCTTCAGCAGCCAGCAAGAGTTTTTTTGATTTTACTTTACTCCGCAGAGTATTTCAATATGCAGCACCATATAAGAAAAAATTCTATCTGTCGGTAGTGTTGGCAATTCTATTGGCCTTGTTTACACCGGTACGTCCGCTGCTGATTCAATTAACAGTAAATAAATATATCGCCAATGCATTAGCAGATATGGTTGTAAAAATTACAATTATACAAATAGGTTTGATTGTGATTGAAACGGCAATGCGTTTTCTGTTTTCTTTTACTACCGCTTTATTAGGTCAGTCGGTTATAAAAGATATTCGGGTTAATGCCTTCAAGAAAATTCTTAACCTTAATCTTTCTCAGTTTGATAAAACGCCAATCGGTACATTAACAACAAGAACGGTTAATGATATAGAGTCTATCAATGATATTTTTTCTGATGGGCTGGTTCCCATCATTGCGGATCTACTTTCCATTGTGTGTGTGCTTGGTTTTATGTTTTGGAGTGATTGGCAACTAACGTTGATTGCATTGATTCCTTTTCCAATAATTATTATTGCCACTTATTATTTTAAAGAAAGCATCAAAGGGTCATTTATAAAAGTGAGGAATGCCGTTGCAAATCTGAATGCATTTGTGCAGGAACATTTAACAGGTATGTTTATCGTACAGGCTTTTGCTTCGGAAGAAAGGGAGTTTAATAAGTTTAATAAAATTAATAAGGAGCATCGTAATGCAAATATTAAAGCCATTTTTGCTTATTCTGTTTTCTTTCCCGTGGTGGAGATAATATTAGCTTTTTCCATCGGTTTGATTGTATGGTATGGTGCTGGTCAAAGAGCAGAAGCTGGAACCATTATTTCTTTTATTCTTTGTTTGAATTTGCTCTTCCGTCCACTTCGTGTAATAGCAGATAAGTTTAATGTATTGCAGATGGGCATCATTGCCAGCGAAAGGGTTTTTAAAGTAATGGATATTGATGATGTGGCAGAGGATAAGGGAACCTATGCACCAGAAATTGTAAATGGAAAAATCGAATTTGAAAAAGTGAGCTTTGCATATGTAGATGAAAACTATGTGTTGAAGAATATTTCTTTTACAGCAAATCCCGGTGAAACCATTGCAATTGTTGGTCACACAGGAAGCGGAAAGAGTACAATTGTAAGTTTATTAAATAGACTTTATCATATTCAGCAAGGTGTTATTAAAATTGATGATGTTGATATAAAAGACTTTGAACTGGAATCGCTTCGAAAAAATGTAGGTGTGGTATTACAAGATGTATTTTTATTCTCCGGTTCGGTAATGGATAATATTACATTGAGAAATCCTGATATTTCCAGAGAGAAAGTGATTGAAGCCGCAAAGCTGATTGATATGCATGACTTCATTATGCGGCTGCCGGGTGGTTATGATTATAATGTAATGGAAAGAGGAGCAACTTTATCATTGGGCCAGCGGCAGTTACTATCTTTTATTAGAGCAATGTTGTATAAACCATCCATTCTTATTCTGGATGAAGCCACCTCGTCTGTAGATACCGAAAGTGAACGGTTGATTCAACATGCTATTGATACATTGATTGAAGGAAGAACATCAATTGTTATTGCTCATCGTCTTTCCACCATTCGCAAAGCCAGTAAAATAATTGTGCTTGACAAAGGCGAAATCAAAGAAATGGGTACGCATAATGAGTTGTTACAAAAGGGTGGTTTTTATAGCCGGTTACATAATCTGCAGTTTGAAAAAGACAATTCAAAAACTGCATAATGTCTAACACATTTAGTAATTTTAAGCTATGAAAAGGCAGGAAGAAAATAAAAAAGATTCTATTGTTGAAGAATCAAAAACTCCATATATGAGAACTTTTTCTTCACAAGAAGAGGCAGAAAGATTTAATATGATAGAAAATCTTGAGAAAACAGATATGGAAAAATTTCGACTGTTCTGCCGTATGATGCGAATTGGCAAAATGCTTTCTACTGCAAAAATCGTTAAGTAATAATTGAATATTTTATCCAATGGATATAATGGATGAAGGCTTGCTGAGTTTTTTAGCGGATTTTAAACAAGCACAATGTTGCTTACATAATGGTAGGTGGCTTTGCTGTTAATATGAATGGGTTTATCAGAGCCACCAAAGATTCAGGCTTGTGGTTGAAAGACACTATAGAAAACCGTAAAAGCTTTAGAAATGCATATGCAGAAGCAGGATATGGCGATTTTGCTTCTTTTGAAACCATGGAATTTGCTCCCGGATGGACCCAATACTATATTGCGGATGGATTAATTCTCGATATCATGACATCTATGAAAGGGCTTGAAAACAAGCCTTTTGATGATTGCCTTAAACAGGCCAGAGTGGCAGACCTAGATGGAGTGAAAGTTCCTTTTTTACATATTAATGACTTGCTAACCAATAAGAAAGCAGTAGGCCGGCCAAAGGATCAGTTGGACGTAATCGAGCTTGAAAAAATAAAGAAATACTTAGACGAACAAGGCTAAAAATAAAATAATTTCATTTTCCCAAATTCCTCTCATTCAAGACTACTTTTCACCTCTGCATCCTTATCTTTGCCGCAAATTTCGGGATAGGTATGGTAGTACAACGATTCAAATCCTTTACAGTAGCGGTTTTCAGCTTATTTTTCTTACTAATTTCTTTGTCGGCTTTTGCAGAAGGCGGAGAAGGTGAAAATGATGACAAAAAGAAAGAAGGATTTAATGCTGCAAAAGTGATTTTCGGCCACGTCTTGAACGGTCATGAGTTTCACTTTATGGATATTAATGGTAAGCCTGTTGGCATTCCATTACCTATAATATTATACTCTCCACAGAAAGGCTTTACTTCTTTCATGTCTTCCAAATTTGAGCATGGTCATCATGATCATCAGGGATACCGGATGCTTACCGACCATTCTATTCATGAAATGGGTCTTGACCCAAAGAAATTTGCAGAAGGTGAAATAGTTGCTGTAGATGCTACTGGCAAATTAGATGCTTCTGTAAAGATTTACGATATATCACTCACCCGTAATGTGGTGCAGATGCTGTTAGCATTAATAGTTTTTGTTTGGATAATGTTACGCATCGCAAATAGATATAAAAGCGGTGTTGGTGTCACTTCTGCACCAAAAGGTTCGCAGAGTTTAATAGAGCCAATCATCACTTTTGTTAGGGATGAAGTAGCAAAGCCAAATCTTGGTCATAAATATGAAAAGTACCTGCCTTATTTATTAACGCTGTTCTTCTTCATTCTTATCAATAATATTTTCGGATTGATTCCTGGTTCGGCTAACGTAACAGGAAATATTGCTTTCACTTTAGTGTTAGGTGTTATTTCTTTTGTTGTGATAATGTTCAGCACCAACAAACATTATTGGGGTCATATTTTCAATCCGCCGGGAGTGCCGTTGGGTGTTAAGTTTATTTTGGTGCCTGTTGAATTCCTTAGTGTATTTATCAAGCCCTTTGCCTTGATCATTCGTCTTTTTGCCAATATGGTGGCTGGTCACATTATCATTATTTGTTTGATATCACTGATATTTATTTTTGGTCAGTTAAGCCAGTATGCAGGTTGGGGCGCATCTCCATTAGCAGTTGGATTCACCATCTTTATTTATTTTATTGAAGTGTTGGTGGCATTTATCCAGGCATTCATCTTTGCGATGTTAACGGCTGTGTTTATCGGCCAGGCATTGGAAGGGGATCATCATGATGATGTGCATGTACATGATGACGCAGTGGTGGTTTAAAATTGAGTATTGTTTTTTTTAATATATAAAAAGTAGAAAAATGGATTTATTGAATGTGATTCTGTTGGAAGCTACCGCTAACGCAGGTGGTGCAATAGGAGCAGGTCTTGCTGCAATCGGTGCTGGTATCGGTATCGGATTGATTGGTAAAGGCGCTGTTGAAGCTATTGCCCGTCAGCCAGAAGCATCTAACGATATCCGTGCAAACATGATTTTGACAGCTGCCCTTGTAGAGGGTGCTGCTTTGTTTGCCATTATCGTAGGCTTCCTTGCAATGGTTTTGTAA
>Ga0209063_1001069_pt1 | contig 15039 bp, 12 predicted proteins | sample KloWWTmeKNB19Kit_FD_187177 | JGI IMG/M metagenome (GOLD analysis project Ga0209063, IMG submission 187177) | Active sludge microbial communities from Klosterneuburg, Austria, studying microevolution and ecology of nitrifiers - Klosterneuburg... | ecosystem: Engineered > WWTP > Aerobic digester >...
ATCGTTATAAGGAATGCCGTTCAGGGTAACATTGATTCTTGTTGCATCTGTACCCCGGATGCGGATACCTGTATACCCAATTCCATTACCAGCATCAGAATTTACAACTACAGACGGTGTCTGGTTCAGCAGGAAGGGGATATCCTGCCCGAGATTGTTTTTTGCAATTTCCTTTTTTGAAAGATTGGTTTTGGTGAAAGGTGAATTTTCGCCTGCACGAATAGCTTTTACTTCTACAGGTGTTAAGGTGTAAAAACTGTCTTTTGATTCTTCTTTTTGTTGTGCAATGGCACTAATGGCTGAAAAACAGAAACAGCCGAACATAATAATCCTCTTCATTTTTTTACATTTAATAGTTAAAAAATAAGAGGGAAACGCTGTTGGAGAAAGGACAACTCATAACTCCTTCCCTTCGCAGGCATTACCCTGACCAGGTTCAACGGGTATGATCTCAGATTATTCCGCCAGTTGGCGAAATAAACACCCCGGGAAACACTGAAAATCAAAGCCTTTTGATTAAAAGGCCAAGAACTAGAACAAAAGTAAGAAGAATATTTTTATTAGATATGTAACATTTCTACGCTGTCCTTCGTATCACATCTAAACCATAGTTTATGAAGAAGTTATTATTGTCCTTTTTGTTGGTCTTAGGCGCCAGTTCAGTCCTTTTTTCCCAAAAAACAATTAACGATCCAAATGCAGAAAAGAGAAATGTAAGTGGCTTTCACGGCATCGAAGTAGCTACCGGAATTAAATTGATTTTGACAGAGGGTAGTACTGAAAACGTGGCAGTAAGTGCTGTTACTACTGAGTTCAGAGATAAAATAGTTACAAAAGTAGAGAATGGGATACTCAAAATCCATTATGATTCCAAATTAGGAGCTGTTAATAAACGGAAAGAGAGCAAGGGTCTGAAGGCTTATGTGTCATACAAAACACTTGATTTGTTATATGCTACTACAGGAGCTGAAGTAGAGATCAATGAAGTGCTTAAATCATCGACTTTGGACCTTAAAGCAAATACAGGCGCATTGGTAAATGGTAAAGTGGATATTACTACACTTAAAGTAAGTCAGAATACGGGATCAAAAGTTACGCTTACAGGCAGGGCGGGCAAACTTGATATTGATGGAGATACAGGCAGTAAATTTAAAGGAGAGGATATGCATACGGCCAATTGCAATGTTACTGTCAGCACTGGTGCTATTGTTTCAGTAATGGCAGAAAAAGAGTTGCAGGTAAAAGCAAATACCGGGGGAGTTGTGAAGTATAAAGGCAATGCTGCAATAAGGGAAATAAAAACTAATACCGGCGGCTCTGTATCAAAAATTTAATTACTTATAAGATATAAAATTTATGAAAAAGATAGCAGTACTGGTTGCGGGATTTATTTTCAGCTTGGGTCTTTCTGCCCAGATAAATGACCCGAATGCACAGGTAAGACAAGTGAAAAATTTTCACGGTATCAATGTCTCCAATGCATTTGATGTGTATATTAATCAAAGTAATGATGAGGCTGTTGCAGTAAGTGCAGCAACTGTAAAAGATCGGGAAATGATCACTGTAGAGGTCAAAGAAGGTATCCTGTATGTGGGACTTCATAAGGACTGGAAATGGAATACGGGAAAAAAGAAACTGAAAGCCTATATTTCTTTTAAGCAAATAGATAACTTGACGGTCAGTGGTGCTTGTGATGTGTTTATTGCAGGCATATTAAAAGCTGATAATTTATCTATAAATCAATCTGGAGCAAGTGATATCAAAGGTAAACTGGAGGTTGTTAAACTAAGGGTGGATTTAAGCGGTGCTTCGGATATGACAGTAACAGGTAAGGCCACGCAGCTTTCAGTGGAAGCAAGTGGTGCCAGTGATTTTAAGGGGTACGACCTTGTGACTGAAACCTGTGATGCAAAGGCTTCCGGTGCCAGCGATATAAAAGTTACCGTCAATATAGAACTGTCCGCACAGGCTAGTGGTGCCAGTGATGTAAAGTACAAAGGGAATGGAACCATCCGTGATATTAAAAGCAGTGGTTCAAGCAGTGTTTCCAGGGGATAATTGTTTATTTATAAGTACAGCCATGAGAAAACGTCCTGATTTTATTGGGGCGTTTTTTCTTTGGAAAGTTTGTTCAATACGGTTACCTTTGCCGTCCAACATCGCGAAGTAGAGCAGCGGTAGCTCGTTGGGCTCATAACCCAAAGGTCGGGAGTTCGATCCTCCCCTTCGCAACAACAGAAAGCCATCCGCAATGCAGATGGCTTTTTTAAATTTTCCGAAACAGTTGCACCTTCAACTGGCAATGGATTGACTACCTCCTCATCTTCTTGCTACCTGAAGTGTGCACCTACAGGTATATCATGAAATCAGGATTTGTAAACATATTTGGCCGGCCGAATGCCGGTAAAAGCACCCTTCTTAATGCATTGATGGGGGAGAAACTGGCTATCGTATCGCCTAAAGTACAAACCACAAGGCATCGCATTAAAGGGATATTAACGGAAAAAGACTACCAGATCATTTTCTCAGATACTCCCGGCATTATAGAACCAAGATACAAACTGCACGAAAAAATGATGCTGGCTGTGAAAAGTGCTCTGGAAGATGCAGACCTCGCCATGCTGATGGTAGATGTTAAAGAAAAGTGGGATGAGTGCGATCAGATATTCTCAGCGCTGCAATTAAGGGTCCCGGCTATTGTTGTTATTAATAAAATAGACCTGGCGAGTGAAGAAAAAATTAAGGAAGCAGTAGACTTTTTTACGGAAAAAGCATACTGCAAAAAAGTTATTACAATTTCTGCTTTGTCGGGTATAAGCCGAAAGAAGCTGATCAATGCGATCCTTGAGTTTTTGCCAGAGGGAGAGCCATTTTATGAAGGCGATGATATAAGTGATTTAAATACCCGTTTTTTTGTAAGTGAACTTATCCGGGAAAAGATCTATGAACTTGCAGAAGATGAGATACCCTACCATACCGCTGTATTAGTGAGAGAGTACCAGGAAAAGACAACATTGGTGAAAATTGTAGCTGATATTATCGTTCACAGGGAAACCCAGAAGGCGATATTAATAGGTGATAAAGGAAGTATGATAAAAAAGATTGGCACTGCAGCAAGAAAGGATATTGAAGCTTTTATTCAACAGAAAGTTTTTTTAGAATTATTCGTAAAAGTGAAACCGAAGTGGAGAGAGAATGATCTATACTTAAAAGAATACGGTTATTAATTAATATTTTTATGTCATTTACAGTAGCAATAGTAGGAAGACCCAATGTGGGCAAAAGTACACTCTTTAACCGTTTACTGGAACAACGCAAAGCCATCGTAGATGATATCAGCGGTGTTACCCGCGACAGACAGTATGGTGTTACAGATTGGAATGGGAAAACTTTTAATGTAATTGATACAGGTGGTTTTGTTCTGGGGAGTGAAGATGTGTTTGAAAAAGAAATTGCCAAGCAGGTATTAGTCGCTCTTGAAGAAGCCAATGCCATCATTTTTATGGTTGACGCTGCTACCGGAATGACAAGTCTTGATGATTCCATGGCTAATGTTTTACGGAAGAGTACAAAGCCAATTTTTCTCACCGTTAATAAAGTTGATACGAATGAACGGTTATTGGAAGCCTCAGAATTTTATAGTCTTGGGTTTGATAATATTTTTTTCATTGCGGCAGCTAGTGGAAGTGGTACCGGAGAATTATTAGATGCCATAGCTGAGCTCATTTCTGAAGATGCATCTGAAGAAACAAAGGAGATAGCTGCTTTACCAAAATTTGCTATTATTGGTCAGCCTAATACAGGAAAATCATCTTTATTGAATGCATTGGTAGGTGAAGAGAGGACCATTGTAAGTGATATTGCGGGTACTACAAGAGATACTATCCATACTCATTACAACCTTTTTCAAAAAGAGTTTGTTTTGATTGACACAGCCGGTATCCGCCGGAAGGCTAAGGTTCATGAAGATCTTGAATTTTACTCTGTCATCCGTGCTATAAAAGCTGTTGATGAAGCAGATGTTTGTTTATTGCTGCTGGATGCTGAGAAAGGAATTGCCGCACAGGATCTGAATATTTTCAGTTTAGCTGCAAAAAAAGGTAAAGGTATCGTTGTACTGGTAAATAAATGGGACCTTATATCAAAAGAAACTAATACTGCTATTGAGTATGAAAAAGAGTTAAAGAAGCGGTTTGCCCCTTTCAGTGATGTTCCTGTCTTATTTATTTCCGCAAAAGAGAAAACAAGAATATTTAAAGCTATAGAAATAGCTTTACAGGTTTATGATAACCGTCAGCAAAGAATTTCCACTTCTGAACTGAACGATATTATGCTTAAAGCAATACAATCTTATCATCCGCCGGTAGTAAGAGGAAATCCGATCAAAATAAAGTTTATTACCCAATTGCCGACTGCAGTGCCCTCCTTTGCTTTTTTCTGTAATTTCCCTGACGATATAAAGCAGCCATATAAAAATTATCTCGAAAATCAGTTAAGGGAGAATTTTAATTTTACAGGGGTTCCGGTACGTATATTTTTCAGAAAGAAGTAGTAAAAGTCTGTTTTTGGCAATCTATTTGAAGAAAGTCTGATGAATATTTTAAATTTTCAGAAAAGATTTTAGTTTTGCAGCTGAATTTTTAAACTTAATAAAAAAATACAATGAAAAAAGTATTCGCAATTATCGCTATCACAGGTTTCATGGTGGCCTGTGGAGACAACAAAGAAGCAAATAAAGCAGATGAAGTAACTGAGGAAGTTAAAGAGGCTGTTGAAAATAAAGTGGAAGAAGTAAAAGATACTGCTGTTAAAATGGTTGAAAATGCTATGGATACAGTTGCTAAAAAGGTTGAAGAGGTTAAAAAGTGATTATTATATATTCACTGTATTACTTCTTAAAAAATACCCCCGGATTGTCCGGGGGTATTTTTTTGAGAAAGATCTTGTAATTAAAAAAAATATGATAGAATTTTTAGAGCTCAAAACGGGCAATAATCTCTTCGATTTGTTTCTTAAAGCCGATTGTTTCTTCCTGCTGCAGAAGGATGAATTTATTGTCTTTTAGTTTGCCAATTACTTTGTCCATTTCTTCCTGTGTATCATACACCATCGAACGGAATGGATTCTGATAATCTTTGGCTCTTGATTCATATATGCCTTTTGTCATCCATTCCCTGGTAGTAACAGCCTGGTGTAAAAGCTTTCTAAACGTCTTTTTGGTGAATTTACCGGGGCTTAGCTTAAGTATTTCCAATAAAGAGGCAAACGCATGGTTGAATTTATCAGTTTGATATGACTTACTTTTTTTATTATAGAACTCATGTACCTCATCCCAGCCGGTCATTTTTCCAAAGCGAATTGATCTTGTAAGAGAACTGATAGCTGTGTCCGGTATTAGTTGTCCTCCTATATTTTTCCATTTATTACGATCTGGATTTCGAGGTAACCTGGCAACTAATTTTTCCCAACTTATGATATTATGCGATTTGATAAAGCGGAGTAACTGGCTGATTCCATAATAGGTTATAAGCTCTTTAAAAAGCCCATAGGCTTCAGGTACTTTTATCAATTGAACTTTCCGGCTGCTGTTCTCAAAACCTTCTGCCAGTATTTCTAATTCTTCAATTTCCTCTTTGTTTCTTTCCAGTAATGCCTCGCCTTTTTTTGATAAGTCTTTTTCCGGTATTTGTTTATTTGTTTTTCTGGCATATGCCTGTGCAGTAAATTTTTTGAGCAGTTCCAGCGATTCAAACATCTCATTTATACTGTCAGGAGCGAGGAAATCGTATTCTATTTCCTGTGTCTTGTCTGATCTTTTGTCACGACTGGTGTATTTGCCTGCATTTCTGGCCAATGCATACATATTATACATGAACCAATAACCGGGCATTATTACCAGTTTATCATTGCTGATATCATTACTTACCAAAGAAAAGGGAACAGGTATATTTAATTCAGATGGGAAGTCGCCTTTGGCTATAATCGTGAAAGAGGCAAATTTTGAATTATGTTTTAGACTTACACATAGCCCGGGCCAGAATCCACGGCCGGCAATTATTTCACCGTCGGCACCCCTTGAATTATGATTGGAACCAATTGTGGCGCCGGCAGCCATATTGCTTTGGCCAAATACTGTTGCTGCACACAAAAACGAGTTATTATGGTGTTGTTCATGGGCAGGAAAAATCAATGAATTCAATACTTCACAACAGGAAATGGTTGAATTATCTCCCAGGTATGAATTGATTAACCGTGCACCATATTTCAATTGCGAGTTGGAGCCCATCATAAAGCGAACAGCTTTTACTCCATAAAATATCCTGCAACCAAAACTAATAATACCATTTACCAGTTCACTCCCTTCACCAATTTGCGATTTTGCTTCGGGAGCAGAATTGATGGTAAGGTTTTTTAGTTTATTAGCACCTTTAATGTAGGCATCACTTCCTATCCAAACGTCTTTTATAATCCGGCAGTTTTTTATTACTGTACGGTCGCCAATCTTTCCATAGTACCCTCTTTGGGTATCAAATTTTTTATCGGTAAATTCTTTGAATTTCTGCAATAATTTTTCATCATCCCTGTATTTTGACCAGAGCCACGCATCACCCGCCAGCATACCATTAAAAGGGAGTACACTTCTCCCGGCATTCTCATTACAAATTTCCATCCATACACGGACAGCTTCATTTTCACCGTCCTTTAAAACACCATTACCGAATTTAGAATGGTCTGTTGTCGCTAATTCATTTATGTTTACCAGCATGGTGTCATTGCCGATAATATAATGGCTCATAAAATTTACATTATCAATAACAACATTGTCGCCAATATCACTGCTGATAATAGTGCTGTTATATAAACCCACCGGCATCCGCAGATTATTGAATTCATGAAAAAAGGGTTCCAGCTTGCCAATCCTGACTAATCCGAAAAAGGAACATCGTTTAACAAGTTTAGGATCAAAGGAATCAGATACAAGTACTTTAGACCAGTTATCGGAGCTGTTATCATTTTTTTCAAGCACTTTTATCTCTGCAGCGGTTAATTTCCGGTACCTGATTCCACTCCTGTTCTGTATGTTGCGAAGGTGGTACTCGTTTTTTCCTTTAGGAATAAATTCCTTTGGAATAAAGCCATATCCAAGAGAAGAAATTGCTTTTTTATTTATGTGATTCATGCTTGATTGGTACTGCTTTATTCAACGGTTACAGATTTGGCAAGGTTTCTTGGTTTGTCAACATCACATCCTTTGGCTAATCCGATATAATAAGCCAGTAATTGCAGGGGGATAACACTCAGCATAGGTGCCATTATTTCGTCTGCTTCCGGAATGATCATCACATCCTCTGATAAAGAAGCTGATGTTTCATCCCCTTCCGTAATTACGGATATCACTTTACCTTTTCTGGCCTTAATTTCCTGTATGTTGCTAACTACTTTTTCATGGAAGGAATCTTTTGTAGCTACAAACACCACCGGAAGATTTTCATCAACCAGCGCAATAGGTCCGTGTTTCATTTCGGCAGCAGGGTATCCTTCTGCATGTATGTAGGATATCTCTTTTAATTTTAAAGCGCCTTCCAGGGCAACGGGGAAATTAAAGCCACGACCCAGGTAAAGAAAATCCCTTGCGTCTTTATATTTCTCAGCTAAAGCTCTGATATTATCGCTGTGTTTTAGTGTCCAGGCTGCTTTCTCCGGAATCTCCTGTAATTCTTTCAGCAGATGCATGTAACGTTCCTGTGAAATGGTACCCTTTATATAGCCGATCTTTAAGGCAATCATAGTGAGTACGGCAAGCTGTGCGGTGAATGCTTTTGTTGATGCCACACCTATTTCCGGTCCTGCATGGGTGTAAGCACCTGCATGGCTCATTCTTGCAATTGATGAGCCAACTACGTTGACCACTCCTAAAATAATCGCACCTTTTGATTTTGCATTTTCAATTGCTACTAAAGTATCCGCAGTTTCTCCACTTTGTGAAATAGCGATGATGACGTCTCCCTTATTGATAACCGGATTCCTGTAGCGGAACTCAGATGCGTATTCAACCTCAACATTTATGCGGCATAATTCTTCAAAAACATATTCAGCCACTAAACCTGCATGCCAGCTGGTGCCACAAGCTACCATGACAATGCGATTTGCATTCATGATCTGTTCTGCGTATTGCTGAATACCACTCATGGTGATAGTACCTTCTGTTGCATCTAACCTTCCCCGAAGACAGTCATAAATGGTTTGCGGCTGTTCAAAAATTTCTTTTAACATAAAATGATCGTAACCACCTTTTTCAATCGCTGCCAGTTCTATATCCAGTTTTTGAACATAAGGAGTTATTTTTTCATTGCCAAGGTTTTTAAGGATAAGCTCATCTGGTTTTACAATAGCCAGTTCATAGTCGTTAACATAGACTACTTCTTTTGTATACTCCAGCATAGGGGAAGCATCAGAGCCCAGAAAATGTTCTCCTTTACCCACTCCGATAACTAAAGGACTTCCTTTCCTGGCTGCAATGATAGTTTCGGGGTCATCGGCATCCAGTAAAAGGATTACGTAAGCTCCGGTTACTCTTTTTAATGCCACCCTGACAGCTTCTTCCAGTGAGCAGTTATTGTTTTTCTTTATTTCTTCAATAAAATTCAGCAAGACTTCTGTATCTGTATCACTGCTGAAAGTATAGCCCTTATTAGAAAGTTCCTTTTTCAGCTGGTTATAATTTTCAATAATGCCATTATGTATCATGGCCAGTTTGCCACTGGCAGATTGGTGGGGATGAGCATTCCGGTCGCTGGGTTCGCCGTGAGTGGCCCACCGTGTATGTCCAATACCAGCATTGGCATGTAGGTTCTTGCCAACAATACTGTCTTCAAGTTCTGCCACTTTACCCTTTTTCTTGTATACTTTAAGGCCACTGCCGTTTTGCAGGGCTACGCCGGTACTATCATAGCCACGGTATTCAAGGCGTTTTAGCCCTTTAATGATGATAGGATAAGCTTCTCTTGGACCTGTATATCCGACTATTCCACACATTGGTTTTTGATTTAGTGCAGCAAAGGTATCAATTTCAAAACATGCAAACGTTTGACCGGTTGCAAAAAATAAAACAAAATGAATATTTATGAATACAAGGTCTATACCCGTTTTTTGATTCTCAAAGCAGAACGCCCCGGAGTAAAAGGAAGGCTGTGCCAAAATAGATGAGCAGTCCGGTTACATCCACAAGAGTGGCTATAAATGGGGTAGAAGAAGTTGCTGGGTCAGCGCCTAATCTTTTCAGTAAGAGCGGCAGCATTGAACCCATGATTGTACCCCATAGTACTACGCCGATAATAGCAATTCCAATCGCAAAAGCTATCCTAATAAAATGTTCTCCAAAAAGGTCAAAAATATGATGACCTCCAAATACTATCAGAAAACCTATGGCGCCAAGTGTTATTCCCATGAAGAGGCCTGATTGGATTTCCCGGCGGGCAATTTGCCACCAATCTTTTACAGAGATCTCTCCCAGTGCCATAGCCTGTATAATCAGAGTGGCAGCTTGTGAACCGCTGTTACCTCCGCTGGAAATGATTAATGGGATAAACGTTGATAGAACCAGGACTTGCTCCAGTGTTTTTTGAAAGCCGGACATGGCAGCAATGGTAAGCGTTTCGCCTACAAAAAGGATGATCAGCCAGATTATCCTTTTCTTATAAAGCTTAAAAAGCGGGACATCAAGATAAGGCTCCTCCAAAGCAGCAGTGCCTCCCATTTTTTGCATGTCTTCACTGAATTCTTCGCTGGCTACCCAGAGAATATCATCAATGGTAACAATTCCCAGTAATTTATTGCTTTTACTAACCACCGGCAGGGCTACCCGGTTATTCATTTTAAAAACTTCACTGGCGGTTTCCTGGTCATCTTCCGGGTGGAGGGCAATAAATCTTTCGTCAATTAATTCAGTCACTTTCTTATCAGGCGGGCTTAGTATAATATCCCGGATGCGTATATCATCAATCAATTCACCTTTTTCATTGATAACATAGATGACATTTATTGTTTCACTGTCCTTTCCATATTTACGTATCGTAGTGAATACTTCTTCGATAGTGTTATAAGGATAAACATATACATAGTCAGGAGTCATTAAGCGACCAATGCTATTTTCAGGATAACCCAGTAATGAAAGGGTGATTTTTCTTTCTTCAGGGTCAAGTAGTTTGATCAGTTCTCTGACCACATTACTGGGTAATTCTTCCAAAAAATCGGTGCGGTCGTCTGCAGGCAGTTCATTTAATAGCGAGGCGGTGGTATTGGCGGGCAGTTCATGTATAATTCTTTTCTGAAATGAGAGGTCAAGGATTTTAAATACACTGGCAGCCCGGTGCACAGACATATTGGCAATGATCTGGCTTTCATAGTCAGGAAACTCATCGACTAATTGAGCCACATCACTGATATTCTGGTCATCCAGGAAATCCCTTATTTGAAGTTTGTCTTCTGTTTTAATGACTGCTTCAAATTGTTCTTGAAAAGTGGGTTGTTCCAGTTCTAATGACATGTTTCAAAAGTACGAAGGAGAAAGTTACCTGCCTATCCTATAAAATTTGGTTTACATCAGAGAAGGGGCTTTTTATTAAGAAAAATACGTACTTCGTTATTTTTAAATCTTACTTGACATGATCCTCCCGTTTCTTTTTATTGCACACACCGAAAAAATGGGTAAAGGAGTGTTTACAGCTGAAGATATTGATGCCGGTACAGTTATTGAAATTTCACCGGTTATTATTATGGGTCTGCAGGAAAGGAAACTGCTCGACCAGACATTACTCCATGACTATATTTTTGAATGGGGCGATACAAAGGAGCAATGTTGTATGGCGCTTGGCTATGTAGCTGTTTATAATCATTCTTACCAAAGCAATTGCGAATATGAAATGGATTATATGCAGGAGCTAATAAGTATCAGGACCGTACGAAAAATAGTAGCTGGTGAGGAGTTGTTTATTAACTATAACGGCGATTGGAATGACGCTGCAACAGTCTGGTTTGATACGAAATAAAAAAACCGTCTTACCCGGGCAAGACGGTTATAAAATAATTTTAAAAAAGTTTATTTATTGAAATTTGATTTGCCCTCTAATTTCGCCTGCCGGGTAAGCAGCTGTACGAATATTTACATAGTACATTCCATTCAATAAATCCTGTTCTTTAACAACAGCACCATCAACGAGCAGGGTGCCTTTATACGTTCCACAGGAAGTGATACTTACAGTAGGACACCTGACAATGGCTGAAGTGGAAAAGGTTTGAACAAGTGTTGGAGAAGCAAAGCCGGTTGGTGCCAAACCATGTATGCCAAAACCAGTAACTGCACCAGATAGACCGGACCAATTTATGGTGTAAGTCAATATCCTGGTTTCTTTGGTATAAAAAACATCCATAGAACCGAGAGCAGGTGAGGCTGATGGCGGTGCTTGCTGGGCGCCGGTCAATGGTATTGCGGTTTTCTGAAAATCCGTAATTTTTTTCAGTTCAGCATCTGGTTCACAAGATGTAATTACGAGTAAAAATGAAAGTAAAAGCAGGGGTAAAGCAGTTAGTTTAATCAATTTCATGATTTTCGGTATTTGTGGTAAAAATAAGAAGTTTTTCTAAATGGCAATACTTTTCAATAAATAGGTAAAACCCTGTGAGTAAACTGTTTATTTGAGCTTACTTTTTATTTCCTGCAGTTTGAGCAAAGCTTCCACCGGGGTCAGCCGGTTGATATCAGTTCCCTCCAGCAATTTTCGGATCTCGTCAAATGTTTCACTATGGGCATCAAAAATGGAAAGCTGCATTTTTGGGGCTGATATTCCTTTTATTTTTTCATCCATATTTTCTGCCTTTCCCGTTTCATGGATACTCTCCAAATGTTTTAGTATTTCATTTGCCCGGTCAATCAAAGACGGGGGCATCCCGGCCATTTTAGCCACATGTATACCAAAACTATGGGTACTGCCGCCACGGGCCAGTTTGCGCAGAAAAATGATCTTATTCCCCACTTCTTTATTGGTGACATGATAATTTTTTACTCTCGGAAACTTATCCTCCAGTTCATTCAATTCATGATAGTGGGTGGCAAACAGCGTTTTCGGCTGATGCGGCGAGTTATGTAAATGTTCAGCAATACTCCAGGCAATGGAAATACCATCATAAGTGGAAGTGCCTCTTCCTATTTCATCTAACAGAATCAAGCTCCTGCCTGTAATGTTATTAATGATTGAAGCAGTTTCATTCATCTCCACCATAAAAGTGGACTCGCCGCCGGATAAATTATCAGAAGCTCCGACCCTGGTGAATATCTTATCCGTTAATGATATCCTGGCTTCAGCTGCGGGAACAAAAGAACCAGTATGTGCCATGAGTGTAATCAGCGCCGTTTGCCGCAGCAGGGCGGATTTACCACTCATATTTGGCCCGGTCAGTATAATTATCTGTTGTTCTGCTTTATTCAATTCAAGATCGTTGCTGATATATGGTTCTCCAACCGGGAGGTTTCTTTCAATTACAGGATGCCGTCCATCTTTTATGATCCATTCATCGCCGGTGTGCAATTGTGGTTTTTTATACTGATACTGGATGGCATTTTGCGCAAAGCAGCAGAGGCAATCCATAATGGCCAGCAGGTTGCCGTTGGTCTGTACTGGTGCCAGATAATCAAAAAGCTCATTCAGCAATGCTTCATATAACTCCCCTTCAATCTTCAAAATCTTTTCTTCGGCTCCCGTGATTTTTTCTTCGTATTCTTTTAATTCGGGAGTAATGTAACGTTCAGCATTGGCCAGTGTCTGCTTGCGCATCCATTCAGCCGGCACTTTATTTTTTTGGGAGTTGGTCACTTCCAGGTAATAACCGAAAACATTATTAAATCCAATCTTCAACGAACCGATACCTGTTCTTTCTGCTTCTTTTAATTGCAGTTGCGTTAAATATTCTTTTCCACTGAATGCAATTTTCCTGAGTTCATCCAGTTCATTGCTTACTCCGCTGTTCATCATACCCCCTTTAGCAGCAAGGGCCGGAGGATTCTCAACGATTTCTTTAAATATTTTTTCTGCTATATAAGGACAGGGATTCAGTGCATCGCCCAGTCGTTTCAGGTATTCATTGGCTGATGATAAGCATATTTGTTTTACTGCATCTGCCTGTTTCAGGCCCCTTGCCAGTTGCAATACCTCTCTGGGATTGATTTTTTTCATAGGGATCTTGGAAACCAACCTTTCGATATCTCCACATTGTTTGATGTGCAGGCTGATCTTGTTCCGCAGATCCGTTTCTTTTATCAGGTATTCAACTGTGTCTAACCGTTCATTTATTTTCTGGATATCTTTTAACGGGAAAACAATCCACCTCTTTAGCAACCGGGCACCCATTGGTGAAACGGTATTGTCTAAGATGCTGAGCAGCGTATGATTTCCTTCAGAGTTACCATACACTAATTCAAGGTTCCGGATGGTAAACCGGTCCATCCATAAGAAATCATCACGATCTATCCGTTGTAATGAAATAATGTGCTGCAGGTTGGGATGTTCGGTATCCTTTAAATAATGGATAATGGCTCCGGCAGCAATCAAGCCATTTTTCAGTTCTTCAACACCAAATCCCTTTAAGGAATGGGTTTGAAAATGTTTCAGTAGTGTATCTTCAGCATAAGATGAATCAAAAATCCATTCATCTAAAGTATATGTGTATATCTTACTATTAAAATATTCTTTGAATTTCTTTTGCTGGTGCCGCTGGAAAACAACTTCTGCAGGCTTAAAACTTTGCAGCAATTTATCAGCATATTCCCGGTCGCCTTCGGCAATAAAAAATTCCCCCGTTGAAATATCAAGAAAAGCCAATCCGTATTGTTCGTACTGAGCACCGGTCGAAGTATCTGCAAAATGAACAGCTGCTAAAAAATTATTGCTGTGATGCTCGAGCAATTTATCATTTACAGTGGTACCGGGAGTGACCATATCTGTCACTCCTCTTTTTACAATGCCCTTGGCGAGTTTTGGATCTTCTAATTGGTCGCAAATAGCCACCCGGTGACCAGCCTTAACCAGTTTGTGCAGATAGGTATCCAGGGCATGGTGGGGGAATCCTGCCAATTCTGATGAAGCTGCCGCCCCGTTATTTCTTTTGGTTAAAGTAATGCCCAGTACCTGTGAAGCCAGCACCGCATCCTGTCCGAAGGTTTCATAAAAATCTCCTACTCTGAACAGCAAGATAGCATCGGGGTATTTCTGCTTGATGGCCCGGTGCTGCTGCATCATTGGTGTATCGGAACTCGCTGTTTTCGCCATTGCATGTCCCGGTTTATCGGGAGACGACAAAAATAAGGAAGTGTTTATGTAAGATTTTCTCTTTCTGCATCTGTTAAAAAATAAAATTTGCCATGAAGAAATTTCTCCTGTTAGCCGGGATAGTACTTTCCTGTGCCGTATCAAACGCCCAAAACACTCCAAGCGAAAAATGGGATACAGTAAGAACCGATGCCGGTATGAATAACGCTACTGTTTATTTTGGCTACGGCGCCGAACTGACTCATGAATCCAAAGTCAAAGTGGATGCTTCCACCAGAATAATTGTTATCAACCAGCTTAGTACCAATGTGGATATAAACAGCCTGCAGGTAAGTGTGCCTGAAGATGTTGCGCTTTTATCACAACGGTACAGTGTATTTTATCCAGTGCCACCACCTATAGTAAAAGTAAAAGAAGTGGAAAGATTGGAAGACAGTATCCTGCTGGTGCAAAAAGAGATCAGCCGGTTGGATAATTTGATTGTTATTGACCAGGAAATTCTGACCAAAACAGGATTACTGATAGAAACTACTGTCAATAAAACAAATGAAAAGCCTGTTACCAGCGATGAATTACTGAAATTGCTGGAATACTACACAGCCAAAATTGAAAAGTCAAAGACCAATATTTATAATAATAAACAAACCATCAACCAATTAAATGTCCGCATTGCAGAGATCCGAAAAAAGATTGCAGGCATTACTGCAGTGACTCCTGT
>Ga0209063_1001070_pt1 | contig 15024 bp, 14 predicted proteins | sample KloWWTmeKNB19Kit_FD_187177 | JGI IMG/M metagenome (GOLD analysis project Ga0209063, IMG submission 187177) | Active sludge microbial communities from Klosterneuburg, Austria, studying microevolution and ecology of nitrifiers - Klosterneuburg... | ecosystem: Engineered > WWTP > Aerobic digester >...
GCGGTCGTCCGCCAGATCGCGCTGCCCGTGGGTGGTGGCGTTGAAGTCCACGCGGTCGATGATGCCTTGCAGCAGCGGGTTGGCCTTGGCCACATCGCGCAGGTGGGTCGTGAGCTGCTCGCCGATCTTGTCGCTGAGCTTGCGCACCACGCTCCACACGGGCTCATCGGGATCGGCCGGCACCAGCGGCAGGTAGAAGCGCACGAGCTTCTTGTCGGCCTTCACCAGCCGGAAGGCTTTTTCGCGCGAGCCCACCTCGGCGGCGATGCGGTCCAGCTCATCGTCGAATACGTCGCACAGCCGCTTGGTGAAGATGAGCGGCAGGATTGTCCTTGTAACTACGGAGGACTTGGCACCCCGGATGGAGTAGGCGGCGTCCCAGAGCTTGGTTTCGAGGCTAGCCTTTTCGTTGTCCTTTTCTGTGGCGGCCACCCAAGTGCCGGTCCATGGGCCGGGCGCGGTTTGGCCGCTGGGCTTCTTGGCGGCGGAGCCGTTGGGGTTGGGGCCTTTATCGGTGGCCTCGGCCTTTTTGGCCTTTGGTGTTCTAGCGGTCGGCATGGAGGTCTTCTGGTTCCTTGGTACTTGGCTTACGGTGGGTTAAAGTAGATCGGGCAAGGGAATGGTCGGTTGGTAGCTGTCAGTTGGTGGATGCTTTGTGCTTAGAGGCCAAATGGCTTTTAAAGGCCTAGCGGCTTAAGCCGCCCAATTGCCAATTGCCAATTGGCAATGCAGCCAGGAGCCAAGAGCCAACAGCCTTCAGAAGCCCAGCGGCCCAGCGCTCCAGTCCCCACACGGCGGCTCCTCCAGATCGGGCAAGGGGCCTGTTGCCAAGACCTCATCGAACCGCACCGTAACCCGCACCCCGCAGCCGCACGCGGTTTCCTCCAGCACTTGGCTGCTGTTGGGCCAGAGGCTGGCGAGGGTGTAGCGGCGGTGGGTCTTCCACAGCAGTTGGTGGGTAAGGGGGTGCAGCACCGGGTCGCTGCACAGCAGGTGGAAGATGGGGGCATAGGGCAGCGGGTCGTGCAGATGGACCCAGAGCACCAGTTGCAGGTGGTGCAGGCTGGAACAGGGGAGCAGCAGGCCGGTGTGCGGCAGCTTCACGCGGTAGAAGTGGAAGGGCCAACGCGAGTACGGTCCGAGGTGGAAGCGCAGGGGGTGGTGTTTGCCTTGGCCGCGCTTGTGCGGGGCGAGCATGCGGCGGAGTTCGGGCAGCAGCCGGGGCAGGGGCGTGGGCAGTGCGGCGCGTTGCGGTTCGGCCTTGAGGCAAAAGGCTTCGGGGTGGTGCAGGTGCAGGCGGAGTTGGGGCCGAGAACCGGACATGTGCGGCAGTTCCAAGCCAACGGCTTTTAGGCACAGGGGTGTGCAAGCAGGCGTACCCATGGTGGTGGGGTGGTTGGGTAGGGTGATGCGCGCTGGGCGCCTACGGGGCCTACGAACCCGCCGCCCACCGGTGGGCACGGCCGAGAACGGATCCGGTGTTGCGCTTTGAACGCCCCCTCACCTTCGCTATCCTTCTATACACGGTGCGCAATGCCCTTTCCGCCTTGGCCCTCCAGTGCCCGCCGGTGGGTGTCGCTCTTGGACCCCGTTTGCACCTCTCTGCGGTAGTTTGAAATTGAGCCAGCGCCGGTGCATTTGGGCCGGTGGCCGGCTTCGACTTTTGAACCAGTGGCCGGTGAATACGCACGGGATAGGACCGACCGGGGCCGCTTGTTGGGCATGCCATGGCCATTTTCTTCTACAACATGGCCGCTGGTATGTAGTACACGGCGGCGATGTCGTAGTAGGTCGCGGCAAGTAGGTAGTACAACCTGGCTGTTCAGTAGTAAGTACCGGCAAGTAGGTAGTAGGTCGCGGCGATGTTGTAGTAAGTAGCGGCAAGTAGGTAGTATGCCGTGGCGATGTTGTAGTAACCCGTGGTGGTGTTGTAGTAGGTCGCGGCAAGTAGGTAGTAACCCGTGGTGGTGTTGTAGTAGGTCGCGGCAAGTAAGTAGTAACTCGTGGCGATGTTGTAGTAGGTCGCGGCAAGTATGTAGTGACCCGTGGCGATGGTGTAGTAGGTCGCGGCAAGTATGTAGCAAGTGGCGACGATGTTGTAGTGAGTAGCGGCTACCTCCTACAAGAAAATGCTTCGCAACTTGTTAAAATGGTGGTGTAGGTCTGTCGGAGCGCCGAAGAAATAGACCCGAACGCTTCGTCCCTTGGTGTTAAAATTCGGATAACGACCAGCTGTGGGCCGCTGGGGACGCGGCTTATGTTTTCAACATCAAATACGGGTGCAACGTTGCAAGGGGCTGTTTGCGCTTACCGGCTTGGTCAGCAAATAGGCACAGGATGGCGATCCGCTCCTGTACCTGCCGAGACCAAAGTCGAGCAAAGGACTTGAAACCCGAGAAATACCTTAAACGAGCAATCCGATGAGAATCATCAAAGCAGGACTGAGCGGCCTTCGGGTCGCCGACTTAGTGGGCAAGACGAAGCACGTGATAAGCAAGATGACGGGTAACGTCAGCTTCGCTTCTCCTTCGCCGAGTCTGGCCGAAGTGAGCGCGACGCTTGCGATCCTTGAGGCGGCCATTCCGGCAGCCCAGGACCGTTCGAGCAGTGCGATCGCCACCAAGAACTCCACTGCGAAGAAACTCCACGGTCAGTTGGTGCAGCTGGCGCGCTATGTGAATAGCGTGGCCGGTGGCGACATCGACATGGCCGTGCGCAGTGGCTTCGAGTTGGCGAAAGTTCCTGATCCGATCGATAAGTTGGAGGCGCCGTCGAATTTCAACGGGCATACCGGGACCATTGCAGGGGAAGTACTCCTGCGTTGGAAAGGGGTGCGTGGTGGACGCTTGTACTACACGTACAAGTGCGACGGCGACCCGACGAATGCCGAGAGCACGTGGACCCTTATTGGCACGACCAGTAAGGCCCGTATCACGGTGAAAGGTCTGATCACGGACAAGCAGTATTCGTTCCGGGTCTCCGCGGTAGGCGCGGTAGGCGAAGGACCCATGAGCGAAAAGGTAACGGCGAAAGCCGCTTAAGCACGGAACACAGGCAGGTACTGGGAACGTACACCCTACTAAGCAACAGCCCCCGCGGATCGTCGGGGGCTGTTGCGTTGGGGGTGTTGGCCGAAGGGGCAGCGCCGCTGTTAGGGGGAGCGCTAGCGTCCGCTAGCGGATAACCTGCCCCCCGTTCCTTCCGTTATAGGGTCAATTGTCAAGGCCATGATCCTACCAGACATGAGAGCCGTCGATGTGCTGCGCCATGCGCAGCGTGACCTGCCCGCCGTGGAGCGCAAGTTCCAACGGGCCAAGGAACTCTTGGTGCGCCGCCAGCTGAAGGGCGACCGCAAGGCCGTAGTGATCGAGATACACCCCTACAAGGCCCCCAGCCACAACAACTGGCTGGTGGTGTTGCGTTGTTGCAAGGCCGGTATGCAAGCCTTCCACTATTGCTGGTACCGGGGCGCGGACCGCCGCATGCGCGCCATTTACGTGCGGCCCGATGGGGGCACCGCCTTCCACTACAGCAAGCACGTGTTCGATCAGTACAGCGACCGCTTCAGCCCGGACGTAACGGCCGAGGAACGCTTGCGGCAGTTCTTTCTGGAGAACCACCTATGGGCCGCCCACACCGTGGACCTGATGGCCGACCAGATCGAGGACATCGTTAGCGTGAACCAAGGCTGGCTCTTCGGCGTGCGCGATCCGGAGGAGAACCTCACCCTACTGACCACCTTCGTGGACCAAGGCAAGTTCTTCCCGGACCAGCATGCGCTGGAGGAACGCCTCGAATTCGAACGCCTCCTTGCAGGCATGGGCGAAGGCAAACGCAACCTCATTCGCAAGTTGCGCGAGGCTAGCGAAGGCGAGCAACGGAAGGTGGCTTGAGGGCGTGCGTTACACGTTCCGTGTGCAGGCCACGACCAGCGCAGGCATCAGCCAAATGAGCAAAGAGCGGAGCAACATCGCCGCCCAAGCGCTTAGCCAATACGCTTCGGCCCCGCACGGTCTTCCGCGACGGTTCTTCCCGTAACAAGCAGCAATACCCTTACGCTTTCGCCACCCGCTTCGCCTTCGGATCCACCGGCATGGTGCCGAAGATGTGGTCCCAGAGCGGGGAGCTGACGCCGAAAGCACCTTCATCGCCTACGTAGTGGTGCAGGTTGTGGTGCTTCCACAGTATGCCGAAGAGGTTCTTGGGCGGGTTCATGGTATGCACCGCGTAATGGATCATGAGGTAGCAGGCATAGCCCGTCATGAAACCGCCACCGAAGGCGATGCCGCTGGGGCCGAGTACCAAACGGAACAGGCCCATGAAGGCCGAAGCGAGCACGATGGAGACCAGTGGGGGCAGTGCCAAGCGCTTCTTGTCGCGCGGGTGGTCGTGGTGTACGCCGTGCATCAGGTACTGCATGCGCACCTTGCGCGCACTGCCTGCCGTGCCCATGTGGTAGAGCTTGCGGTGGGCGATGTATTCGATGAAGGTGAAGAACAGCACGCCGGCACCATACAAGGAGAGGGTGGCGACCACGCTGAATTCCAGTTGATGGACGGAGACGTAACACGCGGCGATGCCCAAACCGAAGAACAGGGTCAACGGTACGGCGATATGCGTTTTGGTGAATGCTTCCAGTATGGGGTTCTGGAAGATGCGTCCGCTTGAAGAGTTCGTTGAGGCCATGACGATACGATGGCGCGAAATTAACCTTACTTGATCGGAACGCCTTGGTGAGGATCAGGGATCCCCTTAGCAGAGCGACTGTACAAGCCGCTGTGAGAACCAACCTTGGATCCGTGAATTCGACCGGGAGGTGTTCCCCGTATCGCTCGGAAGGCTACTTTTGCCGCCGTTCTTGTAAGGGCAATTAGCTCAGCTGGTTTAGAGCACTACCTCGACAAGGTAGGGGTCGCTGGTTCGAATCCGGCATTGCCCACCACATATCGCCGCGACCCGCATCTTCCCGGTGGGTCCGGCTTCCTTCCAGCAACGGGCGTCAGGGCCCGCTGTTCCGATCAAGGTGGATGTGCGATGAATACGACGAACCGGGAAAGATCCATGCCGCATTCCGTTCTCCCGCACTATTCCTGCTGCATTCCCATGGCCGTGCAGGCTGGTCCGGAAGTGACCATTTCGATGCTCCTCGTCCAATAGCCGGTTTCCAGCTCTCCCAACGTGCTATTCAAGAAGAAGACCAAGCCGGACAGTCAGCTCAGTGACGAAGAACTCGTTACCGAGCTTCAGCGCCAAATGGACGCTGACCGGTTCGGTGTGCTCTATGACCGGTATACCGCCAAGGTGTACCAGAAGTGTATGGGGATGACGCGAGATCAAGAATTGGCCAAGGACCTTACCCACGACATCTTCCTGAAGGCGTTCGTGAATCTGTCCAAATTCGACCATCGCAGTAAATTCAGCACGTGGCTGTACAGCGTCACTTACAATTACTGCCTGGACCATCTGCGCAAGAAACAGCGCTACCGAACCACGGAATTGAAGGAGGAAACGGCCATAGCGGATGGGGCGGAGGACCGCTCGGAGATCGAACTGCTTTCCTTGCGTTCCGATCGGTTGGAGCCTGTACTGGCCGCATTGGAAGCCGGTGATCGGGCCATCCTGCTGATGCGCTACCAGGACGAACTCTCGGTGAAGGAAATGGCAGAGATCCTCGCGCTTTCGGAAAGTGCCGTGAAAATGCGGTCGCTGCGGGCACGGGAACGCGCGTTGGGCATGTATCAACAACTCTATCACGAAGAAGCATGATGGAGAATCCGTTCCAGATCATCCGTTCCACGGACCAGCCACCGGAGCACTTGCGCAAGGAGGTGATGACGAGCGTGAAGTTGGTCATGCTCGTAATGCGCTTCCTCCAGCTCTTCGTCGCGGACTTCTCCATGTCCGCCTTCGACAAGGTGCGCCGCGTAGACCCCACTACTCCCGCCAAGGGCAAAGGACCAACCACTGAAACCACCCCGTGATCATGGATATCGATCTCCTACAAGCCAGTTTGTCCAAAGCCTTCGAACAGTATGTCGTCGGCATCATCAATGGGTTGCCGAGCGTGTTCAGCGGCCTCATCATCCTGCTCCTGGGTTGGCTCATCGCCAAAGGAATTCGCGCGGTGGTGAAGAACATGGTGCGCCGCACCGGATTGGATGCGGCGGCAGAACGGAGCGGCGTGCTCGACGTATTGGGCAAAGTGGGGGTGAAGAGCTTGGGCGGTTTCCTCGGAATGCTCGTGTATGCCTTGGTGTTGCTCATCTTCCTGGTGGCCGCTGCCGATGCCATGCACCTAGCGGGCGTTACCCGTGCCATCGATGGTTTCTTTGGCTACCTGCCCACTTTGTTGACCGCCCTAGTGATCTTCCTGGTCGGCCTCTGGGGTGCGGAAAAGGCCAAGGTCATGATGGCGACCACCATGGAAAGCATGGGCCTGGGTGGTGGCAAGGTGCTGGCCTCGGTGCTCTTCGGGGTCATCGTGCTCCTCAGTTCCATTACCGCGTTGAACATGGCGGGCATCGATACCACGTTGATCACCTCCAACCTGGTGATCGTGGTGGCGGGTGTGCTGCTCGCATTCGCCATCGCCTACGGATTCGCGGCGCGCGATGTGCTCACCAACATCCTGGGCAGCTACTACGGCAAGGATCGGTTCAGCGTCGGCATGCGTGTGCGCATCGGGAACGACGAAGGGGTGATCGAGAAGATCGATAGCGTGAGCATCGCGATCCGGACAGCGGACCGGTTGGTGCTGATCCCAACCCGACAATTGGTTACCGAACGCATCGAGGTGCTGGATGACGGAACCCAAGACCAATGATACATCAGTGCTAACGTGGATCCCCGGTCACCATAAACCCATCACACCACCATGGACCAACCTGTAGAACAACTCGGAAACTGGACCGAACGCGGAGTGCAACTCCTTCTTGAGCACGGCCCCAAAGTGCTAATGGCACTTGTGGTGCTCTGGATCGGGTCCATGCTCGTGCGCATGATCGGTCGGATGTTGGACAAGGTGATGGAAAAGCGCGGCGTGGAAGCGACGTTGAAACGTTTCTTGCACAGCTTGGTCACCATCGCCCTGCGGATCCTCGTCTTCATCACCGCCATCCAGATGTTGGGTGTGGCCACCACCAGTTTCGTGGCCATCATCGGTGCCGCAGGCTTGGCCGTGGGTCTGGCCCTTCAAGGGACGCTGGCGAACTTCGCGGGCGGTACATTGATACTCTTGTTCAAACCCTACAAGGTGGGCGACCTCATTGAAGCACAAGGCGTATTGGGTGTCGTGAAGGAGATCCAGATCTTCACCACCGTGATGCTCACTCCGGAGAACAAGACGGCCATCATTCCGAACGGGGCCATGGCGAACGGCAACATCATCAACTACAGCCACGACGGCAAGATGCGTGTGGACCTCACCTTCGGGATCTCTTACGGCGAGCCTTTGGACAAAGCGAGGAAGGTGTTGGAGGAAGTGATGGCCAATGACCCGCTCGTACTCATCGAACCAGCACCAAGCGTAACGGTGAGCAAGCTGAACTTGGAAGGGATGGAACTGGCCGTTCGCCCGTGGTGCGATCCCAAGGATCATTGGACCGTTTACTTTGGTACTTTGGAGCAAGGCATCATGGCCATTCAGGCTGCCGGTATCAAAGGCCCACGACCAAGCATGACCATTACCAACCAAACCAATTGAGAAAAGGCATATGACACGATACGTACTCTCTATTCTTGCCAGCGCGGCATTCCTGCCACTCGCGGCACAGAATGATGTGGATACCGAGGACCGCGATGCATCCGCAGCGGCCATGCAAGCAGCACTTCCGCCGGATACCATTCCGAACGGTTGGCAGCGCAGTGGCATCTTCAACATCAACATGACCCAAGTGAACCTCACCAATTGGGCCGCCGGTGGTTTCAGCTCGGTGAGCGGCATCGCCATGTTCAACGGTACCGCCAACTGGAAGAAGGACCGCAAGGCATGGGACAATAGCTTGATCCTTGCGTTCGGTGGCCAGCACATCCACAACGGGTCTAGTCCGCAGAAGACCGATGACCGCATTGAACTGAACAGCAAGTACGGCTACGAACTGAAGAAGAGCCTCTACCTCGCCGGTGTGTTCCAGTTCCGCTCCCAGTTCACAGAGGGCTTCAATGCCGATGGGGATCGCATTTCCAATTTCCTCGCTCCGGGTTACGCGCTTCTCGGCGTTGGTCTGGACTACCGCCCCAGCGAGAATTTCACGGTGTTCTTCTCGCCGCTTACGGCACGTATGATCATTATGAACGACAAGACCCTCTTCGGCGGAAGCACGGATCCCGACTTGCGGGTCTATGGCGTAAAGAACGGCAGCACCACCGAACTGGAAGTGGGCGGTTACGTCCGGATGCAATACAAGCGCGAACTGGCCAAGAACATCACCTTCCTCACCCGTGGGGATCTGTTCAGCAACTACCTACGCAACCCACAGAACATCGATGTGACCTGGGAGACCTTGTGGACCTTCAAGGTGAACGAGTGGTTCGCCGCAACGTTGAACACGGTGTTGATCTACGACCACGATACCAACCTGCCGAAGGTGAACCCCGAAGGGCTGCCTTACACTGGGCCCGCCACGCAGTTCAAACAGACCTTGGGTATCGGCCTCAGCTTCAAACTCTGACCGAACCGCCGGAACGTTGAAAGGGCTGCTTCGGCGGCCCTTTCTGATTCAATGACCTTTGTGTACGGGTTCGAACAGTGCGTTGCCGTTCCAATTTCCCGAACGTCGATACAGGCGAAGGCGCTTCACGCGCAGGGGCCCGAGACTGCCATTCATCAAATAGGCTGTTACCCGATCCGGTCGTACACCGGGCATGGCCCATCCCGGCGATGCCGAGGCACAGAGTAGAACACGTTCCGATCCAGTGAACGTGTCCAAATGTCCACCGCGCGTGAAGAGCGTTGGATCGCCTTTGTTGAATCCAACTACGACGGAAACACTGGTCCTCCCTGGGGGCTGTTCCAATTCGAGCACCGCGTCGAATTCATCCTGAACGTGGAATCCCGGCGCAAAAGGGATCTGGACCGCAACGCCGAATTCACGGCCGCTGAGTTCCCAATAGGTGGATCGCTTTGTTGCATCGTGCCGCACCGGTAGGTCATCGTGGATGTCCCAAACACCTCCCCAATGCCGCGCTGGAGTGGCTTCTGCGATCAGTGTTCGATCGTGGACACGTGCTTCAGTGGAGTCGTCCGTCAATACGTAGACCTGACCCTCCAAATGGTCCTGCCGTTCCACCACATACGGGAAGTGGACCTGCACGCGCGCAAGGTCTTCTGGCTCTGCGCCATTGGATATGCCCAAGACCACCTTGCCACTCTTCGTCAAACGCAAGAGGCTGTCCAAGGCACCCGGTGTAACGTTTCCACGTAGCTGTACGAATTGCAGGTCCAACCCTTCTTGTCCTGACCGGTCCAAGTAGAACTGCACTTGTGGTGCGGCCGCGTCGAAGAGCACCAAGGTCCTGTCCGCACCGGACTCCTTCACCGTGCGGATCGCGGTCTGTACCATGGCCTCATACCGCGAGCCTTGGAACATTTGGTAGTGTTCGCGCTCCACGAGCAAGGAGTACGTACTCGCGCCGACCAACCCGGCGCAGATCACCAGCGTCCATCGTCGATCCAAATTGCGCAGACCGGCGAAGAGTGCCATCAGAACGAAAGGGAAACTGAAGATCAGCATGGAATACTGGAGCACCGGGGAACGCCAAATACTATAACCATAGCCGATCACCAGGGGTGCAAGGCCCCACAGGGGAAGGATCCATTGCGCTGGGGAAGGTGACGCACCATTCTTGATCCGCATTACCAAGGCCAGCAACAGCACGAAGCCGACCGTTCCCCCGAGGATCCAGGAGAAATGAAGGATCCAAGCGCCGTACTCCAGCAACCAATCAGGATCCGGTGGCTGCAACCAACCATCCAGACCGCCCATGCTGAGTTGCTTCCAAAAGATCGGGATATTCGGCAGGTAGAGCAGGGCCGCGACCGCGCACATCCGGATGTAGCCGCGCCGTTGTTCCTTCCGAAGTAGGAAGAACCCACTGAGCACCATGATCCCTGCAAGCAACAGGGTGAAGTGATGCGTGTACGCACACAGCACAATGGCTACACCGGTACCGACCCAATTGCGGCGTGTTCCGAACGCCACGTACCTCGTCAATTGATCCGCCAACAAGGCGGTGGTGAAGAAGCCGAAGGCATAGGGCCTTGCGATCTGCGCGTAGAGCACCGTGTATTGAAGCGTGGCCAGCAAGGCCGTGACCACCAGCGCAGTGGGCGCAGAGGTGCATGCCAATGCGAACCGGTACAGCAGGAAGAGCGCGGCCAATGCGAGCACGATGAAGGGGAGTTTGACCACTCCTTCTCCCATCCCGAAGACCTTGGTCCAAGCCCACTCGAAGACCTGCACGCCCGGCGGATGCGTATCCAGTTCGATCACTCCACGTTGGATCGTTTCGCCCAAGGTGGGGTAGATGCGTACCAAGGCACTGAGCTCATCGTGGGTATACGATAGATCCTGGATCCCCCAGAACCGCAGCAGAGCGGCCAGTGCGAACAACGCAAGAAAGGTGGTGCGTACCCATGGCTCACCGGGGAACCACTGCTTTCCATACCGTGCGATATGCTCGCGCCAATGCATCTTCAGCCTTCACGGTCCATGTCGCGCTGCACGTCCTTCGCCTTCAGGCTCTCCCGTTTATCGAATAGCTTCTTGCCTTTGGCGAGGGCGATCTCCAATTTGGCATAGCCGTTCTTGGCAATGAACAGGCGCGTAGGAATGATCGTGATACCGGAGTCCTTCAGCTTCTTCTTCAACTTGTCCAACTCGCGTTGGTGCAGCAGTAGCCTGCGGTCCCGTTTCGGTTCGTGTACATAGTTCGGGTTGGACCCGTACGGGTTGATCTGCATGGCGCGAACCACCAGTTCACTGCCCACGAACGCGCAGAACGCCTCGTTCAGACTCGCACCACCAGCGCGGATGCTCTTGATCTCGGAGCCCGTCAACACCATACCGCATTCGAAGGTATCGAGCAGGTGGTACTCGAAACCAGCTCGGCGGTTCTTCACATCGATGGTCGGGGAGGCCATGGGCCGCGAAACTACGGCGAGTGCGGGTGGGTTGTACGGCCACTTTGGACTTCGACACTACCCCAATGCCACATCCAACACCATCATCACGATGAAGCCGCCGATGAAGCCCAACGTGGCAATGTCCGTATTCTCGTCCTGCTGGGTCTCTGGGATCACTTCCTCCACCACCACGTAGATCATGGCGCCGGCAGCAAATGCGAGGGCATAGGGGAGGATGGGTTGCATCCAAAGCACCGCCACTGCACCGATCACTCCGGCGATGGGTTCTACGATCGCGCTCAGTTGTCCATAGAAGAAGCTGCGACGACGACTAACGCCCAAGCGACGCAAGGGCATGCTGACGGCCATGCCTTCGGGGAAGTTCTGCAGTCCGATGCCGATGGCCAGCGCCACGGCCGCTCCGATCGTGGCCTCCGGGATCCCCGCAGCCACACCACCGAAGAGGACACCCACAGCAAGGCCTTCCGGAATGTTGTGCAGCGTGATGGCCAGGATCAGCAACGTGCTACGGCGCCACTGCGTCTTCGGGCCTTCGCTCTTGCTCGGGTCGAAGTTGATGTGCAGGTGCGGAACATACTTGTCCAGTACGAAAATGAAGAGCGCACCCATGGCGAAACCGACCGCTGGGGGAAGCCACTTGATCATCCCCATGCGCTCGCTCATTTCGATGCTGGGTGCCAACAGGCTCCAATAGCTCGCCGCGATCATCACCCCACCGGTGAAGCCGAGCATGCCATCCAGCCACTTGCGGCTCAGGTTCTTGAAGAAGAAGACCACCGAGGCCCCCGCAGCCGTGACGAACCAGGTGAACATGGTCGCGATAAAAGCGCCAAGGACCGGGTCCGTGCCCTCGAAGAAGCTGAGGATCTCCTTCATCATGCGTCGTTCTCCACCAACAACTGATCGGCCACTTGTGCCGATAGCGTGTGCATGGGGCCTTGTTTACTGCGCAACTCCACGCTGCCATCGAATTCCAACTTGGTCACCACGGTGAAGACCATGCCGATGCCCATGCCCTTCTGATCGAGCAGATGCAGCAGGCTATCACTCGGGTCATTCACGCGGGCTATGCGTATCCGTTCACCCAAGGCACATTCGGTCAAAGGCTTGATGTCGCGCAATTGCACCTTGCCGTTCCGGTCGGGGATCGGATCGCCGTGAGGGTCGAAGGCCGGATTGCCGAGGTGATCGTCCAGGCCGTTCGTGAGTTTATCGCTGCTCACGTGCTCCAACTGCTCGGCCACTTCATGGACTTCGTCCCAGCCGAATCCGAGCCGTTCCACGAGGAAGGTCTCCCAAAGCCGGTGCTTGCGGATCAACTTCAGCGCAGCGGTCCGACCCTTGGTGGTGAGCTGCACACCGTGATAGGGTTGGTGCTTCACCAGTCCCTTCTCCGCCAGCTTCTTCAACATCACGGTCACGCTGCTGGCCTTGGTGCCGACACGTTCGGCAATGTCCGTGGTGCTAGCACTCATGCCGCTCTGTAATAGGGCATGCACCGCTTTGATGTGGTCCTCTTCGCTGCGCGTGAGCATGATCTGGTTGGGTCAAAGGTAGAAGAATAGCAGGTTCTCGAAAATAAATTAGATGTCTCTAAAGATCGACTAGGTTTGTCCCATGTACCGGGCCGTTCTCATCGTTCTGCTGGTCTTCCATTGCTGTGCTGCACATGCACAAGGCGGTCGTGTCCATGGCCGGTTGATGTCGACAGGGACGATAGTACCCTACGCGAACATTCTGGTGAAAGAGACCCGTATTGGGACGAGTTCGGATCCGACAGGACGATTCACCATCACGGGCGTAACTGCTGGTCAACACGTGTTGCTGATCCGCGCGGTCGGGTTCGAGGAGAAGGGGATCCCTTTCGAATGGTTGAACGGGAAGGACGTGGAACTGGGCACCATCGAACTCGAACCAAGTGCAGTGGACCTTGGGGAAGTGGTCGTTACTGGAACCATGCGCGAAGTATCACGGAGCGATAGTCCGGTCCCTGTGGAAGTGATCACCCCGGCGCTCTTTCGGAAGAATCCGAGCCCGGCCCTGTTCGATGCGGTGGGCATGGTGAATGGTGTAAGGCCGCAGATCAATTGCAGTGTGTGCAATACGGGCGACATCCACATCAACGGAATGGAAGGTCCATACACCATGGTGTTGATCGACGGCATGCCGATCGTGAGTGGATTGAGTACGGTGTACGGACTGAGCGGGATCCCGACCAGCTTGGTGGAGCGCGTGGAAGTCGTGAAAGGCCCTGGATCTTCGCTCTATGGAAGCGAGGCCATGGGAGGGTTGGTGAATGTGATCACGAAGGATCCGGCTTTGGCTCCAAAGGCAGCGGTGGATCTGATGGCCACTTCGTGGCAGGAGTACAATGCGGATATCGGTCTGCGTTTCGGGCAGAAGAAGGTGAACGACCTCCTTGGAGTGACCGTATTCCGTTACCATGATCCGCGAGACAACAACGGAGATGGCTTCACGGACGTCACGTTGCAGAACCGGGTTTCCATATTCAATAAGCTTTCCTTCCGACGCCCGGACCGCAAGGTGGCGAGCATCGCAGCACGTTACGTACACGAGGATCGTTGGGGAGGGCAAATGGATTGGACCCCGGCCTTCGCTGGTGGTGATAGCCTGTACGGCGAGTCCATATCCACGCGGCGCTGGGAAGTGATCGGTCAGTATCAACTCCCTGTTCCGGGAAAGATCATCGCGCAGTTCAGTGCGAACGGACACCAGCAACGATCCTGGTACGGGATCACGCCGTACGATGCGGATCAGCGGGTGCTCTTCGCACAACTCTTTGGTACACGGCGACTCGGAGCCCGGCACGAAACGACCTGTGGACTTGCGTACCGACACACGTGGTACGATGACAATACGAGCGCAACGACCACGATCCGGAATGGCGATGTGACGAATGCCCCGAATGTGATGCCGCTCCCGGGTTTCTTCTTGCAGGATGAATGGAGCATGACCGAAATGCACAAACTGTTGATCGGTTATCGCTTGGACCATGATGTCAACCACGGTGTGGTGCGATCCCCACGGTTGGCCTATAAATGGGCACCGAACGGTCGATGGGCCGTGCGCGCCAACTTCGGCACTGGTTACCGGGTCGTGAACCTCTTTACCGAGGAACACGCAGCGCTCACCGGAGCCAGACAAGTGCGGATCGAAGGCGACCTCTTGCCCGAACGTTCGCTCAACGCAACCTTGAACGTCGTGCGCAAATGGCCAGGCGAGAAACGCTACTTCGGTTTGGATGGGTCGTTGTTCTACACGTATTTCAGCAACCGCATCCTGCCGGACTATACCACTGATCAGGACCTGATCATCTATCGGAACCTCGATGGTTACGGTGTTTCACGGGGTGCAAGCCTGAACGTTGAGACCAGAGTAGGGAAACCCTTGCGCATTCTCGCTGGTGCTACATGGATGCAGGTGTTCACCACCCAGCAAGGCGTTGCATCCGATCTGTTCTTCGCACCGAAATGGTCGGGGACCTTCACTGCGAGCTATCAACTAACACCCAAGTGGAGTACGGACCTCACCGGCCAATGGTACGGCCCCATGCGCTTGCCAGTTCAACCGAATGACTTCCGACCGGAGCGTTCACCGACCTACGCGTTGCTGAATCTGCAGGCAACGCACAAATTGAATGCACAATTCGAGCTCTACGGTGGCGTGAAGAATGTGCTCGATTTCGTGCCGCAGGATCCGCTGATGCGCCCCTTTGATCCGTTCGACAAGAGATCAATGGATCCGGTCGCGGATCCGAATGGCTACACGTTCGACACGAGTTACATGTACGCCCCCTTGCAAGGTGTACGCGGATTCCTTGGCCTGAGGTGGGTACTGTGAGCCGCTACCTTTGCGGGCCG
>Ga0209063_1001071_pt1 | contig 15016 bp, 21 predicted proteins | sample KloWWTmeKNB19Kit_FD_187177 | JGI IMG/M metagenome (GOLD analysis project Ga0209063, IMG submission 187177) | Active sludge microbial communities from Klosterneuburg, Austria, studying microevolution and ecology of nitrifiers - Klosterneuburg... | ecosystem: Engineered > WWTP > Aerobic digester >...
AATCCGTGCTGGCAAAGAAGTAAGCAGCTCTATTTTTGGCAGATTATTTTTTAAGGAAATCACCATGACTATCAAGATCGGCATCAATGGCTTCGGACGCATCGGACGCAACGTGTTGCGCTCCGCAATTCAAAATTTCTCTGACATCGAAGTCGTTGCCATCAACGACCTGCTGGAGCCCGACTACCTGGCGTACATGCTGCAGTACGACAGCGTGCACGGCCGTTTCAAGGGCACTGTGACCGTGGAAGGCAGCAACATCATCGTCAACGGCAAGAAGATCCGCCTGACGCAAGAGCGCGATCCTTCCAACCTGAAATGGAACGAAGTCGGTGCCGACATCGTGATCGAGTCCACCGGCCTGTTCCTGGACAAAGCCTCCGGTGAAAAACACCTGGCTGCTGGCGCCAAGAAAGTCATTTTCTCTGCGCCTTCCAAAGACGACACCCCCATGTTCGTGTTTGGCGTGAACGACAAAACCTACGCCGGCCAGGCCATCATTTCCAACGCATCCTGCACCACCAACTGCCTGGCACCCGTGGCCAAGGTGTTGAACGACAAGTGGGGCATCAAGCGTGGCCTGATGACCACCGTGCACGCTGCTACGGCCACCCAGAAGACCGTGGACGGTCCTTCCAACAAAGACTGGCGCGGCGGCCGCGGCATTCTGGAAAACATCATCCCCTCCAGCACCGGCGCTGCCAAGGCCGTGGGCGTAGTGATTCCTGAGCTGAACAAGAAGCTCACCGGCATGTCCTTCCGTGTGCCCACGTCCGATGTGTCCGTGGTCGACCTGACCGTCGAGCTGAACAAGGAAGCGTCCTACGAAGAAATCTGTGCCGAAATGAAGGCCCAGTCCGAAGGCGCCCTCAAAGGCGTGCTGGGTTACACCAAGGACAAGGTGGTGGCCACCGACTTCCGCGGCGAGACCTGCACTTCCGTGTTCGATGCCGATGCCGGTATCGCTCTGGACAAGACCTTCCTCAAGATCGTGGCCTGGTACGACAACGAGTGGGGCTACTCCAACAAGTGCCTGGAAATGGTGCGCGTCGTCGCCAAGTAATTCGCCCTGACGCGGATTGCAAAGGCCTCTGCTGGTAACGGCAGGGGCTTTTTTTTCGTATGAACCGGAAATCGGGAGTTGCCCATGTCCAGACGTTCTTTTCCTCTCTCCAAGGTCTACGGCCTGCTGGAACCCGGCCCGGTGGCGTTGCTCAGCACCGCACACAAGGGCAAAGCCAACGTCATGACCATGTCGTGGCACACCATGATGGAGTTCGAGCCACCGCTGGTGGGTTGCGTGGTCAGTGGCCGTGATTTCAGTTTTGCGGCGCTCAAGGCAACACGGCAATGCGTGCTGGGTATTCCGACTGCAGAGCTAGCGCAGAAGGTGGTGGACTGTGGCAACACCTCCGGGCGCGCCATCGACAAATTCGCGGCCTTTGGCCTGACGCCGGTAGCCGCATCGCAGGTGGATGCGCCGCTGATTGACGAGTGCTATGCCAACCTGGAATGCCGGGTGGTCGATACGCGGCTGTTGAACCGCTACAACTTCTTTGTGCTGGAGGTGGTCAAGGCCTGGACCGACCCGGTCTGCAAAATCCCGCGCACTCTGCACCACAGGGGCCACGGGGTGTTCAGCGTGGCGGGTGACACGATCAAGCTGCCGTCCAAGATGAAATAGCGCGGCAAGACACACTGGCCGTGTCCGGTGTATCGTTCGCTCCATTCCAGGAGGCACTATCCCATGGCACATGACACCCCGATCCCCTCGGAAGAGACTGACCTTGTCATTTCCCGCGTGCTGCGCGCACCGCGGGCCAAGCTGTGGCGGGCATGGACCGACCCGGCCTTGCTCCAGGAATGGTGGTGCCCCAAACCGTGGACAACTGAAGTGCGGGAGTTCGACATGCGCCCGGGCGGCGGGTTCTATACCTTCATGCGCGGGCCCGATGGCGGCACCAGCGACAACCCGGGCTGTTTTGTCGATATCGTGGAGCAGCGCAGGCTGGTCTTCACCAACGCGCTGATCACGGGCTGGCGTCCTGCACATTCCTGGCTCACCATGACGGCTGTGATCGAGATGGCCGACGAGGGGGATGGCACCCGCTACGTGGTCACGGCAATGCATCCCGACAAGGCCACCAAAGACCGCCACGCAGAAATGGGATTCTTCGAAGGCTGGAACATCTGCATCGACCAGCTCGATGCGCTGGCTTGCCATTTGCCCTGACGGTGCCTGCTGCGACTTTAGTAATCAAATACGCAGCAAGCCCTCGCAGATATTGCGCAAGCAGCTATCAAATCAGGAGCGATTTGGAATGGTCAGGCCCCGCTGTACTGCCGGCCGGGCCACAAACGCGGCCAGTGCGTGCGCCACATGCGTGAAGTCGGCGTAGCCCACCAGATCACCTGCACCGTAACGCTCGACCAGGTTGCGCACCCACGGGAAGATGGCAATGTCCGCGATGGTGTACTCGTCACCCATGATCCAGCTGCGTGTGGCCAGACGCTGGTCCAGTACGCCCAGCAGGCGTTTGCTCTCGGCCACATAGCGGTCACGCGGGCGCTTGTCGTCATAGTCTTTGCCGGCAAAGAAATGGAAGAAACCCAGCTGCCCGAACATCGGACCGACACCACCCATCTGCCACATCAGCCACTGCACCGTCTCGTAACGCGCGGCAGGGTCGGCGGGCAGGAGCTTGCCGGTTTTCTCGGCCAGGTAGAGCAGGATGGCGCCCGATTCAAATAGGGCCAGCGGCTTGCCACCAGGCCCGTTGGGGTCGAGGATGGCGGGAATCTTGTTGTTGGGAAACGTGCCTACAAACTCGGGCGACATCTGGTCGTTGGTGTCGAAGCTCACCAGATGCGCCTCATACGGCAGGCCGGTTTCTTCCAGCAGGATGGACACCTTCACGCCGTTGGGCGTGGGCAGTGAATACAGCTGCAGGCGCTCCGGGTGCTGCGCGGGCCATTTGCGGGTGACGGAATAAGCGGAGAGGTCGGTCATGGCAGGTTCCTGAATTGCAGTACCAGTTTACGGGGAAGCCGTCGCCATGCGCAGCCTGCGCGCGGCATCCTCGGCCCGTGCATCGTCAATCTCGCGCAACACCGCCTGCATGTCCACATCGGCATGCGCGCGCTCATAGACGCCCGTCAGCACCGTTTCGTTGGAGAGCAGGCCGCTCTGGTACAGGCTCCAGATCTCGGGGCCATAGTCGGTGTGCAGCAGCTCAGGAGCAAACTGGCCAAAGAAGTCGCGCAGGTTGGCCACATCGCGCAGCAGCATGCGCTGCGCATGGTTGTTGCCCGCGGCGTCTACGGCCTGCGGCAGGTCGATGATCACTGGCTCATCCACACCCTCCGCACCCTCGACCCCAGGCGTGTGCGCCAGCAGGATGTTGAACTCCGACAAATCCCCGTGCACCACCCCCGCGCACAGCATGCGCACCACCTCGGCAATCAGCGTGGCGTGGTGGCGCAGTGCCTGTTCGGAGGTAAAGGCCACATCGTTCAGGCGCGGTGCAGCGTCGCCATCGGCGTCGGTCACCAGCTCCATCAGCAGCACGCCATCGTGAAAGTTGTAGGGCTGCGGCACCCGCACGCCAGCCGCGGCCAGGCGGTACAGCGCGTCCACCTCGGCGCTTTGCCACGCGGCTTCCTGCTCCTGGCGGCCAAACTTGCTGCCTTTGGCCATGGCGCGGGCCGAGCGCGAGTTCTTGACCTTGCGGTTTTCGGTGTAGTCCACGGCCTGGCGGAAGCTGCGGTTGTTGGCCTCTTTATAGATCTTGGCGCACAGCGTCTGCTCGCCCGAGCGCACCACAAACACCATGGCTTCTTTGCCGCTCATGAGTTGTCGCACCACGGTGTCGATCAGGCCCTCTTCAATGAGGGATTGGAGTCTGGGGGGTGCTTTCATGGCCTGCTGTGCTGGTCCACGTCTAGCGGCGCGGCAGCGACCAGCCCGCTTGCTGGTTGGCTTTGTCGTTTTCGTAGTCCCAGATGGAGCCACAGCGGTCGCAGCGGTAGCGTGTCACGGTCACGCTGCGTCCGTTGCGATCTTCCTTGCGGTTGTCTCCCTGCACCAGTTCTGCGTGGCCGGGGGCGCGGCGCCAGTTGCGCTGGATGCCACGGCAGGGTTCGCATAGCGCGGCTTCCCGGGCTTCTGCGGCGGCTTTGTAGTTGTCGGTCATGGGTGAGTTTCTCTGGCAGCGCCGTCGGTTGGGTAAGGGTCTGATTGTCGCCGCGCGAGCGAAGTCTGACAAAAGTCAACTCAACACGCGATCCGCGTCCTAACATCGCGCCACAAGGAGGGTTGGTTTATGAATACGCTGACAAAAATGGCTCTGGGGCTCATCGGGCAACTCAAACCCACGCCGCTGGCGTTCGATCCGGGCCAGTCCATCCACCTGCCTGCCCCGACGGTAGTTGGCGGCATGCCCCTGATGCAGGCACTTGGTGCGCGCCAGTCGCAGCGTGATTTCCAGCCTGCGCCGTTGCCCGAGCAAACCCTGTCCGATCTGTTGTGGGCCGCTGCCGGCATCAACCGTGCGGAACTGGGTGGGCGCACCGCCCCCAGTGCCATGAATGCGCAGGAAGTCGATGTGTATGTGGCCCTGGCCACCGGCCTGTACCGCTACGCGCCCAAAGTGCACGAGCTGCATCTGGTGGCGGCCATGGATGTGCGGCGCGTCACCGGCTATCAGGATTTTGTGGACACCGCACCGCTGGACCTGGTGTACGTGGCCGACCACGGCCGCATGAAGACGATTCCGGCCGCGCGCCGCGAATCGTATGCGTCCATGACTGTGGGTGCCATGGCACAAAACGTTTATCTGTATTGCGCTTCGGCCGGGCTGGGGGCTGTGGTGCGCGCCTGGTTTGACCAGAACGCACTGGGGCAGAGCATGGGACTGGATGCGGACCAGCAGATCCTGCTGACCCAGACCGTGGGGTTGCCCGCGGCGGCGGCTTCAGCCAGCCACAGCTAGCGCGCGCAAGCGCTGGTGCGCTGCGTCGTCCAGGTCGGCGGGCACCAGGCGTTTGGCACTCAGGTAGTGGCTGGTAAACACGTCCAGGTAGGCTTCCAGCGTTTGCGCAGCGTGCGTCTCACCGGCCAGCTCCAGGCACAGCGCCGCCACCTCGGAGGTGCAGAAGTGGTCGTCGCGTTTGGAGCGGCGCAGGCGGTAGCGTGACAGCTGCTCGCTCTGCAGGCTCAGCACCGGCAGGTGGTTCAGGAACGGGCTCTTGCGAAACATCTTGCGTGCCTCGGGCCAGGTGGCATCGAGCAGCACGAATAAAGGGCGCTTGCCCGCCGGCAGCGCTGGCGGCAACGTGTTCACCACCCGCGCAGGGTCCACAAATTCGCCGGGGAACACCACATAGGGCTGCCACTGCGGGTCGGCCAGCAGGGCCAGCAGTGCGGGATCTACTTCGGTGCGGGCCCAGCCAAATGCAAAGGTCTCCGGCACCACATCGGCAATCAGCCAGCCCGTGTTGGTCGGCTTGAGCGGCTCGATGTCGAACATGATCAGGCACACGCCCGCCGTCGTCGGCACCACCGGGCGCAGCATGCACAGACAGTGGCTGAACACCACGCGGCAGCCCGGGCAGCGCTCGGAGTTGGAACCCCGGGCCACAAAAGGTTTGGCACTGCGCGCCAGACGGGCGGCGCGCAGGCGGAACACTGCATGAGTTATGGCGTGGGGCTGGGCAGCAGGCATGTCTGATTCTATGTGACCAAACTGGCCTGTAGCCCCCGCGGAATATGCGCAAGCAGCTATAAAAAAAATAGCTGCTGCCGCGGCTTACCCTTTCAGCGCGGCGGCAATCACGGTGCTGATCGGCGTGGTACTGCGCCCGATCAACTGGCTCAGCTGACCGCTGTTGTCAAACAGACCGCCGTTGGCTGCTGCCGCATCGGAGTCTGCCAGCAGCGCTGCAAAGCCTTCGGGCAGACCTACCTTCACCAGCGCGGCCGCATAGTCGGCTTGCGGCTTGTCCACATAGGCCACGGGCTTGCCCGACTGTTTGGCAATCTCGGCTGCAAATTCCGCCAGGGTGAACGACGTGTCGCCCGCCAGCTCGTACACCTTGCCAGCCTGCCCCTCGCGCACCAGCACGGCAGCGGCAGCCGCTGCGTAGTCTGCGCGTGCGGCGGCGGCAATGCGCCCGTCTTTGGCGCTGCCCAGTACCGCACCGTGCTGCACGGCGGTGGGCGCGGTGCCTGCATAGTTCTCGGCATACCAGCCATTGCGCAGTAGCACAAACGGCACGCCCGATGCGCGCAGCGCCGCTTCGGTTTCCTTGTGCTCGGCAGCCAGGCCCAGTGCCGATGTGTCCGCCCGCAGCAGGCTGGTGTAGGCAATCAGCTTCACGCCTGCAGCCTTGGCCGCGTCAATGACGGCGCGGTGTTGCGGAGCACGCTGGCCCACTTCGCTGGAAGAAATCAGCAGCAGCTTGTCCACACCAGCAAACGCGGCCTGCAGTGTGGCGGGTTGCGCATAGTCGGCCTGGCGCACCTGCACGCCCAGGGCGGCCAGGTCCTGCGCCTTGGCGGGCGTGCGCACGGCCGCAACGATGTGGGCCGCCGGCACGCTGCGCAGCAGTTCCTGAATAACGAGACGGCCCAGTTGGCCAGTGGCTCCGGTAACAGCGATCATGGGATACATCCTTGTAAAAAAACAGACAGGCCGCGATAATAGGCAAGGCGCAAACTTTTAGTAAGTACGTACATAAAGGTAAGTACCCCATGGCCATGTCACCCAAAAAGCAGCGCGGCGAGTTGTTCTCCGTCGCCTGCCCGTCCCGTCAGGTTCTGCAGAACGTCACCAGCCGCTGGGGCGTGCTGGTGCTGGTCGCCCTGCTGGAAGGCACCTACCGCTTCAGCGACCTGCGCCGCAAGGTGGGTGGCGTCAGTGAAAAAATGCTGTCCCAGACACTGCAGGCCCTGGAGGCCGACGGCTTCGTGCTGCGCACCGCCCACCCCGTGGTGCCACCCCATGTGGAATACAGCCTCACCCCCATGGGGACCGAAGTGGCGCGCGAGGTGGACAGCCTGGCCGACTGGATCGAGGGCAACCTCTACCGCATCATGAAGCAGCGCAACGCCCGCAGCGCTGCCAGTGCCCACTAACGCCAGGTAGGGCCGGCTAGCGCCCTGCTGCAGGTTTATGCGTTCGCACCCATGGCGTCGATGCGCGCCTGAACCGTCTGCAACACGGCATTGAGCTGCGCGGTTTCCCTGGGCGTGAGCGCACCCAACAGGTCGCGCGCCAGCGCCGCCTCCATGTCGGCAAACCAGCCGCACTTCTGCTCACCTTCAGGCGTCACGGTCAGGCGCCACACGCGGCGGTCGCGCTCGTCGGGCGTGCGCACCAGCAGCTGGTGGTCTTCCAGGTCGCGGATCAGCCGGGCAATCTGCCCCTTGTCGCGCCCCAGGGCCTGCACCAGCTGCTGTTGCGGTGCGCCGGGGTTGCGCTGGCACAGGTACAAGGCGCGCAGGTGCAGCGGCCCCAGGCCCGGTTCGGCATGGCCCTGCATGCGGGTTTTCAGCACCTGCTGCGCGCCGCCAAAGGCTGTCATGAAGGCCACAAAGGTGTGGACTGCGGCCTCGCTGTTGGCCGCGGCATCGGTGGTGGATGTGGTCATGGCATCACATGGTTGACTTTATCAACCATAATTTTTACAATGTTGATATTGTCAACTATTTACGGCTTCCATGAACTTTCGCTTCTTTCGTCTTCTTCGCAACATTCCGCCACCCGTTTTCATCCTGCCCACGGTGGCCCTGCTGCTCAGCGCCTTCATGGCCTGGGCCAACGCTGGGGCTGGCGACGCCTTTCTTCCCTTGTGGGCGCGCAACTTTGTCACCAGCCTAGTGGTGTTGCCGCTGATCCTGCTGGGCATTGGCCAACTCGAGCGCCTGCTGGCATTCATTGCGCCCAATCTGCGCCCTTTCACCGCCAAGCTGGTGGTGTCGCTGCTGACCGCGGTGGTGATTGAAAGCGTGCTGGCCATGGTCATTTCGCTCATCAACAGCCCGTGGGACGCCACCCTGTCGCGCTACTGGTGGCTGGCGTTCAGCCGCTCGCTGCCGGCGGGAATGGCCATCGGTCTGTTCATGGGTTTCTACATGAAGCCCCGCCTCGACCAGATGCGCCGAGCCAAGTAGCGCCTGCCCCGGATGCGCCCTGGCGTGGAACAGGCCAGAATGTCGCCAGCGTGTATTCACACAGAGGAGCAGACATGGGACACATGGTGAGTTTTCAGCGCCCCGACGGCAAGGCCGTGCAGGGGCTATCTGGCCGAGCCGGCCACGTCGGCCAATGGCGCCAACGCCCCGGCCATCGTCGTCATCCAGGAATGGTGGGGCCTCAACGCGCAGATCCGTGGTGTGGCCGACCGGCTTGCTGCCGCTGGCTACCAGGCGCTGGTGCCCGACCTGTACCGCGGCAAGGCCACGGTGGAAGCCGAAGAAGCCCACCACCTCATGACCGGCCTGGACTTTGGCGATGCCGCATCCAACGACATCCGCGGCGCGGTGCAGTTCCTTAAGACCCGCACGCCCAAAGTGGGCCTGACCGGCTTTTGCATGGGCGGCGCCCTCACGCTGCTGGCGCTGGGCCAGTCACCCGAGATTGATGCTGGCGTGGTCTGGTACGGCTGCCCGCCGCTGGAATACATCGACGCCAGCAAAATCCGCGCGCCGCTCATGGGCCACTGGGCCACGCAGGATGAGTTCTTCAAGATCGACGCGGTGGACGCGCTGGAAGTAAAACTAAACGCCGCGGGCGTGCACCCCGAGTTCCACCGCTACCTGGCGCACCACGCGTTTGCCAACGAAACCGCCGTCGGCCCCGGCCGCATACCCGCCACGCAGTACGACCCCGTGTGGGCGCAGCAGGCCTGGGACCGCACGCTGCGGTTCTTTGGCCGCCACCTGGGCTGACCGATAGCTCAAACCTTGGGTGGCCGGAACAGTGCGCAGAGCTTGTTGCCGCTCGGGTCGCGCAGGTAGGCCAGGTACAGCTTGCCGACCGAGCCATCGCGCCAGCCGGGTGGGTCTTCGCAGGTAGTGCCGCCGTTGGCAATGCCAGCCGCATGGAACGCATCCGCCTGCTCGGGCGACGCCATGGTGAACCCGATGGTGCTGCCGTTGCCGTGCGTGGCCGGCTCGCCGTTGATGGGCGTGGTGATGCCGAACGAGCCGGTGGACGTGCGGTAGAAGTACCGACCCGCCACACCGTTGTGGTTATGCACACCGGGTTTGATATCCAGTGTGCCCAGCAGGGCGTCGTAGAACTTGCGGGAAGCTTCGAGGTCGTTCACACCCAGAATCACGTGACTGAACATAGTTGTCTCCTTGTTTGAATCGCTGGCATGGTACGCGAAGCGCGCAGGCAGCGCAGCGTGGTGCCCATTGTGTGACTGGTGCACACCAGGTTTGCATAAGCTTTACCTTGGAGGGTCATCTACGCGCCATGGCTGGCGTTGAACAGGGGTCGCAAGCACGCTTGCCCACCAAGGACCACCGCATGAAGTATTCAGCCCCCAAGTACATTGCCGCAGCGTGCGCCACCGCAGCCCTTGCAGGCTGTGTAGTGGCCCCGGTCGGCATGGAGCCGGATCATCGCGGCCCGGGCTATGGTGGGCATCCGGGGTACGGCGGTCACGGCCATGCCCCACCCCCCGCTGTGGTCTATGTGGCCCCCACCTATGTCATGCCCGGGCCAGGCTATGTGTGGCAGCGTCACGGCCGCCACGGCTGGGGCTGGCACCACCCGGGCCCTGGATGGCATCGCGGCTGGCGGTAAACGCACTGCTCCAGAATGGAGCCATGGACCTGTTTGACGACCTGCCCCCGCCGCCCGAAGCTGCACATATGCTCATCGCACCGGGCGCCGTGCTGCTGCGCGGCTTTGCGCGTGAGGGCGATGCAGCTTTGTTGCAGGCCGTTGAGGCCGTCATCGCCCAGGCACCGCTGCGCCACATGCAAACCCCCGGCGGCTACACCATGTCGGTGGCCACCACCAGCTGCGGGCCGCTGGGCTGGGTGTCGGACCCGCATGGCTACCGCTACGCCGCGCACGACCCCCACACCGGCCAGCCCTGGCCCGACATGCCCGCGTGCTTCATGGAGCTGGCTGAAAGCGCCGCAGCGCAGGCCGGCTATGCGGACTTTATGCCCAACGCCTGCCTGATCAACCAGTACGCCCCCGGTGCCAAGCTCTCGCTGCACCAGGACAAGGACGAACGCGACCTGCGCGCGCCCATCGTGTCGCTGTCACTCGGCCTGCCCGCGGTGTTTTTGTTTGGTACCCCCAACCGCAAAGACCGCACCCAGCGCCATCGGCTGGTGCATGGCGACGTGGTGGTGTGGGGTGGCCCATCGCGCCTGGCATACCACGGCGTGATGCCGCTGGTGGAGGGGGAGCACGGGTTGCTGCTGCGGCGGCGGATTAACCTGACGTTTCGGCGAGCGGGGTAATTCAACAATACGGCTCAAAAATGAGGCGTATTTTGGGAAATGCGGCTCAGCAGAGGTGCTGGGTAGGCATATGTAGCACCAAAGTGCTACTATTTACCCTCCATCAGGGGAGCGCACATGTCCACCACCACCATCCGCATTGAAGACGACCTCAAAGCCCGCGTGGCCGCTGCCGCACAGCGCGCTGGCAAAACTGCCCACGCTTTCATTCTGGATGCCATCTCGCAAACCGTAGAGCAGGTGGAATTGGACAACGCCTTCAACGCAGTGGCCGACCAGCGCTGGGCCGCCATTCAGGCCGGCGGCAAGACTGTGGCGTGGGACGACGCAAAAGCCTACCTCGCCGCGCGGGCGAATGGCGAGCCCACCCGCAAGCCCGGCGCATGACCCGCATTGAGTTGGCGCCGGAGGTCTTGGATGACTTCGACCGCTTTTTCGAGCACATCGCCCATTTCGATGCTGGCTCTGCGCCCCAGCGCATTGGCGAAATTCTGGAAGCCATCCAGATCCTGACCCATAGCCCCCTGATCGGCCGGCCCGTGAACGACGGTAAACGCGAACTCGTCATCGGCCGCGCCACGCGCGGCTATGTGGCGCTGTACCGCTATGTGGCGGCAATCGACACGGTGTTTGTGCTGGCGGTGCGGGCACAGCGTGAGGATGGGTTCAAGCATGAAAACGGCCTGTAGTCCCCGTGGAATGTGCGCAAGCAGCTATTGAATTTATAGCAAGCGCGCAGATCAGCCCGACCGCCCTTTGGGCACAAAGCCAATCGTCAGCCCTTCAGTGGTGATGGTCATGCTGCCGGGCTGCATGCCCAGCGCATCGGGCAGCGCCAGGTCTTGCGGGCGCAGGGTGTGCACCACCACCTCCAGCAGCGTCTGCTGGGCCAGGGCCGGGCCATAGGTGTTGAGCAGCGCCACCACGCCCGGCTGCAGGGTGGGGAACAGCAGGCGCTTGAAGCGCAACTGGTGCGCGCGCACCGTGTGGTCGGTGGCCTCGTAGCGCAGCGCAAACTCCACGTCCAGCGTGCCCTGGTGCGTGCGCTCCAGCGCCGGGCCCGCAGCCACCACGTCCATCACCGCGCCCAGGCGGTTGAGCGCGGGCAGCAGGCGCAGCTGCGGCACCTGCACATCCAGGTTCATCAGCCCCTGCACGGGATAGCGCATGGGGAACCGCTGCGCCACGCCCGCCTGCAACTGCGCGGCCGACACGTTGTAGTGCGGCTGCGCCTGGGGCGCGTCTTCAGGCTCGGGGGCGGTGGGCTACGCCCACACCAAGCCGGGCAGTGGCAAGCAGAGAAGCATGGGGAGTAAAAAGCGGCGGTGCACTTCAGTTGCTCAGCGGTTGGGTTATCGGTACCTGGGGATGGTATGCCAGTGCGGCCGTATCATCCGTCGCATGTCCCGTTCGGCCCGCCTTTTTGACCTGCTCCACATCCTGCGTAGCCACCGGCGCGCGGTGAGTGGCCAGGCGCTGGCGCAGCAGTTGGGCATCAGCATTCGCACGCTGTACCGCGACATTGCCAGCCTGCAGGCACAGGGCGCAAAGATCGAAGGGGAGCCGGGCGTGGGCTACATGCTCAAACCCGGGTTCGTGCTGCCCCCGCTGATGTTCACGCCCGAAGAAGTCGAATCGCTGGTGTTGGGTGCGCGCTGGGTGGCGCAGCAGACCGATGCTGGTTTGGCCGCTGCGGCACGCAGCGCGTTGGCACGCATTGCGGCGGTGCTACCCCCTGAGCAGCGCCATGACCTGGAGGCATCGGCCTTGTTGGTGGCCACCCGGCAGAGAGACCCGAGTGGCCAGAGCGCAGACCACGAACCGCTGACCGTGACTGTGGTCCCCGAGCTCCTGCGCAAGGCCGTGCGCACTGAGCGCAAGCTGCACATCACCTACCACGATGCCCAGGGTGCGCAGTCCCGGCGCACTGTCTGGCCCTTTGCCCTAGCCTATTTCGAGCACGCGCGCGTGCTCATGTGCTGGTGCGAGCTGCGGCAGGATTTTCGCTACTTCCGCACCGACCGTATTGCCAGCGCCGAGATGCTGGATGCCCGCTACCCCCAGCGCAAACAGGCGCTGCTCAAGGTCTGGCGGCTCACGCTCACGCCCGAGAAGCGCTTCACCATACTGCCAGAAACTGACAGCCTCTAACCCTAGTCTTGGCTCCTTCTTTTCTTAACACCCAGGAGCCCCTGATGAAATTTGCCTCCGTTCGCCTTGTTACCGGCGACCCTGCCAGTGTCGACACGCTGGTGTCCTTCTATACGCGCCTGACGGGTGTGGCCGCCACACGGCCGGTGCCAGACTTTGCGGAGCTGCGCCTCGCGGGCCTGGTACTCGCCATCTCCACCGAGCGCATGATCCAGCAGTTCAACGCGGGGGCAGCCCGCGCTGCGGCCAACCGGTCAGCCATCCTCGAATTTGAAGTGGACGATGTGGATGCCCTGCACCAGCGATTGGGCGAAGCCACCCTGGACACTGCCATGCCACCCACCACCATGCCCTGGGGCAACCGCTCCATGCTGCTGCGCGACCCGGATGGCAATGTGGTGAACGTGTTTTCCCGCCCCACGGTCAACCCGCAAGAGGCCCCCCAAGCTGCATGAGTTTGGCGCTACCCCCTGGCTCGGCGTGCTGGAGGGTGGTGGGCGAAGCACCGGGTGCGAGCTGTGTGCAAAATAGGCCACCCGCCCTATTTCTACCAAAAGAGTTCGCAATGAAAACACTATTTGCCTCGCTGCTGCTCAGCAGCCTTGCGCTGGCTGCCAGCGCCGAGACCATTGGCACGGTCAGCACCACCTTCAAACTGCTCAGCCCCAACGACAAGGTGGTGGTGGATGTGTTTGACGACCCGGCGGTTAACGGCGTGGCCTGCTACCTGTCGCACGCCAAAACCGGAGGCTACGCCGGTGCGCTGGGCCTGGCAGAAGACACATCAGACGCCGCCGTGGCCTGCCGCCAGGTGGGCCCCATCAGCTTTAAAGAAAAGATCGACAAGCAAGACGAAGTGTTCAAGGCCAGCGCCTCCTTCCTCTTCAAGCACGTGCGCGTGGTGCGCATGGTGGATGTGAAGCGCAACACCCTGGTCTATCTGGTGTACTCCGACAAGATCATTGACGGCAGCCCCAAAAACAGCGTGACGGCGGTGGCGGTGCCGGCCGAGCAGCCGATACCTGTCAAATAGGTTTTATAAGGAAAATCAGGCCGTAGCCCACGTGGAATGTGCGCACGAAGCTATCAAATACATAGCAATTTGAAACTCAAATACCTTCCCACACCGCCTGCGTCTCCACCACTTCAATGAACCGCCCAACGCTAAACGCTTGCGGGTAAAGGCTCTGTGGCACTGCACGGGCGGCAGGCGCAGTCTGCGCAAACATGCCGTCCGGGTCGTGCAGCAAATGCCGCTCATCGCGCAGCGCAATCAGCAGCTCTTCCACAGACACCTTCAGAAAGCCGCCAAGCCGCTGGTGGTCGCACTCGATGCTGGTGTCTACTATCCATCCGTAGATAGCGGGGGCTGGCGCACCAGGTTTCAGCCCAAGGCGCAGCGCCAATTCGGGGTGATCGGGCAACGCTAGTTGCACAGCAGCCGCCTTACGGTGTAGTTGCTGACCCGCATTGCGCAGCGTAGTGGTTTCGTGCTGCCATGCGTCTTGCTGGCTGAGGCGCAGGTAGGTGGACTTCACTTCCAGCACCAGCACCGCGCTATCACACGCGCAGATCACATCCACTTCACCAGCATTGCCATCTGGCCCTAACGGCGGGCTCCAGTTCAACACCACTTTGAAACCGCGCTTCTCCAGCATGGCCCCCAGCTGGGCTTCTATTCGCTGGGTTTCGGCGCGTGCTTCATTGCGTCGTGCACCCAAACGCCGCAGGTTGTTGATGGCGGCCGTGCTGTTGTTTTGCAGGCCCACCACCCAAGGCAACTGCACCAGCGTCTGGCCCATTTTCAGAATAGGGCGCTCAAACAGGTCGGGTTTCAAGCCTGCAGCGCCGTCGCGCAATTGGGTGGCCAGCTTGCTCCAGTCACTGGTCCAGAAATCGACTATCGCCGCAGCATGGCGCGGGTTGCCTTTCGGTTGCTCTGCTGTGACAGTCCAGCCCACCATCTTGGCGACCTTGTCATCACGGCTGGACCAGGTGAGCGGGAAGCGATTCTGATTGCCATCCCGCAAGCCATTGAAGGCCAGCATGCTCAGCGCCTTGGCCCAGTGGCCCGTGCTGCGCAAATGCTCCACAAATGTTTCCAGAAAATCCCGCTGGAAAAAAACGTTCATCAACTCCAGCGACAGCAGCGCCTGAAACAGCGGCACGGTGTCGCCCGCATCGGTGGACACGGTATCGCTTACGCCATACACATCGTTCAATTGCAACTGCGTGCGCAGCGCCTTGATGTAGGCAACCTGATTAAGTGCGTGGTTCTCAGCGCTGCCAATCTGCTGCGTTGCCTTGCCGGAATCCACAAACGCATCCACGGCGCGGTAGTGCCAGTAGGTGTGCAGGGCGGACAGCTTGCGGCCA
>Ga0209063_1001074_pt1 | contig 14954 bp, 10 predicted proteins | sample KloWWTmeKNB19Kit_FD_187177 | JGI IMG/M metagenome (GOLD analysis project Ga0209063, IMG submission 187177) | Active sludge microbial communities from Klosterneuburg, Austria, studying microevolution and ecology of nitrifiers - Klosterneuburg... | ecosystem: Engineered > WWTP > Aerobic digester >...
TTCGGCCGATCCGGCCAGGCGATGCACCACTGCAAGCAAGGCTGCCTGGCTGGCGGAATCACTGCAGTCCGCAGCCAAGGCCTGCCATGCCTGCTCGATGTCGGCGCGTTTGCCGGCAAGGGAGGCACGATAGCGGGCCTGCAAGGCCACGAATCGCGGATCGATTTCTGTCATGGCTGAATCCCCGCGGCACGCGGCTACGGCAATCGCGAGCCTAGCACCCGCGCCGCCTTCGTCACGATCTTTGACGCATGCCGGCGCAATTCCCTGGGCAGTCGAGGGGAGGCAATGGTAGCGTGGCCATCCCCCAGAAATGGACTGCAGACATGAGTGACTTGACTTCAACAATTTTTGCGCAAATGGATCAAGGTCATATTGAATCCATTGCCGGGCAACTGGGCATTGATCCGGCGCAGGCCAGCGACGCCATCCAGCAGGCCTTGCCCTTGTTGATGGGCGGACTGGCACGCAATGCAACCTCGCCGCAAGGCGCAAACGCCCTGCATTCGGCACTCGAACGCGATCATGCCGGCGTCGATATCGGCGGATTGCTGGGATCGGTGCTTGGTGGTGGCGGCAACCGCCGCGGCGGCGGCGGACTGGGTGATGTGCTGGGTTCCGTACTCGGTGGCGGTGGTCCTTCCGGTGCAGGCGGCGGAATCGGCGACGTGCTCGGCTCGGTCCTTGGCGGCGGTTCCTCGGTCGGCAGCGCCGGCGACGGCATCGGTGGTGCCATCCTTGGCCACATCTTCGGTGCGCGCCGCGATCAGGCCGCACGCGGACTCGGCCAGACCAGTGGCCTCGGCGGCGCCGGCGCGGCGCAATTGCTGGCCATGCTTGCACCGATCGTCATGGCGGCGCTGGGCAACATGACAAAAAAGCAGGGTCTCGATGCAAACGCCCTCAGCGGCATGCTCGGGCAGGAAAACCATCGCCTGCAGCAGAGCGGCGTTGGCGGACTGCTCAGCGGCGTGCTCGACAGCGACGGTGACGGCGAAATCAGCATGGGCGAAATGCTGCAGGCAGGCGCGGGTTTGCTCGGCGCATTCGGCAAGCGCAGCTGACCGATCCTGCCCCTGAGCAGGGGTTATCGTCGCTGCAAGCCCCTCACCACGCGAGTGAGGGTTTGCGGCGAGGGTTCGCGCTCGACCTCAGGTATCTCCAGCCACATGCTCAGGGATGCCTGCTTCATCATCGTGGTGGTGCGCGACGATGGTGTTCGCGGTCAGATCGGCGCTGACGTTGCCGACCGTGGCAAAGACATCGGGGATGGTGTCGACCGCGAGCAACAGGCCCAGCGGATCCAGCGGCAAGCCCATGGCCGAGGTCACCGGCATTGTCGTCGCCATGAAGCTGACCTGGCCCGGCAGACCCACCGAGCCGAGACTGATCACCACGGCCAGCGCCGCAGCTGCGGCAATCTGCGCGGCTGGCACGTCGATTCCGTATATCCAGGCGATGAACGATGCCGCACCGATGTATTGCACCGGGCTGGTGATGCGAAACAACGACACTGCCATCGGCAATACCAGGGCGGCCACGGCGGGCGGATGATCGAGACGCCCGCGCGCACTTTCGATCATCGCCGGCAACGAGGCGAGCGAGGATTGCGTGCTCGCCGCCACAACTTGCGCCGGCAGGATGGCCGCCGCAAACCGGCGCAGGCGCACACCACCGGCAAACACCGCCAGCGGATACATCAGCAGGGTGATGGTGACGTAGAGGCTGCACAGCAAGGCGATGTACCACCCCAGCGCGCTGATCACGCTGCCGCCGGCGGTGGCGCAGACGGCGAGGACGAGGGCAAACACGCCCAGCGGTGCCGCCCACAACACCCAGTGCACGATGACGATCATGATGTCGGCGACGGTCTGGAAAAACTCGATCATGCGTGCGCGCCGCACGGCCTCGATGCGGGTCAAGGCAAAACCGAAGAACAGGGCAAAAACGACCAGCGGCAACATCGCACTTTGCGCGGCTGCGGCAATCGCATTGGCTGGAATGATCGCCGTGAACCAGTCGCCGAAGCCCACTGCGCTGGCCGTCGTGCCCGCCTCCGGAATGGCCGCGCGCAGATGCTCGATGAGGATTGGATCACGCGGCAGCAAAGACAGCATCAGCGGTGCGGCAAGCGCCGCGAACATCGCCCCTGCCGCCAGCAGCAAGGCGAAGACGACCATCGCCCGTCGTGCCGTGCGTCCCGATGCGGCAGCGTCATTGGCCGCACTGACGCCAATGATGACCAGGGCCAGCACCAACGGCACCACGGTCATCTGCAAGGCATTCAGCCAGAGGCGACCGACCGGCTGCGCAATCGTCGCGGCGGACTTCGCCAGGGCCGGGTCGAACCAGGCAAGGCCGAGGCCAAGGATCGTACCGAGGGCGAGGCCGAGCAGGATTCGTGTGGTCATCGACATGGGCAGGAACTCGGCTCGGGATCAGGATCAAAGGCAGAATTGCCGGATATTCAAAAGCAGCCTGCTGCGCGTCGGCTTCATCGCGCAGCCGGATCATCAAGATCGGGAAGTCGCCATGTCTGGCGCAGGCGCTGGTACTCGGCACGCGGCAGCAGGACAAACACCGGCCGTCGTGCCGGGTCGAGCCAGGCCAGCAGTTCACGCATGACCGGCTCGGCCATTGCCGTGCATCCGGCCGTTGTCGAATCCTTGTTTGTCCACAAATGAGCAAAGATGCAACTGCCGCCGCCCGGCGTGCGCAGCGCATTGTGCGCGATGACGAAGCCGAGCTTGTAGCGCTGGTCGCCAGCGGCGTGCAAATCGCGGCGCATCGGCTCGGTTGAACCCGCGATTGCCTTTGCGCCCACTTTTCCGGCATCGACGATCTGGTTGTACAGCGGCGAGTCGCTGACATCGATGCAGTAGTCCGCTGCGGTCATCGGGTGGTAGTCGAGACCGGTCACTACCGATGAGGCATAGCCAAAGGCCGGCCCGATAGAGAAGATCCCGGCCGGCGCGCGCCCGTCGCCCTCGCGTTTCTGCGGGCCGGGCTGCGGCGCATGCAGGCCGAGCCCCCAGGCCGCGCCGGATTTGCCGATGACCACTGCGTGCGGCAGCGAAACCGCCTGCCATTTTCCGTCGTGTTGTTCGAACCGGCGCAAGCTTGCTTGCGTGCTGTCCCAATCCGGCGTGATGACCAGGATCATCTGTTGCGCGCCGGTCACGCTATCGGCCGCATCCGCCGCATGGATCGCAGGTGATAACAGACTTGCCACGCAGGCGATGGCAACGCCGACGCCGCGCAACATGCACCCCCCTCGCTCAATCATCGTTCAACCTCATGCCGTCCGCGCCAAGATGACAGTCCCCGGTGCCTGGAAAAGAGCATCGCCCAAACAAGGGATGCAATGGATCCCTATTCCCCATTCCCGATTCCCGAATCCCCATTGCCCGCCCCTCACGGCTCCATCAGGCTGTGAATGCGCTCCAGGTTCGACTCCAGCTGGTCGAGGCGGTTCTTGCCGCTTTCGCAGAGCAGGACGAAGATCATGTCGAGCAGATGGCGCAGGGCCGAGTGGTAGATCAGCGGCTCGATGTGCGCGCGGTCGTCGTGCGCGGAGACGAGCAGTGAGTGATCGGCGTGCGCGCGCAGGGGGTTGGCCGAGTGCCGGGTCACCGAGATCACCTTGCCGTGGCGCTCACGGAACTGCCGGCTGATCTTGCACAGGTTGGTCTGCTGGCCGTGTTCGGAAAAGACCAGCAGCACATCCGCCTTGGTCGCCGTGCTGATGCTCGCGGTCATCAGCACCGCATCGAAATGATGCACGGTGAGGATATCGAGCAGGGACAGGCGCATGGCGAAGGCGCGCGCCGGAATGCCATCTTCGCCAAGGCCGATGAGGAAGACCTTGCCGGCCTTGCCGATCAGCCGGGCAATCGCGTCGATGCCGCTCGCCGGATTGATCAGGCGGGTTTCCTGCTCGGCGCGGGTCTTGATGTACCAGAGATTTTCGGCCAGCGCCGCGTGCGGATCGTCTGCGCTCGGTTCAGCGCTGCCACTGGCGCTGTCGCCGGCATCGCCACGGGCAATCGACTCGCCGATGGAATACTTGAGATCCGGATAGCCCTTGAAGCCGAGTTTCTGGCTGAACTTGACCACGCTCGACTGGCTGATCTTCAGTGCATTGGCGAGCTGCTGCGAGGAGTAGTCGCGCAGCAGATGCGCCTCTTCCAGCAGGAAGTCGGCGATGCGGCGTTCGATCGCCGACATCTGGTCGCGTTCGGCGCGGATTTTCAGCAGCGGTGACATTCGCCTCGACTCGCTCCGTTCAGGGGATCAGTTCAAGTCCGCGAATATCGCGGATTCCGAGGCCCGGTGCATCGGTCACGGTGATTTCCGATTCATTGAAGATGACTCCACCATCGACCGGATTGAATGCGCACAGCGAAGGCCCGTCGAGATCGATCTTGGTGATCGCATTCGATTTGGCCACCGCCACGTGCACGGCGGCGGCAACGCTGATGCTGGTTTCCAGCATGCAGCCGATCATGCATTCGACCTCGTACATCGCGGCAATGTCGGCGATGCGGATGGCATTGGAAATGCCACCGGTCTTCATCAGCTTGATGTTGATGATGTCGGCGGCGCGCATGCGGATCAGCTCGATGACTTCGGTCGGGCCGAACACGCTTTCATCCGCCATGATCGGCGTGTGCACGCGTTCGGTGACGTATTTCATGCCGTCCAGATCATTGGCCTTGACCGGTTGCTCGACCAGTTCCAGGCGCACGCCGGCATCTTCCAGCGTCTGCAGGGCATACACGGCCTGCTTGGCCGTCCAGCCCTGGTTGGCATCGAGGCGCAGCAGGGCGCGATCCTCGACCGCCGCGTAGATGGCCTTGACCCGCTCGATGTCGACGCCGATGTCCTTGCCGACCTTGATCTTGAGCGACTCGAAGCCGCGCTCGACCGCCGCCAGCGAGTCGGCCACCATCTTGTCGATGTAGTCGACACTGATGGTGATGTCGGTGGTGATGACCGGATCGCCGCCGCCGAGCAGGCGATACAGCGGTGCCTGGTAAAGCTGGCCCCAGAGATCGTAGACGGCAATCTCGACGGCGGCCTTGGCGCTTGAGTTCTTCTCCATCGAACCCTGGATCAGATGGGTGATCCGATTGAGATCCGCAATCTCGGCACCGAGCAGACGCGGCGAGATGTAGTGGCGGATCGCATCGATGATCGAGCCGTGCGTATCGCCGGTGATCACGGCCGTGGCCGGCGCTTCGCCATAACCGACATGGCCGCTGTCGGTATTGATCATGACGATGATGTCTTCGACCGCTTCGACCGTGCGCAATGCGGTCTTGAACGGTGTCTTCAATGGCACGCGCAGCATGCCGAAGCGGATATCGGTAATCTTCATGGATGGTTTGGCGCTTCCGTGGCTGGCAGGGGGCGGATGCGCACGATGCTGCGCATGCGATCGATATAGGATTCGCGGTCGTTGAACTGCAGCGGGACCAGGGGTGTCACCGAAACGGCATTCAGTTTCACGCGTACCCGACGGTCATCCACGGTGCGCACGGTGGCTCCGGTGGTGTCGTGGATGACCCAGGGCTCGCCGTTGATGCGGCCGATCACCAGCATCACGTGCCCGGGAATGTAGACAAGGTCGCCCGGCTCGGCTGCATGCGCGGCCTCGCTGAGCCGAGCGGGCGTGTCGGCTTCCGTGAAGACGCGTTTTGCGAACGCCGGGCTCACGCCCTGGTCGCTGGTGTTGCGCGGCATCATCACGCCCATGCTGCGATAGACCTCGCCCACGAAACCGCTGCAGTCGCGCCCGTTGTAGGCATGGCCCCAGCCGTAGCGCTCGCCGAGGAACTTGAAGGCCTGACGCAGGATGTTGCTGCGGGTCAGCGGCAGATAATCGGCGGCCGTGTCGGCATTCTTCTGCAACAAGGCCGGTGCGAAGCCGAGGCTGCCGTCGGCGGCGCGGGTCGGCAGTTCGATGACGTGGGCGGTGTAGGCGTGCTGGCCATTGACCGGCGTGTCGGCGGGCCAGCCCGTCCACAACGGAACGCGCACGCCCATGTCGAGTTGCAGCTCCGAGAGTGCCGGCGCCTCGCGGGTGAAGACGGTGCGTACGCTGGCGCCGGTGACGATGCGGTAAGGCGACTTGTCGACGTAGCCGAATACCTGTTCGGCCGTGCCGATGGCGACGGAGCGGGCCTCGATCCATGCCGCATAACTCGGACTGACCACGAACCACCAACGGCCGTCGGCGCTTGCGTGCGCGATCACGACAGGTGTGCCCGGAAATACGCCGCTTTCCTGGAAACGGTCGATGTCGGTGTCGTCGTCCGAGCGGAACACCCGCAAGCGGGTCGGCAAGCTACGCAGATCGGCGCGCTGCACGACGAGTCCGTAGCGGGTCGCCTGCACGGCGGGGATGGCATCCAGTTGCCGGTTGGCGAGAATGGCCTGCATTGCATCCGCCGACACCGGCTTGCCGTCGACGTCATGCAACGGCGACGACGGCGCATCGCCCAAACCTTCGATCCAGTCCTTGACCTGCTGCCGGTTCAAGCGGGACGGCAGTTTGCGCAGGTCATGCATCGACTCATCCTCGCGCATGAGCTTCGCGTTTTGCGCCTCGATCTCGCTGCGTCCGAGGATCACCTTATCGGCTTGGTCCTGGCGCGCAATCCAGAAATCGGCTGCCAGCTGCGCTTCGCTGACGCCGAGGACGCCGGGCAGCAGCACCGGCGGCGGCGCTTCGCGCGCGACCGCGGTCAGGGCAGCAAGGACGCACAGGGTTGCGAGCAGGTTTCGAAAGACGTTCATCAGGGGTGTGCCTTCAAGGAAGGGCCAGCTTCGACAGGATCGAGGCGACCACCAGACCGAAGCCGGTGCCGAGGATATATCCGAGCAGGGCAAGCAGGATGCCGACCGGCACCAGCGAACGTGCATAGCTGGCCGCCAGCAAAGGTGTCGCGGCGACGCCGCCCACGTGCGCCAGCGAGGCGATCCCGCACAGGTAAAGGTCGAAATGGAAAATGCGCGCCGCGAGGATCAGAAGGGCGGCATGGATGAAGAGGATGGTGAGTCCGCACAGCAGGTACATCGGTGCTTCGCCAATGCCTTCGAAATTGCTTTGCGAGGCAAGCACCGCGACCACGCTGATCAACAAGGCGCCGGAAATGGAACTGGCACCCGCAAAGCGCGCCAGCGGGGTATGCGCGGCGATCAGGCCAATCCCGGTCGCCAGCAGAATGGTCCAGGTGGTTGCGGAAAACATGCTGGATACCGGCAACACCGTAGCCAGGGACGCGCTGCCAGCACCCACCAGCAAGGCCAGGCCGAGCCAGATCAGCACGCTGTCGGGCGTCGCCAGACCGGCACTGCGCAATTCCTCGACCCCCATATCGGCGCTGGATCGCGCGCGTGTCCAGCGGTTGAATGCCGGTGCCAGCGGTGCCACCGAAAAAAGCACGACAACCCAGATCGAATAGCCCAGCGCGTCGGTCAGCAGGGACATGGCGAGCAACGAATCGGACATGCCGATGGCCTGCTTCACCGCAATCATGTTGGCCGAGCCGCCGACCCAGCTGCCACTGAGTGCGGCCAGCGGTTGCCATGCATCGCCCGCCAACCAGCCGCGATAGAGCAGGAACGTGACCAGGAAGGCAATGAACAAACACAACGATGTGCAAAAAAATACCGCCAGCACGCGCGGTCCCAGGCGGTAGATCGCGCGCAGATCGCAGTTGATCATCAGCAGAAACAACAGGGCCGGAACCAGTCGGCCGATCAGGCTCGATTGGGCGTCGCGGATCGCCTCGTTGACTTGCCACAGTCCGCCGACGGCGAGGGCGGTGACCAGCAGATAGGTCAGCACGATGGGTGGCATCACCTTGAACAAGCGCCAGTCGAAGCGGCGCTCCAGCGCAGGAAAAATCCCCGCACACAGGAGCATCACGGCAAGGTATGGCCATACCGTCTGGATCATGGAGACCCCGCGTTGTCATGCGCTGAATGGTGCATTGCGGAATAGATGATTCCCGGAGATATTGAGCGAAGCATAAATTATTGACCACCGATTGCAACCGTGTTACACAGCCGCCACAGATGCTTTCAGATGGAACCCCGAGACGATGCACAAGCCAGCGACATCCCTGTCGCACGCCGCGCTCACCCGCCCATGGTGTCTGCGCCGCGGCATGCTGCTTGCGGCATTGTTGCTGACCCCGGGCATTTGCGCGGCCGCCTCGTCATCTGTCGATTCCATCATCACCAGTATCGACCAGGGCCAGTATCAATCGGCAGAGCGCGCGATCGCCGCGGCGCTGGCCAACACCCGGGTCGATGCCGCCACGCGCGCCGCGCTGGCCTTCGAACGCGAGCGCATGCGCCGCATCCTGCTCGATTTCACCCTCGATGAAAGCGCGCTCAAGGCGCAGCTGCGCAAGAAGATTCCCGATCTGAATGATGCCGAGTTTGCGCGCTGGCAGGCGCATGGCTTGTTTGAATCGCAAACGATCGATGGCCGCGTGTTGTACTTCAACCGCGCCGCATCGAACCTGTTCCGCCTGAGTGCCGAGGCGCGGACGCGGCGCAGCGAGCAGGCGCCGATGCGCGACGGGCCGATGGAAACCGCCAATGCGCATCATCGCGAAATCCTCGCAGCGGCCACCGCGGAACACGCGCGCGGCCTCGCGCCGCGCAAGCTCGAGGTCACCCAGACGCTCAGCGTGCATGCCGATGCCGTGCCGGCGGGCGAGGTCGTGCGTGCCTGGATTCCCTATCCGCGCGCCCTGCCCGGCCAGCAGGAGCAGATCCGATTCATCGAAAGCACGCCGGCCAGGGCGGTGATCGCCCCCGAATCGGCCCTGCAGCGCACCGCGTATCTAGAACGCAAGGCCGAAGCCGGCAAGCCGACCGAGTTCTCGATCCGCTACGCGTTGATCGTCTCCGCGCAAGCGCATGTCATCGATGTGGACAAGGTGGTCGCGGCGACGATCACGCCCGAGCTCGCGCCATTCGTGGCCGAGCGCCCTCCGCATATCGTCTTCAGCGAATCCCTGCGCCTGTTTTCGCGGCAGATCGTCGGCGACGAGAAAAATCCCTGGCGCCTTGCGCAGAAGCTCTACGCGGCGGTCGATGCGATTCCCTGGGCCGGTGCGCGCGAATATTCCACGATCAGCAACATCAGCGACTACGCCCTGCGTGCCGGCCATGCCGATTGCGGCCAGCAAACCCTGCTGCTGATGACCCTGCTGCGCCTCAACGGCATTCCGTCACGCTGGCAATCGGGCATGGTTTATTCCGATGGCGATGATTACTGGAACCTGCACGACTGGGGCCAGCTCTACATCGCGCCTTACGGCTGGATTCCGATGGATGTGACCACGGGTCGCCTGCACAGCGAGGATCCACGCATCGCCGGTTTCTACCTCGGCGGCCTCGATGCCTATCGCATTGCCTTCAACGACGACTACGGCCGCGATTTCGTCCCGGCGAAAACGCATTTCCGTTCCGAAACCGTCGACCTGCAACGCGGTGAAGCCGAGTGGAGCGGCGGCAATCTCTATTTCGACCAGTGGGACTACAACTTCACCTGGCAGGTTTCCGCTGCCGGGCAATAATCAAATCAACCGCAGACACATGCGGAAACCATGACCTGGAGGGGAAATGAACAACGTGATCGTCAAACGAACAATGGCACAACGTGCGCTTTGCCTGGCGTTGGGTGCCTGCCTGTCGATGCTCGCATCGACGGCGGTGACGGCGGCTAACTCCGACGGCTCGCTGGTCGGTCGCACGCGCCCGGGAGCGGTCATCACCGTGACCAGTCCGGACACCGGCTTTTCGCGCACGGTAACCGCCGATGCCAATGGCAACTACCGGTTCCCGTTCCTTCCGGTCGGCAATTACCAGTTGCAATCGACGGTGGATGGCCAGTCGCTGGCGGAACCCCTGAACGTGACCGTGAGCCTGGGCAATGCGACCACAGTCAATGTGGGAACAGCCACCGGCACGCTCGACACCATCGTCGTCAGTGCCTCGGCCCTGCCCATGGCGGTTGATGTCACTTCGGTGGAAAGCGCGACCAATATCGATCGTGAGGAACTCAAGCGCCTGCCGGTTGAGCGCGATCCGCTGGCCGTTGCCTTGCTCGCCCCGGGCGTGGTGCAAGGCGAGTTTGGCGGCATCTCGTTTGGCGGTTCGTCGGTGGCGGAAAACACGGTTTACATCAATGGCCTCAATGTCACGGATTTCTACAACCGCGTCGGTTTCTCGTCGGTGCCGTTCGCGTTCTACAAGGAGTTCCAGGTCAAGACCGGCGGCTACTCGGTGGAGTTCGGCCGCACCACCGGTGGCGTGATCAATGCGGTGACGCAGTCGGGCACCAACGAGTTCAAGTTCGGTGCCGAAGCGGTGTGGGAGCCGAGCTTTGCGCAGACCAGCGGCAACGACCACTACGATGCCGACGGCAATCCCACCTACATATCCAGCTACGACGAATACGATCGCCGCAACGTGAATGTGTATGCCTCCGGACCGATCATCCGCGACAAGCTGTTCTTCTTCGCCCTGTACGAGGCACGGGACTACCAGCCGACCAACACGACGAGTTCCGGCAACCTCATCAACAAGGGCAAGTCCGACGACGGCTTCTGGGGAACCAAGCTGGATTGGCAGATCAGCGACAACCACCTGCTCGAGTTTCTCGCCTTCGGCGACGGCAACAACACCGCCACCGACATCTACCAGTTCGATCTGGCCAACGGCCAGCGCAATGATTTCAACAACACCCGTTACCTCGACAACGGCGGCAGCAACTGGTCGGCGACCTACACGGGCTACCTGACCGATGATTTCTCGATGAAGGCCATGTACGGCGAAAACGAACGCGAGTTCGCCCAGTCGAGCCTCAACGACATCAACTGCAGCCGCATTCGTGACTTGCGGCCGGTCGGCGATGGCGACATCGGTTGCACCAGCACCTCGACCGTCGCCAGGCGCCTGGACAATCGCGAGGCGGCACGCCTTGATTTTGAATGGTCGTTGGGCGATCACCTGCTGCGCTTCGGCCTCGATCATGAGACCAATACTTCGGACCACACGCAGTTTTATCCGGGCCCGGAGCGCCTGCTCTATGAAATCCGCAGTACCAGCCCGGGCGCCACCCTGGCCAACGGCGGCGTTGTCCCCGAGGGCGTCACCGCCTATGTGCGCACGCGCACCAACGAGGTCGATGGCACCTTCGAGACAATCAACAGCGCCTACTACCTGGAAGACAACTGGTCGGTCACGCCCAACTTCGTGCTCAATGCCGGCTTGCGCATGGAGGCGTTCGACAACAAGAACTCGGACGGTGACAGCTACATCAAGATCAGCGACATGCTTGCGCCCCGCCTCGGCTTCACCTGGGATACCGTCGGCGACGGGCGCACCAAGATCTTCGGCACCCTCGGGCGTTACTTCCTGCCGGTGGCCAATGTCATCAACATCAAGCAGGCCGGCGGCTTTGCCGACGTGCGCACGTTCTATGCGTTCAACGGACTCGAGGGTTTCGAGTTCAACGGCAGCACCTACCAGCGCCCGATCCTCGGCGCGCAGATCGGGCCAGTGGATGATTCACAAGGTGATGGCACGGTTGGCGACCTGCGTGGCGAAGTCGACAAGAACATGGATCCGGTTTACCAGGATGAGTTGATCCTCGGCTTCCAGTCGATGATCGACGACAAATGGTCGATCGGCATGCGTGGCATCTTTCGCGACCTGACCAATGCCATCGACGACATGGAACTGACCTCCAACGGCATCCTCTGCGACGGCGAGCCGGGCTATATCGGCTACATCATGGGCAACCCCGGCCAGGATGCCACGGTGTACACCGACACCAACTGTGACGGCGACAATGATGCCTACGTCACCATCGATACGGCAGTCGCCGGATGGGCCTTGTACGACGATGATGGCAACTATGTCGGCGAAGCCGGCTACTCCAAGCCGGAACGCACCTACAAGGCACTCGAACTGCAGATCGATCGCGCCTGGGATGATCACTGGTCCTTCAACGCCTCCTACACGCTGTCCTACAGCAAGGGCAATGCCGAAGGCCCGGTCAATTCGGATACGGATTTCTCCGATACGGGCCGCACCGAGAATTTCGACGATCCCTGGGTCAATTACGGCGGCACCGGATACCTGCCGAATGACCGGCGCCATCAGTTCAAGTTTCGCGGCGCCTACGGGTTCAGCGAGAACTGGGCGGTCGGTGGAACCCTGGTCGTGCAGTCGGGTCGACCGGTCAACGCGTTCGGCGTCGGCAATCCCTTCGACGGCACCAACTACCACAGCAACTTCATCTGCGTAGCCAATTGCACATCCGAAAACCCGTCGGAACGGATCTATGAAGCCAGCCATCGCGGCGATGGTGGACGTCTGCCATGGATCTATGATTTCGGTGCCAACGTCAGCTACTTCCACTCCTTTGGATCAGCCGACATGCGCGTGAAACTGGCGGTGTACAACCTGTTCAACCAGGAACGCGTGACCGAAGTGGATGACGAGCGCGAAACCGATATCGGCTTCCTCAATCCACGCTATCGCCAGGGCACCGGCTACCAATCGCCGCGCTACGCCCAGTTGACCGTCTCGGTCAATTTCTGACGACCCGGCGAAGCGATCCGTTCACGCGGATCGCTTCGCCGCGCCAGTGCACCGACAACCTGGATTTGCTCATGGACGGCCGCACGCTGGCGGAATTCTCCAACGCAACGGTGGACCGCATCGACCTCGAATGGCTGGCCCGGCGCGTCGGCACGCCATGCCACGTCTACTCGGCCAGCGCGATCCGCCAGCGCATCCACGAACTGCAACGTGCCCTTGGCGGCCTCGATGCGCAGATCTGTTTTGCCGTGAAGGCGAACCCGTTGCGTGCCGTCCTGCGCTTGATGGCGGACGCGGGAATCGGTGCGGATATCGTCTCGGCGGGCGAACTGCAGCGCGCGCTCGATGCCGGCATCGATCCGCAGCGCATCGTCTTCTCCGGTGTCGGCAAGAGCATCGACGAGATGCGCATGGCACTCGAAGCCGGCATCGCGCGCTTCAATGTGGAATCGCGCGACGAACTCGATTCCCTCCAGCTTGTCGCCGCCGAACTCGATCAAATTGCCAATGTCGCCGTGCGCATCAACCCCGATGTCGATGCGCAAACGCATGCGAAGATCTCGACCGGAAAAGCCGCGAACAAATTCGGCGTCAGCGCCGATGAGGCGCGGCAATGGTTTGCCGATCGCCCGCGCTTGCGCAACCTGCGCATCAACGGCCTGCATGTGCATATCGGCTCGCAGATTCTCGGTCTCGATCCGTTCCGTGATGCGCTGGATAGGGTTGCCACGCTGCGCCGCGAGCTCGAAGCCGCAGGCCACGTGATCCATTCGATCGATGTCGGTGGCGGACTCGGCGTCCGCTATCGCGAAGCCGACGATGCGGCACCGACAGCGGCCGAATACGTCGGGGCGATCCGCCATGCCCTGCATGATTACCGTGGTCGCATCGTGCTGGAGCCCGGCCGCTGGCTGGTGGCCGAAGCAGGTTTCCTGCTGACCCGGGTGCTGCGCAGCAAGCAAGGGGATTCGCGTCGCTTCCTGATCCTCGATGCCGCCATGAACGACCTGGCTCGACCCAGTCTCTACGATGCCTGGCATGAAATTGTCGCGGTGTCGCCGCAGCCCCGAGCCGAGGTCACGTACGATATTGTCGGCCCGGTCTGTGAAAGCGCCGATACCTTTGCCCGCGACCGCACCCTGCCCGAATGCCGAGCCGGCGAATTGATGATGATCCGCACCACTGGCGCTTATGCCGCATCGATGGCATCGACCTACAACTCACGGCCACTTGCCGCCGAGGTGCTGCTCGACCGGGGCCGCTGGGCCATTGCGCGACGCCGCCAGAGCCACGCCGAAATGTGCCTTGGCGAGGCCACGACGCTCGATTGGCAGGCGCAATGAACGCCGTGCGCGCACCTCGAATCGCCCTCATCGCCCTCTTCTTCCTGGCCGGCGCGACTCTGGCCGCGACCGATCCGGAGCGCTTCGATCGCATCGTCGATGATGCCGTCCAGCGCTACCAGTTGCCGGGCATTGCCGTGGGCGTGATCGACAACGGCGAAATCCTTTACACGCGCACGCTCGGCGAACGCGAAGCGGGCTCAGGCAAGAAGATCACGCGGCAGACCCTGTTCAAGATTGCCTCGAACAGCAAGGCAATGACCGCCAGCCTGCTCGCACGTCTGGTCGATGCCGGCAAGCTGCGCTGGGAGGATCCGGTGGTGAAGCACTTGCCGGACTTCCGCATGTTCGATCCCTGGGTGACGCGGAACATGCAGGTGCGCGACCTGCTCGTGCACAACAGCGGCCTGCCGGAAGGCGGTGGCGACCTCATGCTGTGGCCGGAACCCAACCGGTTCACCCGCGCCGACATCCTTGCCGGCCTCGGCCACATCAAGCCAAGGTACAGTTTTCGTGCCGGCTATGCCTACGACAACCTGCTCTATGTGGTCGCCGGCGAGGTCGCCGCTGCGGCCGGCGGCGCAAGCTACGAAGAGTTGATGCGTTCGCAGGTGTTCGTGCCGCTAGGCCTGGATTGCCGCGTCGGCGCGTGGAAGTCCTCCATCGATGACGACATCGCGCAACCGCATGCGCAGGCCAAGGGGCGCAATGTCGTCACCTCGGCCGATGGCGATGAGGTTGCCGAGATCACTTCGGCCGCTGCCGGCGGCATTCGTTGCAGTCTCGATGCCATGCTGCGCTGGGCGCGCAACTGGTTGACTCCCGATGCGCAACAGAAAACCTGGTTGTCCGCCGAACAGCGCGCGGCAATGTGGACAGGCCACACGCCGATGCCGATTTCGGCGCGTCGGCGCGCCTGGGACAACACCCACGCCTGGCTGTATGCGCTCGGTTTCCGCCTCGGCGATGTCGATG
>Ga0209063_1001075_pt1 | contig 14948 bp, 9 predicted proteins | sample KloWWTmeKNB19Kit_FD_187177 | JGI IMG/M metagenome (GOLD analysis project Ga0209063, IMG submission 187177) | Active sludge microbial communities from Klosterneuburg, Austria, studying microevolution and ecology of nitrifiers - Klosterneuburg... | ecosystem: Engineered > WWTP > Aerobic digester >...
TTTTGGCTGCGCGCGCGGCCAGGATCTCGCCATCGGCATGCTGCATGCCAGTCAGGCCCGTGGGGGCAATGGCCACCGGCATGGCCACGTTCTGTCCGACCATGGTGGTGGCAGTGCTGCGGTTTTCCATGTTGACCGCGACGCGCTGGCGCAGCTTGATGGACTGGAAGTCGCTTTCGTTGGCGCGGTAGGTGCTTTCGGTCCAGGAACCCGAATCGGCGTAGTCATAGAACATGCGCGGCACGCGCTTTTGCGCCAGAACGCGCAGGTCTTCAATGTTGGTGATAACGGGCATACAAGTCTCCAGAATTTGCCTAGATGGTAGGGGAATGGCTGGTGGGCGTGTGTGAAATCTGCCAGTCGGCCTTTGAAAATAATTGCTAGACGCCGTGGCTCTGCAGCACCACCGGCCCCTTGGGGGTTTTGAGTGTGGCGGTGAGGTTGGCCGGACCGGTTTCAATCGGGATGCCACCCAGGCCAATCGCGTCGAACGCTGCCTGCAGCTTCGGGGCCGTGGGGTGGCTGATGGTCAAACCCTGCAGGCTCACGCCTGAGCGTGGCAGGCTGTTGCGCGGGTGCAGGCGCAGCGGTTCGGCAGCGTCGGCTGCGCCCCACTGAATCAGGCTGGGCAGGGTGCCATTGAACAGGCGCTGCCCGTCTTCGCGCACCGTGATTTGCCACTCCAGCAGGCCACGGCGCGAGTGGCGGTTGGCCTTGACTGCGGGGCCGCGGTCAATCTCCAGCGCCTTGAGGGCACGGCGTGCCGCCTGCATGTCGTCGGTGTTGGCCACAAAATGCACCAGCCGTGGCTCCAGCTTCACGGCGGCCTGCAGTGCCGAGTCGTCCATGTCAAACCAGCGCTTGGCAGTGGTGTTGGCGGGTCGTTTGCCGTCCGGGTTGATAGCGATGATTTCGAAATAGGCCAGCGGATGTGCGGGCGTGGCAATCTTGAACAGGCGGTTGTGGGTGCCGTACTGCGCATGCTCGCCGCCTGCGGCAGGCGTGATGCCCAGCGTGGCTTCGCACCACTGCACGCCTTGCTCCAGCGTGTGCGCCACGACTACCAGATGATCGATGTGTGTTTTCATGGCGTGACCATACCACCGGCCTACGCGGCCGGATCGACAGGGTCGTCAAACAGCCCCGGCCCGTTGAAGCGGGCGCGCTCGATCAGCAGCAGGCGCAGCTTGGTGTGCACGCCACCGCCCGCCGAGAAGCCACCGGCTTGCCCGTTGGCCGCCAGTACCCGGTGGCAGGGAACAATCGGCGCAAACGGATTGGCCCCCAACGCCTGGCCCACGGCGCGCGCGGCGCCAAGCTCATTCAACTGGCGCGCCAGTTCACCGTAGGTCACGATTTCTCCGGGTGGAATGCGGCGGGCCAGTGCGTACACCCGCTGGTGAAAGGGCGGCACGCCCTCCATGTCGAGCTGCAGATGGCTGAGGTCGGTCGGGTCTTGCGGCGTGCCGTTGAGCAGGGCCACGACGGCGTCCATCGCTTCCTGCACCTGCGGTGGCGGTGTGGCTTCACTGCAACCGGGAAAGCGGCGTGCCATGCGCGCGCGGGTAGCCGCCGCGTCTGCCTCAGGCAGTTGCACACCCGTCAGCCCGCGTGGCCCCCACGCGATGCCGCAGTGGCCAATGGGCGTATCAAACAGGGCGTAGGCCTGGGTGGCAGTCATGGGCTTACCGCGGGATGTCGTTGTAGTGGAGTGCCATGGTGGTATCTATCAGTGTTTGCCAAGTATCCCAGCTTGCGGCGCCTTCACGCCGGCACCGCGTACTTCCAGCCGTACTTCGTCAAGCACCTTGCCCTTGGCATCGGTGATCTGCACCACATGCCGCCCGGGCCAGGGCAGCCACAGCACGCTTTTGCCCTGGGCCAGCGGCTTGCCGTCCATTCGCCAGCGCAGGTTGGCGCCTTCAGCCTGCAGCGTCAGGCGCTGGCGGTTGGGGGGAATGTCGGGGTCCAGCGCGATGATGGTACCGTTTGTGGGTGAGGTGATTCGGCCTCTAGCCCCGGTCGGTTGTGCGCTGACAGCTCCTGAATTCATAGCAAAAACCGATTGCTGCGTACCGGCGATAAACCATTCGCTGCGCGCAGCCTCGGTGCTGCCAGCGGCGTTGACAAACTGCACGCGTGCCTGCACCACGCCCGGCGGTGCCTTGGGCGCGCGGCTGGGTTGCTTGGCATGCAGGTAGTGCATGACCGCAGCCCAGATCGGCGCGGCGCCCGTGGTGCCGCTCACGTCCCACATCGGCGCGCCGCTGGCGTTGCCCACCCACACGCCCACGGTGTAGCGCTGCGACCAACCCAGCGCCCAGTTGTCGCGCATGTCTTTGCTGGTGCCGGTTTTGACGGCGGCCCAGTAGCGCGTGGCCAGCACGCTGTCGGTGCCGAAGGTGCGGGCGCGTGCCAACGGGTCGCTGAGGATGTCGCCCACGATGAACGCGGTGCCCGGGTCCAGGGCAGCTGCCTTGGCAACGCGCTTGTTGGTTCGCGTCAGCGTTGTGGGGCTGGTGATGCCGCCATTGGCCAGCGCACGGTAGGCGTTGGTCAGGTGGAGCAGGGGGACCTCGGCGCTGCCCAGGGCCAGGCTGTAGCCGTAATAGTCGCCGCTCTCTTTGATCGGCAGGCCCAGGCGCACCAGCTGCTTGTGGAAGGCGTCAGGCGACACCATCACCAGCGTGCGCACGGCAGGCACGTTGAGCGACGCGCCCAGTGCAGTGCGGGCCGACACCCATCCCTTGAACTGGCGGTCGTAGTTCTGCGGAATGTAGAGGCCGCCGCTGGTCTGGATCTGCGTGTCAGAGTCTTCCAGCAGCGAGGCCGCGGTGATGCGCCGCTCGGCAATCGCCTGCGCGTACAAAAACGGTTTGAGCGTCGAACCCGGCTGGCGCAGGGCGGTGACGCCATCCACATCGGCCGCGTTGCTCAACGGCCCGCTGGAGCCCACCCAGGCCAGCACCTCGCCGCTGGCGTTGTCCAGCACCACCAGCGCAGCATCTTCCACATGGCGGCCTGTCAGCTCGCGCAGGTGCGTCTGCAGCGTCTGCACTGCAAAACGCTGCAAGGGAGCGCTCAGCGTGGTGGTGATCTGCCGTGTGCCCGCCGGGGCCGCGCGCACGAGCTGGCTGGCTACATGGGGCGCAATGCCTTCGCTGGCGGCAAAGTCGCGCCGCTGCAGGGCGCCGGTGACAAACAGATCCATCGCATCGCAATCGCCCGCAGTGGTTTTCTCCAGGCTTTGCAGCACGCTGCACGCCCGCTGCACCACCTGCGCCGCCTTGGCATTGGGAGCGCGCACCAGCGCCACGGCCACGGCGGCCTCGCGGTTGTCCAGGCCGTGTGCCGCTTTGCCAAACAGCGTGTGGCTCAGCGCGTTGATGCCGACCAGCTCGCCCCGAAAGGGCACCAGGTTCAGGTAGGCCTCCAGAATCTGGTCCTTGCGCCAGCTGCCTTCCAGCACCGTGGCCGACACGGTCTGCCCCAGCTTTTGCGCCACACTGCGTCCGCCCGCGCCGCGCTTGAGGTCCTCATCGAGCAATCCGGCCAGCTGCATGGTGAGGGTGGAGGCGCCGCGCGTACGGGTGTTCCACAGGTTGCCCCAGGCCGCCGCTGACACCGCACGCCAGTCCACCCCGCTGTGTTCGTAAAAGCGCTTGTCTTCCGACAGCACCAGCGCCGTGCGCAGGGCAGGCGACACATCGGCCAGCGCCACCCACTGCCCGCGCCGCACCGTGGCATCGGTGCGCAGGCGCTGCAGCAACTCGCCATGGCGGTCCAGCACCAGCGTGTCGGAAGGGCGGTAGCTCGCCTTTACTTCATTAAATGTGGCTGTAGCCCCCGTGGAATTTGCGCAGATAGCTATCAAAAATATAGCGAATGATTTGACCAGAAGCATCGTTGACGGTGCTGTCTTCTCTTCCATTGATCTGCGTTTCAGCATGCGGGGGCCTAGCAGCTCCATCGGCGTTAGTGGGTAAGTTGTAGCGGTTAATCGCTACCTCCATTCTCACAAGAAATACAGCGCAGCCAACCCCAGCACCGCAGGCACCGTCTGGATGTACAGGATGCGCGTCATCACCGTGACCGCGCCCCAGATGCCAGCCACCGCCACGCAGGCCAGGCCAAAGGTGGCGAATGCCTTGGCAATGGCCGGGTCGGGGTAGACCAGGCCCAGCAGCAGGGCCACGGCCAGAAATCCGTTGTAGCAACCCTGGTTGGACATGGCGGCCTTGCGGGATTCGACTTCCGACGGCGGGATGCCGAACACCTTGACGCCACGGCTCTTGTACAGCACGGTCTCCAGCAAAAAGATGTACACGTGGATCAGGCACACCAGTGCGATCAGGATTTGGGCGAGGATGGGCATGGGAAATCTCCGGTGGATTTGGAAAGTCCGCAGAATACATAATCACGTTATGTTTGTAAAGTGCTTTATCGTGGCACTACAATTTTTTGGCATCAACTGACCTTTTTCACCGTGACAGACATCCCCACCAAGCGCGACGGCCGCAAGGAAAACGCCACCAACACCCAGGCCGCACTGCAACTGGCCGCACTGCGTTGGTTCAGCGCGCAGGGTTATGAGAAGGCGCCGGTGGGCACCATTTGCGCCGATGCTGGCGTCACCGTTGGCGCGCTGTACCACCACTATGGCGACAAGAAAGGCCTGTTTGCCGCCGTGGCCGAGCAAGTGGACGCGCAGCTGGTGCAGCAGGCCGCCAACGCGCAGGCCGCAACCATGGCCAGCGGCGGCACACCCTGGGACGCGTTTCTGGCGTCCATCGACACCGTGCTGCAAGCTGGCGCCAACGCGCCGCTGCGCCGCCTGATGCTGGTGGAAGCGCCCGCCGTGCTGGGTGCGCAGGTGTGGGGTGATATTCGCCAGCGGCAAGGCCTGGGCGCCATGCGCGCCAGCATTGGCGCACTGCAGGCCCATGGCATCTTCCAGGGGCACGATGCCGAGCGCCTGGCGCGCATCGTGTTGGGGGCGCTGTATGGTGCGATGGACTCACTGCCTGCAGACGATGCGGGCATCAGCGCTGCGCTGGATGATTCCAGACGCTGTCTGGTGGGGATGCTCGAAGGGCTGCTGCGGGTTTGAGCGGGGATTCCTCGAAATCCAGCTCAACGCTTACTCTTGTCTTGCAGACTCCGGCACCAGTGCTGCAAAGGTTGGCGGCGGGCGACGCTTCATGAAGTGGCCGATTCGCTAGCCGATTGCGACGCGTTTGCGGACTGGAAGAGTGTGTGAAGCAAATCCAGTTTCTCCTTCACCTCAGCGGCAACTGTTTTTGCGTCAACTGTTGAGACCAAGCGATGAAGTTCCCCCTTCTTCAAAAGCATGCTGCCGCCCACGCGCGCTGAAAGTCGTCGAAAAAACTCTTCAGCAAACGTGCTTAGCTTGACCCGCTGCGTCTTAGCTTCCCAAACAATGCGCACAGCTTCTGGTGGCGATTGTTTCCAGGCATCAAAATCAGCCACGACACCTTCAAACACCTGCTCAAGCAGTAAGGCGTCTAGCACCTCATCAATTTCTGCCTGATGACCGCCAAACAATTCCATCTCGACGTATTGGCTCAGTGCGTATCGCTTTAGAACCTCAGGAGTTACAAAGTAGTTCTCAGCCTCATAGCGCTTCCAATAGGTCAACTGCAAATTGCCTTCTGTACTGCCTTGGCGATCGCGCCCGTCGTTATCCAAAATCGCCAATCCTTTCAAGTTTGGGAGCAAGTTACAAAGCCCTTTGAAGTGCTCGCGCGGCGTAACCCCAAACCCTCCTTCAACGCGTTCAAGTTCGCTATCCAACGATTTGTCTGGGTAGTTGTTCTGAACATAAAACGAGTTAATTCGCTCATCCCATACCCTTGCAACGGGGTGCTCTAACTGTTCAGCCAAAGCGCGCAGCATATCCACGTCTGTGCCGCCCTCTACATAGAGAACATAGCCCCGCTCACGTGCCTTGATGTAATGTTCTGCGCCAAAGTGTTTGAGGCTGTTCCGAATATCTGTCTTACGTGCAAGATCGTCGGCTTTGCCATCCATGAGTAGCGTCAAATTATTGTCAAGAGCCTCATCCAGAATGACTTCGGAGTGCGACACCATCACCACTTGCGATTGGTTTTGTGCAGCGATATCACGGAGCAATACATACACTTGCTTTTGGCGCAATATTTCTAAATGTGCGTCTGGCTCATCCACCAGTAGCACACTGCGTTTGTGGGAATATAGGTAAGCAAATATCAACAACATCTGCTGAAACCCGCGCCCACTGGAAGAAACGTCCAACGCCTCACGGACGCCTGGTTGCTTGTAACGCATCTCTATCGCACCGCGCGTAGTTTCTTGTGGCGCTTCCAGCGTCACGTTGAAAAGGCGCTTCATCAACTTCACGATTGCTGCCCAATCGTCTGGCGTGTCTTTTGCCACCATCAGGCACAGGTTGCGCAGCACTTGCGCGGTCTGGCCTTGGCCCAAAAGCACATCAATTCGCCCAGGTTGCAAAATCGGTTCTTCCGTCTCCAAGCCAGACATGGGGTAAAGCAACTCCACGCTGATTTGGGCCGCGTACTTCAGAAAGTCTAAATTGCCTGCCACCGACTCCTCGGGTGAGCAATACACCAATTCATCACCCTGATTACGAAAGCGCATAGGCAAAGCAATGACCTCGCCTTGAAACTCTATGCCCACTGTGATGACGAGTGCAATGTCTTTCGTGCCTGTGCGTACATTGGTGTTGTGCCAGAAGAAGCGTGTTCGCTGCACAGGGACTGCAACAATGTTAAGGCGGTTCAGTGCCGTCGCTGTACGTTCTTTAGCGGTTGAATCCTTGCGCACGTCGTACCAGGTTTTGACAGCTTGTGACCACAAAGCCAGTGCCTGAATGGCGCTGGTTTTGCCGCAGTTGTTGGGGCCTATTAGCACGGCCGGGTGGTCTAACTCAATGCGCTGCTTTTCGCCAAAGCGTTTGAAGTTTTCGATTTCAAGGAAGTGCAATAGGCGCATGACTTAGAGCTCCATCAATGGGATGCGGGTATTTTGACGTACCGCGAATAGATTGGCGATATTCCAGATGATGTCGCCGTGGGCCTTGAAGGCGTCGAGATTTTTCATGTAACTTCTGTAATCCTTGCTGGGCTTATTTTATGAATGATTTTGGCCTCCGGCCCCCGTAGAATTTGCGCAGACAGCTATTAAAAATATAGCAGTTGATCAGTCATGTCATATCTAGGGTGCGGTCACCTTCACCCGCGCATTCGGCGCTTCGCCAAACATCTCCGGCGCATACATGGCCTCCACCCGGCTCGGTGGCAGCGAGAACTCACCCACGTTGTTGAGGCGGATGGTGTATTCCATCTTCACCACGCCCTTGGGCAAGTACTGGTAGTAGCTGCGGAAGGACTCGAAGCTGCGTTCCTCGAACGCAGCCCAGCCATAGCCTTCACGCTTTTCGCCCTGCGTGGCGATCTCGCTGTCGCGGCCCAGGCCGCTGCCCAGAATCGTCGCGCCGCCGGGCACCGGGTCGGTGATGGCGACCCAGGTCATATCCAAGCTGGCGTTCACTTCGATGCTGATGCGCAGCACATCACCACGCGTGTAGCTGCCGGCGGGCAGATTCTTGTTGGCCTGCTCCACGGGGGTGACGGTTTTCTTGATCTGGTAGCCCGCAAAGAAGGGCGCTTTCAGCTGCACCGCCGCCACCGACTGCAGCGTGAGCCAGGGCTTGCCCGCGCCCTGGTGGGTCACGTTCAGCGCGTCTTTGGCCGCACCTTTCTCTATAGCTTTGCTCCAGGGCAGGAACATGCTGTTGTTCTTGAGGTTGCCCGGTGCTGCAGGGGCGCCAAACCAGGTGGTCTGGTGCGCAGCACCAGACGCATCGGTGGTCTTGATGCGCTCGACCTTGCTCCAGTCCACCGCCGCGCTTCCTGTGCTCATGCTGGCCTTGGTGGTGCCCGCTACCGGTACAGCTTCAAACCTGGCACTGAATTTCTCCAGTGCCAGGCCGCCCCACAGGTTGGCGGTGGTGGTGTGCCAGGCGCCGTGTTGCTGGCGGCTGATGAATCCGTTGGCCAGGCGGCCCATGTCGTCTTTCCAGGCCGGGTCGTCCAGCACGCTCAAGATCAGGCGCGCGGTGTTCACGTCGCCGCTTTGCATCAGCCACCACCAATAGTCGTCCTTCTCGGTGCTGAAGATCATCTTGGTTCCCTGGTAGCTGATGCGGCTGCGCAGGATCTGGCTGGCCTCGGCAATGCGCTTGTCGCGCTCGGGAACGTCGTTCACGCGCTTCAGGATGTTGAGCCAGTCAATCACCGTGTGTGTGGGCCACTGGTTGGGCGCAATGGTGATGCTGTTGACCATGCGGCCCTGCGCCTTGCCGTAGCGCGACAGGGCTTCGATGGCGGCCAGCTTGCGCATGTCGAGGTCTTTGCGGGGGCTCCAGAAGTCGCGCTGGATGCGGCCCTCCACAAAGGCGATCAGGCCCCGCTCCATGGGCGCGCGGATTTCGTCACTCAACGCAAATGCCGGGTTGATGCTGGCGGCTTCGTGCGTTGCGGCCAGCAGGTAGGCGGTCAGCGTGTCGCTACCGCGGTTGGCTTCGCCATCACGCGGCGGGAAGTAGTTGGCCAGGCCATCGCTGTCCAGGTAGCTCGGTATCTGCGCGGCCACGGTCTGCCAGAGCTTGCCATCGCGCAGACCCACGCTCTTGCTGGTCTTTTGCTCCAGGCAGGCAAAGGGGTAGCGGGCAAACCAGTCTTTCACACCGGGCAGGCCTTCGGCCAGTTTGGGCTGTAGCGACATCTTGAGGCCACCACGACCGGGCAGGGCGTCGGCGGGCGCGTTAACGTCCAGCGTAAACGGTCCGTCCACCTGCACCAGCGTGGCCTGCTGCACCGTGAGCGGCACCGCAGGAATGATGCGTTGGCGGGCCTTCAAGGCATCGCGTGCGCCGCTGAGGGTGTCCTTGGCCTCAATCTCCCACAGGATGGCTTCGTTGCGCGTCAATGCCAGCTGGGCGGGGGCGGTCACATTCCAGGCAACCTCACGGGCGTCACCGGGGGGAATGTCCACTGTTTGTGGCTGCAGATCCAGCAGCGTGGCGCGTGGTGTCACCAGCACTTTCATGGCCTGCTTGGTGGTGTTGCGCAGGGTCAGTTGCGCGCGGTACTGGTCGTCTTCACGGACCAGGGGCGGCAGGCCGCTGATGATCTGCAGGTCCTGCGTGGCGCGGATGCTGGTGCTGCCCGTACCAAACAGGCCGGTCGATGCATCGGCCACCGCCACGATCTTGAAGGTGGTGAGTGCGTCGTTGAGCGGCACGGTCACCATGGCCTGTCCGTTGGCGTCCAGCTTCACATTGGGGTTCCACAGCAGCAGGGTTTCCAGCAACTCCCGCGCGCCGCTCTTGCCCCCGCCGCCGCCAGCGGGAACCGCCTTGCGGCCATAGTGCCTGCGGCCGATGATTTCCATCTGCGCGGTCGACGTGTCCACACCCCAGCTGCGCCGCTGCAGCATGGCGTCCAGCAGGTTCCAGCTGCTGTTGGGCATCAGTTCCAGCAGGGCCTGGTCCACCGCGGCCAGGGCCACTTCGGCGTTGGCAGCGGGCTGGCCATTGGGCAGCTTGACGGTGATGGTCACCTTGGCCTGGCTGCGCACCGCGTAACTCTCCCTGTCGGCCTTGACGCTAACATCGAGCTGGTGGGCGCGGGTGCCCACGCGAATTTCGGCTACGCCCAGGCGGAACGCGGGCTTGCTCAGGTCCACCAGCGCCGTGGGCGCCACGTACTCCTTGCCTTCGTACCAGAACGACGTCCACCACTCACGCGGTGCCTTGTAGCCCCAGGTGAAGAAGCTGTACCAAGGCACCTCGCGCAGGCGGCCGCGCAGGGCCAGCACGCTGACATACACATTGGGGCCCCAGCCTTCCTGAATCTTCAGGTGGATGGTCGGGTCCTGGCCGTTGAGCTGCACCACCTCGGTCTGCACAATGCCTTCGCGCTCCACCGCCACCAGGGCCGTGGCAAAGCGGAACGGCATGCGCACCTGGAACTTGGCGGTCTCGCCAGGCTGGTAGCTTTTCTTCTCGGGCAGCAGGTCGATGCGGTCGTGGTTCTCGCCACCAAACCACAGCTCGCCCTGTTTCGTCACATAGACGCTGCTGGCAGCCTGGATGCTGTTGCCACTGCTGTCTTTGGCCGTCACCACCAGCTCCACCTGACCGGCCTCGTTCAGCGAGGTTTCGCACAGCAGCAGGCCACGCGAATCGCTCTTGCCAGAGCACACGCTGCCCAGCTCTTTGACACTGGTCTTGTTGTCGTAGGTGTAGAAGCCGCCCACCATGCGCTTGCGCGTGGTGGTGGTGATGCGGGCGGTGGCTTTCACCTCCAGCGCCACACCCTCCAGCGGTTTGCCGCTGAGGTCCAGGGCCAGTGCCTGGAACTTGATTTTTTGACTGGAAGACACCCAGCCTTCGGTCTTGATGCCGGCTACCACGGCGGCGGGCCACAGGGTCTGCGTGCTGCGGATGGTTTGCACCTCACCATTAGGGTCGGAGTAGGTGGCTTCCAGCAGCAGGTCCTGCGGCTGGCGGCTTCTGGGCACCTTGTCGATGGCCACTTTGCCAGCGCCGTTCTTGTCCAGGGTCAGGGGCAGTTTGTCGGCAATGACGCGAGTGTCGGCGCCGGCGCTCATCTCTTCCTCGCCATCGTTGCTGGTCTCCTGGCGGTCACCCCGCGGCGCGGCAAAGTTGAACTCGCTGAAATCCGCAAAGTTCAGGGTCTTGGCCCGCACCAGGGCCGACACGCGCACCGGCAGGTTGGCAGCGCCGCCACCGGACACGTAGTTGATCTGCACGTCCACCGGCACCTTGTCTACATTGACCAGTGCTTTTTTCTCGGCCGGCGTCACGCGGCCTTCCAGCACCGGCAGGCGGAACTCTTCCACCCGGAACTGGCCGGTGAAGAAGGTGGCGCCGCGGCTGCCGCCGCGCAGTTCCACCTGGTACACGCCCAGCTTGGCGGCTGGCGGGATGGAGAAGGTGCTGACCGCGCTGGTGCCGCCAGTGGGCGTCTTGCGCCAGCTCAGGTCCTGGGTGTATTGCTGGCCGCTGCCCATGTGGGTGATGGCCAGCGTCACGGGTTCTTTGGCAGAGAGGCCAAAGCCCTGGCTGGTCTGGGTGCGCAGCAGGTGCTTCATCGACACAGTTTCTCCAGCGCGGAACAGGGTGCGGTCGAAAATGGTGTGGGCCACTTCGTCGGGCTGCGGGCTGCTGCTGGTGGGCAGGTTGAAGCGCCAGGGCTCAATGCCGCGGTTCCAGTCGCTCCAGGTAAAGGCAAGATCCTGCACGGTGCCCTGTCCGTTGCCGGCGGGCTGCGTGGCACGGGCACTTACAAAATAGGCCCGGCTGTAGGTGTCATCTCCGCTGCACATGGGTGCCTGGGGGCTGATGCCCGTGAGCTGGGCGATACCGTGTGCGTTGGTGGTGCCGGTGGCGACCTCCTTGCCGCGGCAGTCGGACACCCGCACCGTGGCGTCGGCCACCGGCGTGCCTTTGTCCAGCGTGGTGACCCAGGCCAAAGCGTTCTCACGGCCGAGCTTGAAATGCACCCCCAGATTGGTCACCAGCGCCGACGTGCGAACGTACATGGTGCGGTCCGCGCCATGGCGTTCGTCGAGCAGGCTGGTGCCCAGCTTTTGCGAGGCAATCTCCACCACATGGAAGCCAGCGGGCAGCGGTATGCCCACCACTTCAAACGGGCGCGGGTCCTTGCTTTGAGGCTGCGGCAGGTCCAGCGTCTTGGCCCCTGGCTGGTTTGCCAGCAGCGAGACCATGCGGGTTTGTACATAGTCTTGGTGGTAGGTATCCAACGGTTTGGGCACGCGCGGGCCCGTATCACGCACGGCCATGCGGCGCTGCACCGAACCGTTGTCGTACTGCTGCACCTTTCTGAACCACGCGATGATGTCGGCATCGCTGCCCGGCTGCAGGGTGGTCACCTTGCCGGTGGCGGCCTTGGCCTGCGCGGCGTTCAGGCCTTTGATGTGGAGCGCGGACTCCACGTTGCGCAGCGTGACCGGCAGCAGGGCCACGCCATTGGGTTCGGCAAAGCGCTCCACGATACCGAAGGGTGAAGCTGCAAACTTGGCCAGCGGCGGCATGGCAGCGGTGGCGGTCTTGAGCGGGAAGCTGTCCGCATTGCGCAGCGCACGGCCTGATGCGTCCTTGAAATTCTTGGGCAGTTCGATGGTGAACTGGGTCTGCTCGGGCAGCGGGGCCGCAAAACTGATGCCGTTGACCACGGCCTCTTCGTCCTGGGGTGTTTCGTCCAGCGTGGGTTTGAAGCTGTCTTTGCCACTGACCAGGCGGATGCCCTGCAGCAGCTTCACCGGCACTGGGGCGTTAAAGCTCAGCGTGAGCGGGCGAATGGGCAGACAGGCGCTCTGTGCGTTTTCGCGCTCGCAGCTGAAGCTGGCAGAAAAGGGCTCACGCACCTGAAAGCCGAAGCGCTTTTCCACGGTGTTGGCCACCCCCGCAGTGGCACCACCCCGGGCCGGCGTGGCAACGCCCTTGTCAAACACCAGTTCCACCCTGGCATCCGGCGACAGGCGCCGGTTGCAGGCCAGTGTGACGATGGCCAGCGGGTCCTTTTTGGCTTCGGCTTCCAGGTGCTGGGCCTGCAACAGGCTGGCGCGTTCCTTGCCGTCCAGCAGACGCACCGCCACGCGTTCACCCAGGCCCTGCACGGAACACCACACATGGGCCTGTACGCTTTCCAGCGTGGCCGGGCCGTTCAGTCGCAGTGTGAAGAATTGCTCCTCATCAATGCGGCTGCCCTGGTAGGGGCGGATATTCTTGACGAATGGGCCGCCGCTATTGAATTTATAGCTGGTAGCGCCCGTCAGTCCTTCGCCTTTGGCCGATTTGAATCCGGGGCGGGCCTGCACAGTACACGACACCCCGGGGGGCAGGTCGGTCTCAAAGTCGAACACCCAGGCCCGGTCGTTGATCCAGCGACCGCTGCCTTTGCTGGCCTGCGCATCGCTGCAGCTCACCGTCAGCGGTGCTTCGGCCTTGGGGTCGCCAAAGTTCACGGCGCTCTCGCCGAACTTGGCCACCACTTGGCGCACCTGCGCTACCTCGCCCTGGGGCGACAGGCTGATGATCTGCAATGCGTGCGCCGAGAGCGCGCCGGCCGCAATCAGCGCGGCAAAGCATATTCTTGTGAGAGCCAGGACCACGTTGCCTCCTTGTCAGAAGGCGAAGCGTAGTCGATTTTCTAGCCCAAACGTGCTCGGTGCCGCGCGACCTGTGCCTTGACCTGTGCGGGCGCAGTACCGCCCAGCGTGTTGCGCGCGTTGAGCGAGCCACGCAGGCTCAGGCACTCGTACACGTCTTTCTCGATCTTGGGGTTGAACTCCTGCAAAACCGCCAGCGGTAATTCGGACAGGTCGACCTGGTGGGTGGTGGCAGCCTTGACGGCATGTGCCACGGTTTCGTGGGCATCGCGGAAAGGAAGGCCCTTCTTGACCAGGTAGTCGGCCAGATCGGTGGCGGTGGCGTAGCCCTTGAGGGCCGCTGCCTCCATAGGTGCCGGGTTGACGGTGATGCCGCCTTCCTTCTGGCCCGTGGCCGGGTTCACCTGGCCGCCCACCATTTCACTGAAGATGCGCAGCGTGTCCTTCAGGGTGTCCACCGTATCGAACAGCGGTTCCTTGTCTTCCTGGTTGTCCTTGTTGTAGGCCAGGGGCTGGCCTTTCATCAGGGTGATCAGGCCCATCAGATGGCCGACCACACGGCCGGTCTTGCCACGCGCCAGTTCGGGTACGTCGGGGTTTTTCTTCTGCGGCATGATGGAGCTGCCGGTGGTGAAGCGGTCGGCAATCTTGATGAAGCCAAAGTTCTGGCTCATCCACAGAATGAACTCCTCGCTCATGCGGCTGATGTGCACCATGCACAGTGAGGCTGCGGCAGTGAACTCAATCGCAAAGTCGCGGTCGCTCACCGCATCCAGGCTGTTCTGGCAGACCTGCGGGTTACCGGCTTCGTCCACCATGCCCAGTGTGCGGGCCACACGCTCGCGGTCCAGTGGGTAGCTGGTGCCCGCCAGTGCGGCAGAGCCCAGCGGCAGGCGGTTGGTGCGGCGGCGCACTTCGGCGAAGCGCTCGGCGTCGCGCGAAAACATTTCTACATACGCCAGCATGTGGTGGCCAAAGCTCACCGGCTGGGCCACCTGCAGGTGGGTAAAGCCGGGCAGGATGACGTCGATATTTTTCTCGGCAACCTCTACCAGCGACTTCTGCAGGTCCACCAGCAGCTCGCCAATCAGGTCCAGTTCGCTGCGCAGCCACAGGCGTACATCGGTGGCGACCTGGTCATTGCGGCTGCGGCCGGTGTGCAGGCGTTTGCCCGCGTCCCCCACCAATTGGGTCAGGCGCGCTTCGATGTTGAGGTGCACGTCTTCGAGGTCGAGCTTCCATTCAAACGCACCGGACTCGATCTCGGACCAGATGGTAGCCATGCCACTTTGGATGGATGCGTGGTCTGCGGCGTTGATGATGCCTTGCGCTGCCAGCATGTCGGCGTGGGCGAGGGAACCGGTGATGTCGGCCTGCCACATGCGCTTGTCAAAGAACACGCTGGAGGTGTAGCGCTTGACCAGATCGCTCATAGGCTCGGAGAACAGCGCGGACCACGCCTGGGATTTTTTGTCGAATTGGTTTTGGGACATGGGCTGCAGGGGAGTGAATGGAGTCAAAATCCGGGAAACATGAAAGACACCCAAATATTATCGGCGTTCCACGAACTGCCCTCGGGAACCGAGGAACTGCCGCCTGCGCCCGCCCTGGTGTTTGATGCCTGCCATATGGGCGTGGTGCTGCGCGCGGTGCTGTTTGTGGAGCTGTCGGTAGCCGCTGTGGTGATGTTTTTCACCCAGAGCCTGCTG
>Ga0209063_1001088_pt1 | contig 14856 bp, 8 predicted proteins | sample KloWWTmeKNB19Kit_FD_187177 | JGI IMG/M metagenome (GOLD analysis project Ga0209063, IMG submission 187177) | Active sludge microbial communities from Klosterneuburg, Austria, studying microevolution and ecology of nitrifiers - Klosterneuburg... | ecosystem: Engineered > WWTP > Aerobic digester >...
GTACATGAAATCGGTAGAAAAGAAGAAGCCCTTTGGCATTTCCCAATCCAGCGAGGCATTGTACTCCTGTGAAAGATAATTTGTGTTCAAAGCTGATTGTAAAGAATATTTTGTTTTATTGTAATTGAATCCTGCGCTAAAGCCAAGACTTAGTTTTTCAGTCGGATTCATATCCAATCGTAATTCAGGACCAACAGAAAATGTCTGGATACTATTTCCCACTGTATTAATAAACTGTTTCGTTTTGAAAATACCGGTATTGCTGCTTATCTCCACACTTCCTTTCAGAAAACGAACCGGCATACTATAGCTGATACTGCTGTTGACAGTATAAACTCCATTTACGTTGACCGGTTTGGTTCTCTTTACACCCAGCTGGTTAATACTATCATAGTTTACAATTTTATTCTGTGTCGCCTGCATCGTTAAGAACATAAACAGGTTTTTATTTTTGTAAGGGCTCACCAGGTTGAGGTGCGTCTGCAAAGTATGATTGTATTCCTGTTTCAGATCAGGATTACCTTCCCGTATATTTAATGAGTTGCTATTATCAGGCACCGGCTGTAACTGCGCCATCGTTGGCTGGTTGGTGGCTGTATTATATGATACTGAAAGACTCTTGAAGCGGGTAAAGTTGTATTGCAACCTCGCATTAGGTAAAATATTTCTGAAGGTTTTACTGATCAGCGAATCTTTGATACCAGTAGTAATCTTTCCTTCCAGCTCTGCTTGCTGCCAGTTGGCTCCGAAGGAATAACTGAATTTTTTCTTTTGTGTCCGCATTCGCATCCCTGCATTGATAAAGCCATATGTATTTTCAAAATCATTACTCAGGATATTATTGTACTGATCAAACTTGCCATTCAGTTTATTGTAATCGTAGGTTATTTTTTCTGATGTACTACTGGTGTTGCTCTTACTCACACTAAATTCCAGTAACGATTTTTTCCAGACAGGTTCTGTATATACAGCCCTTACATTATAACCCCGGAGATCTCCTTTGATGTTGCTCTGCTGATTCAGTGTATCTCTTTTCAGTAATGCACCGGCAGGAGTAAAAAAACTATTGATAGAAGAAAGGCTTCCGTCGCCATCACTTTCATTCAGGCTTGTCTGCAATGACAAAGAAAAAGTTCTTCCTTTTCTTGAAAATTTCTTTCGCCATATTATATCATTGCGAAAATTATATCCCTGGCTGGCAGAAGTAGTATTGCTGAAACCGTCGTTTGTAAAAATTTTATCTTCCGACAAAGTTTGGTAATCTGTTTGTGAACGGTTATTGGTTTTCTGGTAGCTGAATGACGGAGTGATGCGGATCGAGTTCATAGAGTCAACCTGGAACAGCGTATTCAGGTTGAAACGATGGTTATTGTTCAGGTTGTCCGTAAAAGAATTCTGGTTATAGAAATAAGAAGAATCTGGTAAAAAATATTGTCGCTGTAAATGACTTTCCTGGTTAGGATTAAACCGGTTGTAGAAATAATTGCTTTGAAAATCCAGTTTGGTCCCGATAATATTATTGTAATTCAATCCGCCACCCCAGGCTGTATTAATACCATTATTTCTGCCCCCGGCATTAATACCCATAGCAGCCGCTTCGTCCCCTGAAACATTAAGATTTATATTACCGCCGCCGCCTCTCTGCATTCTTGACAACTCCCCGGTAAAATTTAGTATGTCCATAAAAGAAAACCCTTCTGCATTGGTGTTGTTACCCATTCCAATCGCTGAGAATTGTCTTGCTCCTTTAAATGAATTGACATTGAATTTTCCTTCATACCGCTCTTTATTACCGGCACCGGCATTTATCTTACCAAACACTCCTTTCTTTTTATCCTTCTTTAGTTTCAGGTTGATGGTCTTTTCATAATTGCCGTCTTCAAATCCTGTCAGTTGTGCCTGGTCACTTTGTTTATCATACACCTGTACTTTGTCTACAGCATCGGCAGGCAGATTCCTCGTGGCCACTTTCGGGTCGTTGCCAAAAAATTCTTTGCCATCCACCAGCACTCTACTCACCTTTTCTCCCTGTGCTTTAATGGTTCCATCTTTTTCTACTTTTACCCCCGGAAGCTTTTTCAGTAATTGCTCCACACTGGCATTGGGTGGGGTTTTAAAAGAACCTGCATTATATTGTATCGTATCTCCCACCAATGTAACAGGTGGTGCTTCGGCTGCCAGCACCACCTCTTCTAATATTTTGGCTTTGTCATTCAGTACTACATTTCCAAGTTCTGCATTTTTATCGGCGTCGGTAATTGTAAAATACTTGTTGGTGTTATAATAACTGACATGAGAAATCATCAACCGGTATTCACCATTGGCGAGCCCTTTTAATTCAAACCGTCCATCGTTTCCGGTCATCGTAAATGTTACTAAAGAAGAATCCTTCCTCTCCAACACTGTAATCGTAGCCGCTGCAACCGGCAGCTTGCTGATAGTATCAAATGCAATCCCTTTTACAGAACCATTTTTTTGTGCCAGTAAAGTAGTAGTAAAGCAAGCCGCTAACAATAGTAAGTAAACTTTTCGCATAGCTATTTCATTTCGGCTACGAAAATATTCTGAGCGGCCGGGAATATGGGTTAAAGGGGCTTTGTTTAATGTTAATGAAGGTTAAAGAATGAGTCGCTCCCGACTAATAACCCAAGACTCAGAATTATTCTCTTATTGCACCTCTCTCATCATCCTCCCTGTCCTTATCATATACCAGCAATTTCACCTTCCATTCCATCGGTGCAAAGTATTGCATAGAAATTTCAACCCGGAGTTTCTTTACCGATTCGTTCTCCGGTTCTATTGAGAAAATAATACTGGTAAACTTTTTTTCGGCTGCCGGAACTTCATATTTTCCGTTCATCCTGAAATTTTTTTTGTCAATATCTACAGACAAATTGTTCAGTTGATTATAGAGTGCTTTGAATTTTTGTTTTGCCTTATCAAAATTCTCTGTCGTCAGCATCAGTGCCTGCCAGCTGCACACTTCCTTCCTGGCCGAGTAACGGGTAATAATAGCTTCTTCAGCACCATGTATATTAAAATTGCATTGATAGTCGGTTGACTGAGTATTTTCAGCAACCACCTCTCCCATCAGGTTAATGAAACGATTAGGATAATCTTCCAGCACTTTTTTTATATCCCCACCAATAGCATTCATAAGGGGGAGTTTCAGTTGAGCTTCAGCCAAATTGAAAAGAAGTGAAGAAATAGTAATGAGCACAAGTGATTTTACGGATTTTGTCATCAGAGTTGGATTTAGAAAGTTGGTTACAAGGCCCAATATTATAAAATTTAAATTTTATTGCATACTTTTAAATATATCTTATACGTTAACTCTTAGTAAAATATCCATCTATGAAAAAAAGAAGTCTTACCCATCACCATGAAGCAGCGAAGATTTACCAGCATTATTATAAACCTTCGCTTAATTTTCTCCGTTTATTTAAATCTGTATTGGCGGTTTTCCTTTCGGGCAGTTCCCCGGCAGCAACCACCCATTACAGAAAAAGATAGGTACTCTTATATTTTTCTCTTACTAACCCCGTAACATAGTAAAACGTCCCTCATTGCTGAAGGACGTTTTTTTATTGTATGCTCAAAGTATAGCCTGCTTAATACATTCTTACATCCCGCATTTCTCTTTGCATCTGCCTTGGCATTCCCGGAATAGCATTATTATTGGTTCCTCCGCCCATTCTTTGCAGGTTGAACATAAAGCTGACCATAAAGTACCTTTTTAAAACAATACTCCTTGTATCCTGGAAATAGTTGTCGCTGGTACTCCGGACAATACTTTGATTCTGGTTCAAAATATCATTAACAGAGAATTTAAGTTCGCCGTTTTTCTTTTTAAATAACTGTTTGCTGAAGCTGGCATTCCAAAGTGGTATGCTCTGATTAAATCCTTCACCGAGCCCGGTATTAATTAAGTAATTGAAATTAGTAGATACGATGAAGGTTTTGGCGAATGTATAAGAAACATCGCCTGAATAGGTTTGGGTATAGTAGTCAATATCTTCTTGTTGCGGGTTTGAATAGGAAACGGTGTTATATGCCACATTGGCTTTTACTCCAAAGTCTATTTTTTCTTTATTAATGTTTACGCCGGCTCCCTGGGTTACAGAAAATGTTTTGGAAGTGAATTTTACACTTCGCAGCAAGCTCACATCCCTGCTAAGGTTCATATTATTGGTAAGGTTGACGCTGGACCCTTTTAACTTGGGATTCTTAAACGGCAATCCCAGTGTAATAAAAGAATTAGCACTGTAATATCCGTTTACGTTGGCATACCTGGTTATTTGTATGGGGCCCTGTACACTTATGTCGTTTACAATTTTATTCTGTGTGGTGTTAAAGCTAAGGTTGGCAGCAATGAATTTGAAAGTGAGAATATTAAATGTATTAAACCCAATATTGAAATTATGATTGAATTCCTGGTTCAGATTAGGATTTCCAATTTTTTGGTTCAGAGTATCTGTCACATCCGGCACATTTTGCAATTGAGAAATACTTGGCTGGTTGGTTCTACCATTATACCTGATACGAAGGTTTTTGCTGCGGCTTGGTGTAAAGTTGAAATTAGCTGTAGGAAATAAATTAGTGAATGAATTCTTGTTTACAGAATCCTTACCTGTAAACGCCTGGTAACTCTTACTTTCCAATGTAGAGGTCTGTACACCAAGACCAAACTGGTAATTGTATTTTTTCTCCTGCACCCTGAAATTAGCTCCTATACGATGTGCCAGGAAAGTGTTCTCAAAATTATTAGTCAGCCGCAGATTGGGCTCATCATATTTTCCTGAACCAGTATTATAGTTATTTACTTCTCTGTCGGAAGTGTTCTGGTTGTTGGTATAGGCATAATTCAGTTCCAGTAATTTATTAAGGCCAAAAGGCTCCGTATAAGAAGCACTTACAACATTATTATTGGTTGTTGTCTTCTGGTTGCTTTCCTGGTTTTGCAGTAAGGACCGGTAAACTATTCCATTGGACAGAAAAAACTCATTGTCAGAATTAGTTAGCCCGTTGCTTTTGCTGTTACCCATTGTGTTGTTCCAGCCGAAAGTAAACGTACGTCCTGTTTTACCAAACTTGTGACGGAACAAAATATTATTCCCCAGGTTAAAGCCGTCTCTGTCATTGGTATTTCTGCTTTTTGTAGTAATAGCCAGGTACTCGGCAATGGGGTCTTTAGAAATGCTGAACGAAGTGTCGTCACTGAAATTCTCCGAATGTTGTAAGGTAAGGGAGGGTGTATATAAAATAGAATTAGCAGAATCAATCTGGTATTCAAACCGCAGGTTAAACCGATGGTTTTGATTTTTATTATTGGATACTGTTTGCCTGTTCAGCGTAATTATGGAATCTCCAAAAGTAGTTTGTCGCAGAATACTTTGCTCCTGCCTCGTATCAGAATTAGAGAGGAAATAACTAGCCGTCACTTTTATTTTACTTCCCCATTCATCTGAATAGTTCAATCCCGTTGATAGAGATTTGATAAGACCGGTACTGCCAGTACCCCCGCCACCAAAACCACCACGGCCACCGGCCATTTGCATAGCACCGCCGCCAAAATTATTGCCGCCGCCGCCGCCAAAACCACTAAAGCCTCCCATCGCACTGATAACATCTGAAAAGGAGAATCCTTGTTTATTAATATTATTGGTATTAAAAAGAAGGGAGATTCTTTTACTTCCATTAAACCTGTTTACACTCAGGTTACCCTCATACCTGCCATTATCTCCCACACCCAATAAGGCCCTGCCGAAATATCCTTTGTTGCGGTCCTTCTTCAGTTTTATATTAATTGTTTTACTACGACTGCCATCATCTATTTTAGTAAACTTCGCCTGGTCACTCATATCATCAAACACCTGCACACTCTCTATCATATCAGCAGTCAGGTTCTTTGTCGCCAGCTTGGGATCGTTTCCAAAAAATTCTTTACCATCTACCAGTACCTTCTGTACTGATTCTCCCTGTGCCTTTATATTTCCTTCCTTATCCACATCCATTCCGGGAATTTTTTTCAACAGGTCTTCTGCCGTTGCATTGGGTAAGGTTTTAAAACCACTGGCATTAAATTGAACAGTATCATTCTTTATGACGATAGGAGATTCACTGGTAATAACAACCCCTTCAAGTGTTTTATAATCTTTTTCTATACTGAGGTTTCCAAAGTCGATCAGTTTTTGGGTAGCGGTAATGGACACGGTTTTTTTGAATTCCATATATCCTTTACTGGAAACGATAACCCGGTAATCTCCTTCGCCGAGGCCTTTTACTTCAAAAGAACCCTGCTTATTAGACAGTGTAAAAGTGGCAAGCGAAGAGTCTTTAGCATTCAAAACAGAAACCGTAGCATCAACAATGGGCTGTTTGGCAGCAGTATCCATCAGCTTTCCTTTTATGGAGCCATCAAACTTTTGGGCATTAACTGTGGCAAACAAGGCCAGCAGAGAAAGGGATAAGGTAAAAATCTTCTTCATAATCAGTTTAATAAGTGTACGAAAATAGACGTAAGTAGCCGCAACAACCTTCGAAAACTTGTTAATTTTGACGAAATACCGGTTGAAACGGCTGATAATGCCGATGAAAGGACTAACTAAACAAATACTCCACATCTTCCCTTGTCAACGCCTTCACAAATGAAGCATCATCAGAAATAATGTCTTTGGCCAGGGCCCGTTTCTTTTCCTGCAGTTGGAGAATCTTATCTTCAATTGTGTCTTTACAAATCATCCGGTAAGCAAAAATGTTTTTGGTCTGGCCAATACGATGGGTTCGGTCAATAGCCTGTTGCTCTACCGCGGGATTCCACCAGGGGTCAACAATATAAACATAGTCAGCAGCGGTAAGGTTAAGTCCCACACCACCTGCTTTTAATGAAATCAGGAATACCCTTACTTCATCATTATTCTGGAAGCTCTCAATAGCCGTTTGGCGGTCGGGGGCTGAAGTGCTGCCATCAAAATATTCATACTTCACTCCCAGTTCATCCAATTTTGCTTTTATTAATGCCAGCATACCGAGGAACTGTGAAAATATCAATGCCTTATGGTCGCCAATATTCTCTGTTATCTCCCGGGCCAGTTCATCCAGTTTGATAGAATGATTTTCAAATTTTTCCTGTTCGTTGAGTATTGCAGGTGAATCACATATCTGCCGGAGCTTCATCAACCCCTGTAAAATGGTAAGCTGTGATTTTTGTATACCCTGTGTTTCAATCGTACCCAAAATCTGGTTGCGGAAATCATTGCGATAAGCATCATAAATATTACGCTGCTCTTCTTCCATTTCGCAGAACAGAATCATTTCCTGTTTTTCCGGCAGGTCTTTCGCCACTTGTTCTTTTGTTCGTCGCAAAATGAAGGGATATAATATTTTTTTGAGATGTTCCTTCCTGTCCTGCTCGCCAAACTTATCAATGGGTATGGCAAACTCCTGTCGGAAAAACTCCATAGTGCCAAGCATTCCAGGGTTTAAGAAATTCATCTGCGCAAAAATGTCGAACGTATTATTCTGCAGCGGCGTACCACTCATACAAAGACGGTTCTTTGCATTCAGCAATCCGGCGGCTTTGGTTACTTTGCTAGAGGGGTTTTTTATAGCTTGCGATTCATCCAGTATTACATAATCAAATTCTACACTCACCAGCAATTTTATATCACTACGCAATGTTCCATAGGTAGTGATAGTTACATCATGGTCAGTCAGCTCTTCTTTTGTCCTCGTCCTTGTGCCGCCATGATGGATTTTATACGTCAGCTCGGGTGTAAATTTCTTTATCTCATTTTCCCAGTTGTATATCAACGTTGTCGGGCAAACCACCAATGCTTTCAGTTTTCCATTCTCTTTTTTAAAATACTCCATAAAGGAAAGAGCCTGCACCGTTTTACCAAGACCCATATCATCTGCCAATATGCCCCCCCACTTAATATCTTTTAAATAATTGAGCCACTGGTAGCCGGCCACCTGGTAAGGCCGGAGTATCATTTTTAAATGATTGGAAGGTTCAATTTCTTTTATCTGGTTAAACTGGCGGAGGTTTTCATATTTTTCTTCCAGTTTTACTATCAGCTCTTCTTCATCTCTGGTCTCATATAACTCATCCACCACACTTAAATGGTAGCGAGACAGTTTTAATGAATCCGTTTTCCCTTCACCTACCCGGAATAACAGTGAATATTTTTTCAACCATTCTTCCGGCAATATGCCGAGTGTACCATCATTCAGTTGTACAAATTGTTGTTTATTAGCCAAAGCCCTTTTTACTTCGGCCACTGTTACTTTCTGATCGCCGAAAAGAATATCCACTTTTGCATCAAACCAATCCGTATTACTGCTGATGAAAATTTTTGTTTGTGGTTTGGCGGTATTAAACCGGAAATTTTTTAGTGCATCAAATCCGAACACCGGTGTTTTCATTTCTTTCATGGCATCCACAAACAAAAAGAACCAGTTATTCTTCAAAACATCTGCTCCTTTTAATGCCAGCGTACCCGAGTCTTCATTAAAAACAAAACTGGAGTGCAGGTTTTGCAATTTTTGTATGAATTCATTTTCCTTTTCACGGTTGCGATGCACTACCAACACTTTATCCCCCTGGGGCACTATCATTTCATCCCTGTCCCTTGTCTTTGTTTCAAACCCTTTGTAAGAAAAAGATGGTTGAAAAACCAGGAAGTCTCCTTTCTCCAGCAAAAATAATTTTACTTCCGGGTTACCATCTTTTATTTCCTGCACTAATGATTTATCAAAATCCACTTTGTGCTCTTTTGCCAATGGCATAATAAAGCCATTCAATGTTTTGCTCCACTCCTCCTCTTGTACACTCATCTTGCCGGTTGGTAAAAATTTTTCTACCAAATGAATCACATCATTATTTTTCCAGAGATGTGCCTGGTTATTATACAGGAAGAATAAAGGGCTGGCCGCTTCATTATCTCCTAAGTCAAATTCCAGCGGACCGGCTTTCACCCTGCACTGAATAGTATAATGGGAGTTTTTCTTAATAATGAAATGCGGCCGGGCTTCTTCGCCCTGTAGTTGCATGGGCTCCAGGTTGTTTGTTTTAAACGCCTTTTTATCGGGCAATAAAAAAACAAACGGGCTGCCTGCCGATTCTATAAATATTTTTTTAAGCTTGGGCAAAAGGTATTCAGCCATTAATTCTTTCGTTTCATCCGGCAAATCATCTTCTTCATGGTGTATAATGTTTTCCCAAATACCGGAGAATGGTGAGTTGCGGCTAATATATTTATTGATCTCCGACTCCTGAAGTTTTCTTAACAATGTCAGCAGGTCTTTATCACTTTCGGGCAAGTTGTCGGTATTTACATAACGGCTGATGTCCAGTTTCTCTACTGTGCCGGCAAAGGCTTCGCCGGTTTCGTTCTGCTCCCCCATCACTACATCTACCGTAAATTGCGGATACGCTTTTTTATTAAAATTAAAAACAGTACCAAGACGATGCGATGGAAGGGCCTCTTTTTCTTCGATGACTTCCGTCACCGTCTCCTGCTTCTCTTTTACAGGAAGCAATACCGGCCTTGGTGGAGTTGCTACCTGTGCCACTCTTTTAATGCTTACATCCAGCACCCGTAAAAATGGTTTTCCGTCTTTATAAACAAACTCAAATTTGCCTTTTAAATCATCGCTTAAAGAATAGCCGTAAGCTTCTAATAGTTTATTTTTTTCTTTATCCCAATTACGAATACTGTCGAAATAATTAGCTCCGTGTGCATTCAGTAGCTGAACAAATACAATCAGTTTGGGGAGGCACAACAAATGCTCTTCATCTTCAAAATCACAACTCGTATCAATATTTCTTTCTTCATTTTTACGCAGAATGACTTTGTACTCCTTTCCTTCCAGTTTCACCGTAGCTTTTACTGTTTCGTTTTCTGCAAATTCAATAGTGGCTTTATGTGTTCTTAAATATGTTTCTGCCTCAGCCAACTTCTCTTGTGATGACAGCAACCGCAATGTTTTCAAATCAATGGTTTTCATTTTGGCAACAGTGTGCCGCTGATCGTATTTTACATTGTCTGATTGCAGGTGTCCACGGTCAATCATTTCCTGCAACTGAAACATGGCTGCTGCTTCGTGACGGCAGATATCCCCAAGGTTATAAGGACAGGCGCAACGGAGTGATGTAGCTTTTGGGTCCTTGAATTTTTGAATGTAAACTTTATAATAAGTAGAGTAGGTGTCATCTTTAACCCGGAATACAGCAGAACCAAAGAGGTCATCATATTCTACTAATTCCACAAAACTCATGGCATGTATTTTCTTGCCTCTGCGGATTACTTCATCCGTTCCATGGGTATAAACGTATTTGATAAGGTGCGGTAAAGCCAAAACTATTGCAGGTTTTATATTTCAGATTGCTGATGGGAAATCACTATTCACCAGCTGAATCAAAAAAGGTTAATCGGCAAAAGTAAAAGAATGTGCAGCGGATTTCCTCGTAAAAGAGAAGAAATAATAAATAAATTTTATCAGGGATATGTACTGGAAAAATAAAGTATCTTAGTAGATTTTTATTTCGCAATCAGCTTTCCGTCACTATACATAGGTAATACATTTGCCACATCATTGGTGAGGCAAAATTTAATATCTTCTATCAACCCAAATCGTTCCACCAGCCGGTGATAATGCGTAAGCCGAGGAGCATATTCAATCATTTTATTTTTATGTGTTGCATACATTGTTTCCGCCATCAGTGAGCTGTCGCAATGAATGGTGAATTCTTTTGCAATCCGGTTAATAACCGCCCCGGCAAACAAGGTGTCTTCCAGGTTGAAGCGGTCTTTCCAGCCGGCACAACCCAGCACTACATTCTTTTTTTCGGCCACTAAAAAATCACACACTGCTGATAGATTAGGAAAAGAGCCGGAGATAATCGTATCGGCATTTTTATCTAACGCCATTTGTAAAAGTCTTGTGCCATTGGTAGTAGTAAGCACCAATGTTTTGTTTTCAATAAAATCACGGCCATATTCTAACGGAGAGTTACCGTGTTGCAAGCCTTCAGCAATCATTCCATCTCTTTCACCGGCAGCAATACCACCGATACTTTTACTGATTTCAATAGCTTTGGGTACGGAATCCACCGGAATTACACATTTTGCCCCGTTGTACAATGCAGAGGCGATAGTGGAAGTAGCCCGGAACACATCAATGATAACGACAACACTGCTGCTTAAATCATACAGATGTAATAAGGCCGGGGATAAGGAAGTGTAAATGCTTGGCTTATTGCTCATAGTAGAATAACAAAAATAAAGGAACCTAAATTAATGAGACAGCGATTTATTTTATCAGCAACTTCTTCCACCTCTCTGTTTCGGCAAATTCTTTTATAATTTTATTTCGCAGCTCAAGCAGCCGTTTCATGTAGTTGGTGAGATAAAGGCTGTTGAACCATTGCCCGAGCACTCCATAGGGTGATTCAAAATGTAAAAGATCAATAACAATAGTGCCGTTATCGCAAGGTTTGAAATGATGCTCATGCTTCATCATTTTAAAATCTCCCTGCAACTGTTCGCTGGTAAACATGTCTGGTCTCTTCATCTCCGTAATCTTTACCCGTAACAACCGGTTCTTAAATAAATGTTTTGCCTGCCAGGTTACCGTCTCTTCCTTTTCGATCAGTCCAAATCTTGTTCCCGCCACTGCTTCCTCCCGAAATGAAGACATGGATTCTTTGTGTAAACCAACATGACGGCTGAGGTCAAAGACCACATCTGCCGGGGCAGCTATAAACGTTGTGAGATGTATCGTTGGCATTGGAGCAAGTTTGAAATAGAAATACCGGGAACCCACCTGCCTGTACAAAAATCTTACCGCTCTGCAAATATTATGAAAAGGGAATCTTTGAAACTTTCGCCTGTAGGAGTTTATCCCGCACTTTAATGTAAATATTCGAATCTATTGGCGTAAATGGAAGATGTACATATCCCATTCCAATTGCTTTGCCAAGGCTGGGTGATTGAGTGCCGGAAGTAACGTGGCCAATGGTTCTACCTTCGTAATCCTTTATTTCATATCCATGTCTTGGTATTCCTTTTTCTATCATTTCAAAACCCACCAGTTTCCTCGTTACCCCTTCTGCTTTTTGTTGGGCAAATATTTCTTTTGCTGTAAAATCTTTTGTGAATTTCGTTATCCACCCAAGACCAGCTTCTATGGGAGATGTGGTATCATCAATATCATTTCCGTACAAACAAAAACCCATTTCTAAACGTAGTGTATCCCTGGCACCCAATCCAATTGGTTTTAATCCTTGCGGGCCTCCGGCAACAAAAATTGCATCCCATATTTTATCAGCAGCCCCGTCTTTATCTTCAAAGTAAATTTCTACACCGCCTGCACCGGTATAGCCTGTCGCACTAACCAATACATTTTCTACCCCGGCAAATTTTCCTTTAGTAAAGGTGTAATACTTGAGATTCAAAATATCCATCTCTGTTAAGGGCTGCAAAATCTTTGTAGCGTTAGGGCCTTGTATAGCCAGCAGGCAGGTTTTCTCAGAGATGTTATGCATCTCCACATGGTTCGTTTTATGTTTTTGAATCCAATTCCAGTCCTTTTCTATATTAGAGGCGTTGACGACCAGCATGTATGCTTTATTATCTTCAAGACAATAGACCAATAAATCATCAACAATTCCTCCTTCATTATTGGGCAGGCAACTATACTGTGCCTGGCCAGCTTTCAGTTTGGCCGCATCATTACTGGTTACCCGTTGAATAAGGTCAAGTGCATGTTCTCCTTTCAGCACAAACTCACCCATGTGACTTACATCAAACACTCCGGCATTTTTTCTTACGGCAGCATGTTCATCATTGATACCGGTATATGATATAGGCATATTATATCCGGCAAATTCAGCCATCTTGGCGCCAAGGTCAATGTGTTTTTGTGTAAAGGCGGTGTTTTTAATACTCATACAGCGATTTAATAAGGTCAGCAAAGGTAAGAGAATACGGTAAAGTTTATATAATCAGAAAGACTCCCGAAGGAGCCTTCCTAAATCCCGATACAGGGACTTCCAACTTCAACCTAGTTTATAATGAAATTAATGTCCGTAACTTATTATCCTTGAAATTTTCCATTTACCTCCCTCTCTTTTCCAGATATGAATAAACTTGAATGTCCCACAATCCTGTTGCCCGTTTTCCGGATGACAAAAGCGATGTTTTCCTTCTTGTATGGCTCCATAATCTTTTATGGGATATACTTCAAGGCTGCCCTTTACCAACTCCCTTTTTAATCCATTTGTTTTAGTAAATAGAGTTTTAAAAGCCTCCATATTTTGCTGGTAGTTTGACAAACCTCCTTTGTCATGATAAAACTCCAGGTCTTTTGTAAACAAGTTTTTTGCTGTTACAGTATCTTGTTGCTGAAGAGCTGTAAATAAAATACTATCCATTAGGGCTATCGTATCATATAATTCCTGCGAAACCGGTTTATACTCTTTTGTTTCCACCTCCTCCTGTTTACTATCTCTATGAGAACAGGCTGACATAAAAAGAGCTGAAAACAGCAGTGCGTAAATTATTTTGCTTCTGCAATACATCTTCTGACGTTTTAAAACCATTCTACCAATGAAGTGACAGATGAAGGTCCGGCAGCAATGGCATCCTGTTTTTCATTTTTAGTTTCTTTCTTTTGTAATGTCGTTGATTTAGGAGCGGTTGTTTTTTTCTTTTCTTCCAGGTCTTTTATTTTCTTTTCGCTTTCCTCTTTTTTACGTTTTTCCTCGTCAATTTGTTTTTGAATGTCGTTATTAATTACACTGTCAGTTCCGGGATAGCGATAGTCGTTCGATGGCTTTGTTGTTACCGTGGTTCCACTGGGATCTTTCAATAGTCCGTCTGCACCCATTATGTAGTCTACGTTTGTTTTATAGCCAAATGAATCATCTTCTAAATCCCAATCCCTTTTGCCGTTTCTCCGCCAATCATTTCCTTCATTGATGGTGATGTTAAAGGAATGTAATTTGTCAATCGTTTCATCAAATCGTATTTTCTTTCCTGCAGGAACCCTGATGATTACAATTACTTTTTGACCCCTGAATTTTGCTTCCTTGTCAATAGCAATACTACTGCCCAGGTCAAGTATGCTATCGTTAGAAGAGGCATTGAACTGAATTTTCTGTGCCCTGCTTTCTGCCTCTGGAACTGTTCTTCCACGACTGTATTTTTTTATTTCTACATGATAATTTCCGTCGGCACTTAATAATACGTCTTCAATTTTTACATTAGCGATTTTCAGGGTGTCTTGGGTTATATCTAACCCTTCACCATCAATATCCACCCATGGCATAGAGCCACTGTATTCTACTTCCGGCTCACTCACTTTCACAATCATTTTTCCATTTACAGGCTGTGTAATGGCCATTTCAGCAGCAGGTCTTTTAAAATTACTCATCCTGAAATCACTTACCAGGCTTGCAACAAATAATGTAACACAAACCCAACCTATTGCCCACAAACCACCGAATGTCCAGCCGAGGTAATTATGCTGTGATTTTACTTTCATAATACGGCGCAGCAACCAGACTATAAAGCCAATCAAGGGTACACCGAGAAAAAATATCATGGTACCCCAACCATATAAATTTTGCCACGTACCATCTATTATGAAATTTTTCAAGGGCCACACACTTACTCCTCCAATCAAAATACCTATCAACCCAACAAATAAAGCAAAGGCGATAGTGCCGGCTATAAATAAGAAGAAGGCTTTAAACAATACTCCGATGATATGCCCAATGCCCCTGCCACCTCTTCTTGCTGCTTCATTTGCTTCGGCTGCAAAAGCTTTTCCTCTTGTACCCGCAAAATC
>Ga0209063_1001090_pt1 | contig 14846 bp, 13 predicted proteins | sample KloWWTmeKNB19Kit_FD_187177 | JGI IMG/M metagenome (GOLD analysis project Ga0209063, IMG submission 187177) | Active sludge microbial communities from Klosterneuburg, Austria, studying microevolution and ecology of nitrifiers - Klosterneuburg... | ecosystem: Engineered > WWTP > Aerobic digester >...
CGGAATATCTATTGAGCTTTTTGCCATAACTTCAACTAAAAAACGCTATCAACTTTGGTTTGCCGGGCTGACCGTAATTCTATTACCGCCACTTCGCCAAGCCGCCAACGTTGCACGCCATTTTGTGAGACACTCTAAAATTACTAAGATTTTTGGCATTCGAGGACAAAGGCTTTATATTTGTACAAACAGGACTTTATTATGGAGATAAGAACAGATTTATATTTAGGCGACAGCAAAGAGATGCTAAAAAAACTTCCTGACAACTCCGTTGACCTAATTGTAACATCGCCACCCTACGCAGACCAACGTAAAGGAACTTATGGCGGTATTCATCCCGACAAATACGTTGAATGGTTTCTACCCATAACAAAAGAACTTCTTAGAGTTTTAAAACCGACAGGAACTTTTATACTTAACATCAAAGAAAAAGTTGTTGAAGGTGAACGTAGCATTTACGTTATGGAATTAATTATTGAAATGCGTAAACAAGGTTGGCTATGGACAGAGGAATTTATCTGGCATAAAAAGAATTGTTATCCTGGTAAATGGCCTAATCGTTTTCGTGACGCATGGGAAAGACTTCTGCAATTCAACAAGGATAAGAAGTTCCACATGTACCAAGAAGAGGTAATGGTTCCGATGGGTGATTGGGCAAAATCTCGTCTTAAAAATCTTAGCGACACAGACAAAATAAGAGACAACTCAAAAGTTGGCAGCGGCTTTGGTAAAAACATTTCAAACTGGTTGACAAGAGACAAAGCCTTTCCCACTAACGTTTTGCACTTAGCGACCGAGTGCAGCAACAAAAATCATAGTGCAGCTTTTCCCGAAGAACTTCCTGAATGGTTCATGAAATTATTTACAAAGGAAAGAGACACAGTTCTTGACCCGTTTATGGGTTCGGGCACAACTCTTTTAGTTGCAAACCGATTAAAACGTCATTCTATTGGTATTGACATTGTACCAGAATATTACGACATGGTTAAAGAGCAAGTTAAACCCGTAGAATTATATTTATTAGAGCCGACAGTAAAATATGAAACAGCTAAATCTAAAAGACGTTACGCAGTACGTTGAAGAAAACATCGGAACCTTTCACCAAAAAAGAATTGCCGGACTGAATGACTTGAAGCTGAGAAAAGTTTTGGGAAAGAAAAACCCTTATCTCTTCAAAGCAAAATATATTCTGACAGCACAGGATATTATAAAGAGTTTGACCGATGCCTTTATTTCATCACAGGAAGAAACAATTTTTGGTGACTGGCTTGAAGGACTTGCAATTTTTATCAATGGTAAAGTATATGATGGTCGCAAGTCAGGTATTCCCGGCATTGACTTAGAATTTGACAAAGACGGCATTCGATATATCGTAACAATAAAATCTGGACCCAATTGGGGTAATAGTTCACAGATTGGTAAAATGCGGGCAGACTTTAAGACTGCACAGAAGACACTTCGTACAAGTAATTCACAACTTAATATAACAGCAGTAAACGGTTGCTGCTACGGCAGGGACAACAATTCAGACAAAGGCGACTATTTCAAATATTGCGGTCAAAAGTTTTGGGAGTTTGTTTCGGGTGACACAGACCTTTATACAAAAATCATAGAACCGTTAGGACATCAAGCTAAAGAACGGAACGACGACTTCATTCAATCCTATTCGCAAATGATAAACAAATTCACAAAAGAATTTGCAGACACTTTTTGCATGGACAACGGTTCTATAGATTGGGACAAACTTGTACGCTTCAATTCAGCGACCATAGCTCCGAAAAAATAAAACGGCGTGCAACAAAAGGTTTGGCAAAATACGGGCAGTCGTAAGCTGTGTTTCAACTTTTGTAATTCTGTTGGGCTGCATATCCAGCTTGACGAATAGCATTCGGCTTTAGTTCTTAACATCAACAATAAAACAAAACCCAGCAACGGTTTGCCGGGGCGGACGTAATTCTATTATCCGTACTTCGCCAAGCCCTGAACGTTGTACGTCACCCTATTGAACATCCTACACATATAAAGCATCCATGACTTTGCCGACACGACCCCACGCTATTTTTAGCACATTGCAAGGCACACAAAACCCCGACACAAAGCCAACCTTGCAAAGAGCTAAAAATGCCAACGCCCCATGCCCACCCACCACCCAGCGGACGGAATTCTTATGAACTTCGTTTCAAACTTGGGCAAGACAATTATCATCAACAACCCAATGAAGCGGTATTAAATATTTTAGCTAAAAATTTTGGCAATTCAAAAAAGGCAGCTAAATTTGACAAAATTGTCAAGGTTAAAATTTCAAGACCATGAAAGAAACATTTGGAGAGTACATTCATAAACTAAGGGTTGACAATAGCTTGACATTGACAAAACTTGCCGCAGCTCTCGATATTGACCAATCAACTTTATCAAAAATTGAGAACAATAAAAGAAGTGTTCCAGAAGAAATACTACCAAAGCTTGCAAAGGTCTTTCAGTTAGACAGAAAAAAATTAGATAAAGAGTTTTACAGCGAAAAAATCGCAACTCTCATATATAAAGAGGATAACTCGACAGAATTATTTCAATTAGCTGAAGAAAAAGTAAAATACTTGCGATTAAAGTCAACAAAACAAGGAAAGCTAAAAATCTAACTCATGTATAAATTGGATAACGAAAATTCAGAATTGTCGGTACTTGAAGAACCGCAGATACTGATTGATTTTAAAACAACAAAAAATAATGCAACAGCTTCAGCTAAAAAGACATACAAAGTTGTATCACTTTTTAGCGGTTGTGGCGGTTTAGATTTAGGATTTACAGGTGGCTTTAATTTTAGAGAAAGACATTTTGAAAAAAATAAATTCAAGATTGAATTTGCTAACGATATTGACCCTGCCGCAGAGTTAGTTTATAATTCTAACAAATCATTTTTTGGGAAACATTCTTTGGTAAAAGATGATATAAAAAATATCGACATAAATAATATCCCCGATTTTGACTTTTTAATTGCCGGCTTTCCATGTCAGCCATTTTCAAATGCTGGTTTAAGAAAAGGTATCAATGATGATAGAGGTAATTTATTTGAAGAATGTGAAAACCTTTTAAAACAAGCACTCAAAAGAAAAAATCCCCCGATTGGATTTGTATTTGAAAATGTAAAGGGAATTCTTTCTTCAAAAATGGAAAACGGAACCAGCATTCCCGATGAAATAGTTAAAAGAACAGAAAAACTCGGTTTTAAAACAAACTATAAATTATTCAAGACCTGTGATTATGGTGTTCCTTCAAACAGGCAACGGTTGATAATTGTGGGCATCCGTAAAGATATCGGCTACTTTGATTTTTCTCTTTTAGACCAAGTAGTTGCAGAGTATAACCTTCCTAATGAAAAGGAAAATCCTTATGACTTATATTTAGGTTCAGCCCTATGTGATATACCAAAAGATGCCCCGCAATACAAAGACTTTTGGAAGTATTCACCAGGCGGTCAATATATGGTTGACAAAATTGGTGCTTGTCTTGATGGTAAAGAAGCACTTCAAAAATTCAAAAAGAGAATTCCATTACATAAAATTTCAAATTCAATTACAACTGGAAAATCATGGAAAAACATGAGCCCAAAAGATATGTCTGAAAGGTTTTTGAAAATTTGGGACAATCCACAAAAATATAGAGCACCCAATTTTTACAGAAGGTTTGCTCTTGGTGAAATAAACGGAACAATTACAGCTTCTGCTCAACCAGAAAATTGTGGCATTACCCACCCTTTTGAAAACAGACGGTTTACAATTCGTGAAGCCGCAAGAATACAATCGTTCCCTGACGATTTTACTTTCCCTTACAAAACTATTGCTAACGCATATAAAGTAATCGGAAACGCAGTTCCGCCTATATTTGGTTGGGTAATTGCAAAAGCCTTAACCAAGTACATAGATAATGGATAATATCAATCACATTAAAGCATATTTATTAGGGCTGTTAGTTGGTGGTGGTAAAGTTGACACAAAAACTTTTGTTATTGACCTTCCCTTTAAAAAGTGGGGAATGGACCCAAAGCGAATGAATATTATTGCGACTGATATTCTTACCAATATTCGCCAACGCTTTAACACCACTTATAATTTCGATGTTACTTATGAAATTGGTAATAGCAGATGGTTAATTACACCAATTGCAGGTGCCGACATTTCACCATTAGTAAAAGATTTGCAAGACCTAAATTTACCTATTGGTGGTTTTCTATTATCAACAGTTGATTTAGCAATTGCAAAAACTAAACTTAAAGGAATAAGTGTTGAGAGTTTTCTTTCAGGCATCTTTGATACAAGAGCAAGTCTTACGCTTTCTCACAGGCGTTTTACAGATGATGCACCTGTTGTATCGGTCGAAATTCCCGGTAGTACAAAAAATTTCAAGTTCGTTGTTCAATTATGTTCATGGCTTACTGATTTAGGCTCTATTACCGACCAGATTTTATATAATCATCCAAATCAACATGCAGCATCTGACCCTGACTATAAAGGCTGGAAGAAAGGATTTAAGATTAGGTTTCTTGTGAAATCTTTTTTGGCACAACATTCATTTGCGTTGCAGGCGAAATCCATTGACGTAACTACAATTGAAAAGAAGCAAAAGAAAGAAGAACAAATCCCATGTTATCTAAGAAAACTACGGAAGCCCAGTCCGATAACTGTTCACAGCGACCAAAATTCTTCAGAACTTCCTATCGAAGTGAGAAATAAAATATTTTTCCATTATCATCATTTCTGTGCAGTTTTAAATTGTCCTCATGCCCCGAAAGAAGAAATTGAAAAATTAATCAAACAGAAAAACAGCCTTATAAATTTCTTTCCTCGATTATCAAAAGGTTCAAAAAAAGAATTACAAAAAACATTTGAAAAAATTCAATCAACATATTTTCCTGACAAAGAAATATCGAAGCAAAAAATTAAAGTAAGCAAGTTGCTTAGAGATGAAACTTTCGTTGACTTTGCTGGATTAGACCAAGGCATCGCATACTTATTTGCAACATCTTTGAATGGGAAAAGGCATATAGGGTCAATGAGTAAAATTTTGGACCAATGCACTGAAAATATTGTTTCGGTTTCTACTATTGGCAGTGGCTTCAATAGCCCATTATTGGTGGTAAATACTTCCAATCAAAGGGCTTTTATTTGTTCTTCTGTCTCAAACAAGCTAAACCAAGAAATGATTAAAAGGAAAATCACAGTAAAAGGATTAAACGTTAATATTCAATAGGATGAATGAAATTAGTTACTACGAAGAATTCTCAAAAAAGTTTACTCAATATTTAAGTTCATACTTAGGTAGTAATTTTAAAATTTACTACTCTTGCAATAACACTTTAGATGTACTTGTTAAGGACTTAGAACTTCAATCAGGAATTACTATTAAGCCAGAGAATTCATACATCCCAAAATTAAAAGTCGATATTGTTTTTGCTGTTTGTGAAAACAATAAAGCAAGACTAATTTTAATTGAAGCAAAATATTTACCTCAATTAAGCCTTAAAGATTATTCACAACTTGCAGGCTATTTGCAAGTAGCAAAGACTATAGACATTGGACTGCTATTGTTGGTGCAAAAAGGGAATGGCATAAATAAACTTTCAAATGACTTCCAAGAAATATTACGACTTAAAAAGCTTCCAATGAATTGGCTTATCGACTTACAACAATTTAATGAACAGCATAATTTTAAAACAGGAATTATAAGTTACATACCTAATAACGGTATTGATTGGATAGACACCAAAGAAATTCACGGCATGTCATCATTTGAGGAATTAACGAACATCATTAAAACTTAGCCAACGCACCAAGTCAGGCACATTTGCAAGGCACACAAACCCAACCCACAAAAGCCAACCTTGCAAAAGAGCCTGCCTTGTTTCTACGCTTCTGGGACACACCCTGCTTCATAGGACACAGTATGTAGTTTGACAGAGCAAGACGAAGGGCGAACGTACAACATGGGTATCCTATGTATATAGGCCTTAGAGAGATTGTATGGTAAATCTATTATTTTCTTTTGAAAGCAAGAGATAAATGAGGTTTGATTTTTCACTTACCTCCTGCCTTCGCCAGATGTTTTTTGTCCATATCAAAATTATTTTACTCTCCGCAATTACACAAGAGTTTTTCTCCTGCTATCGCAGACTGATATTATCCATTACCAGCATCCTATGAGTAGATCCCGCCTGGGGCGAGACTACAAGTCCCTGTGATTAAATAAATAATTATAAACAACCCGCTACAGTCTTGCGCAATGTCAAGGATTCGCTGTTTGATTATTTCACGATGACAACCCATGTTTTGTAGTCCGGTTGCTGTTATTTAAACATTCAGGTAATGAATGATTCTTTATATTGTTGTTCTCTTTTTATTTTACCACCGCTGGCTGATAAGGCTCCCCACTTACCCATACATACCGTATCCGACTCAGTAATTTCCGGGCCACTTTCACAATCGCTGCTTTCCCGTTCTTACCTCTTTTTATCTGTTCACTGTAATAAAGTGCCAGGGCCGGATCGGTTCGTTTCGCCGTCCAGGCACACTCTACCAGGTCACTTCTTAATTGCCGGTGTTTTCTTACGGTTATTCTGCCTTTCAGCTCCCGTTCCCCACTGCTGTGCTCCATCGGCAGTAAACCGATAAAACTATTGAGGTGGTAAAAATTTTTGAACCGGTGCATATCACCAATCTCAGTCAGCAACGAAGCGGCTGTTAACGGGCCGATTCCTGTTACGCTTCGTAATAAATAGTATAATCGGTTATACTTTTTACTCCGCATCAGTTTTCGGATAGCGTTACTGATACTTAACAACTCTTTTCTTAACAGTTCCATTTCTGTCAGCTGATAATCCAGCGTAACACGGTTGCTACTGTGTGCAAACTCCAACTTACTCAACCAGGTAATGAAGTTCCGGCTCCAGTTGGCATTATCATACTGCGGGGGTACTTCTATTCCTTTATAATCTAAAAACCCTTTGATCCGGTTCTTACAACGTACCAGGTCTCTCCATATCTTTTTACGCTGCCTTACCAAATGACGATCTGCTTCCTGTTCTTCGTACGGAATGTACACTCCACGCAGTTGACCCTTGCTTAACGCTTCGCCTATCCCCCTGGCATCACGACTGTCTGTTTTATACACTTCATCCTTATGCGTACTGGGTATATCTGCAGGATTCACTACCAAACATTCTATACCCAACTGATCGAACTCCCGTTGTATCCAGTAACCAAACTTGCCACACTCATACGCACAACTATACCTTGCCCCAGGATAAGTGTGGGTCAGGTAATGATGTAATGCCTGCGGTTGTGGTGGCTGATGAATGTTGCGGATGAATTGATCATTCAGATAAATGGCAGCATTCCAGCTGCGTTTGTGTACATCTAAACCAACATACACTTTCTGATTTTCAAATCTTGCTGTAACTTTAGTCATGGCGTTTAGAGTTTTAATAGTTTACAATTCTATTCTGTAGCTCAAATTTATTTTGATGACTACTCTTCTCTAAACGCCTTTTTTATATTCCATAGGGGCTTGCCAAAATGGGGGCGGACGGAAGCCGTGTTTCAACTTTTGTTTTTCAATTTGGCTTCATATCCAGCTTGACGTTATTAATTTAGCTATGTGCAAATCATCAGCTTTTATTTATAAATTTAGCTTCAGTTAGCCGGGCGGACGGAATTCTATTTCCCCCACTTCGGCAAGCCCTGAACGTTACCTGCAATTTTATGGAGACAACTTTTCAACATTTAAATTTCGTAATTGACCACTGCGGAAAGACAAGTCAATACCTCGACAAGAAAAATCTTAATAGCATTCAGTTTTTCTGCATCGGTTTATTGGAACGTCTTTCAAGTTCTTCCCTTGCCTTAAGGACCTTACTCGAAAAAATCAACGCCAATCAGTCTTTAGAATATGCTTGTGGAATAATACTTAGAAGTACATTATTAGATGCTCTCATTGTTCTTAATCTCTATAATATTTTGATAGATAATGAAGCAAGTACAAAAACGGATGCGGAAAAAGAACAAATCGTAAAAGAGTTTTGTGACACTCTGCTTTCTGACGGACTTGAAAACACACTCAAATATATTAAAGCTGCAAAGGACGTCAATATTATTACCCAACAACAATTAGCTGATACTTATAAAAATTTTGTCGCTGCCAGGCAGATTTTTTTTGAGCCTTATGCTAATGACGGAAGCATGCCTGTTGTAAAGAACAAAAAGTATTATAGCCCAACCGACTTATTTAAAAGGATTGCCAACAATCCGAAATTAAAAGAACTTTCAAAGATTTATGACAGCTATCTTTTCTTTTCAAAATATGACCATTTTGGTATTCTTTATTACGAGGTATCACGACAGAAATATATTGACCAGTTAGAGCGAATAAGTAAAGGTGTCGAGCTTTTTATTGGGACACAATCCATTTTGCATTTAGCACTTCGGATGTATTCCGGCAATGACGCTTTTCTAAATAGTCAGTCAGACATTGCAGCTCAATATTTATGGGATAAAATACTTAACCCCCAACCTAATCAGCAAGGACAAGCAACTGGTGGAACAATTTATTGAACTTGCTTCGGACAAAAACTGCAGGTAACATTGCATTGGCAATATGGCGGGGCTACGAATATATTTTCAGCTTTTTGTTCGCTATTCAGCTTCGGTTCCGGCAGACGAATAACGCCAAGCAACAGAATTAACAATGAGCTTTTGTATCTTTAATCAGCAGCGGCACAGGGCAGACGGAACACAGAATACCGCCACATCGCCAATGCTTTAACGTTACCTGCTATGTTAAGACGACCGCACAGAACGACACGTTTTGTCCGACTGACAATCGACATTTGCATAACTAACGGGGAAAGCTGAAAACCGAACAGAGTAAGCACAAATGAAAAACCAAAAATATTATGGCAAACTTTTATTGCAAATGGTGCGGAAGTAAATCATCAAGTGTATCGAGCTTAACAGCAAGCGGTTGCTCAAAAAATCCAGACGGCAAAAAACACGAACTTTATGAAGGAAGTGAGAAATCACAATATACTTGTAAATGTTGCGGAAGCAAATCTTCAAGCCTTTCAAGTTTAACAGCAAGTGGATGTTCAAAAAGTCCAACAAAAAAACACCAACCAGCATTGTAAAAATCAAATATCAAAGGTGGCGAAGCCACCTTTGATATTTTCAAAAAATAATTTTTAATGGAAACCGCAACTCAAACAGAAAACAAAACAGCAGAAAGTATTCAAACGCTTTTTAAAGCGTCAGAAAGCATTAGAATTCCAGCATATCAAAGAGCATATAGTTGGGAAAGCAAACAATGTTCGCAATTTCTTGAAGACCTTTTAGAACAAAAAGGAAAGCGGTATTATTTAGGTCAATTTCTATTTGAAAAGGATGGCGGAACGCTTTTTATTATTGACGGACAACAACGACTAACGACAACTATTCTGTTTTTATCGGCAATTGCAAAAATCCAAGAAAAGCAAGGACAAAATATTGACGGAATTAGAAGTACTTATTTGACAGATGTTTTTAGAACTATTGAAGACGACCAAATTATTTTCAAAAAAGTAAGCCAAAAACATTTAGTTTCTGCAATTGACGATACAGAAACAATTTCTCAAAAAAGAATAATTGATGCTTTCAATTATTTTGAAACCGAACTAACCAAACTTGACAATGACAGTTTATACTTGGTTCAACAAACTTTAGAAAGTGCAGTTATCAGTACATTTTATATTACGAACAAAGTCGAAGCAACTCAAGTTTTTGAATACCAAAATAACAGAGGGAAAGAATTATCAAGATTTGAGGTTATCAAAGCTTATTTGATGCACCAAATCTATATTCAAAGTACAAATGATGTTCAAGCCAATAATGATATTGCTGATATTCAAAGAGAAATTTCACAAACATATCGTCATATTGAAGCCGTTGAAAGTTACTTTACTGAAAACGAACTTTTAGACAATTACTGCAATTTATTTTTCAATATCAACGGAAATATTGAAGCAATTAAAGAAAAACTAAACAAGGAAGAGAATAAAACAAAATGGATAAAATCATTTTTTGAAAATTTTGTTGACTTAACTCATAGTGCAAAAAGTATTGTAAGCAATAAAAACATTTCAGAAATTACGAACCTATTTTTTGTGGGTAACGAAGCAAATTGGAAATTGGTATTGTTAACAATGTTCAATAAAGGAGAAGTTTCTGGCGACATATTTAAACGAATACTTAAACTTCTTGAAATTCTTTGCTTCAAGCTAAAATTAGGAGATTATCGAACTGATTATTTACCACATTTTGCAAAACGATATTTCAATTCTGCCGACAGTTATAATATTGATAACTTATACCAAGACATTAAAAATGTAACGGAAGCAGGTTTTAAATGGTATTGGAACGATGGCGACAGATTTAAAAATATAATCATAAACTATTTTGACAACGAAAAATGGCATTACAACCGTAACACAATTAAGTTTGTATTGTGGCAGTATGAAAATAGTTTAAGACATAAAAATCGTTCAGGTGCATTGTTGGACAAAGAACTTTATAACAGTTACACAATTGAACATATTAAGCCACAAAATCCAACAAACGAAGAATATGCGGAAGATTTCATAAATAATTTTCTACAACTTGCAGGCAATTTGGCTTTATTGACACAGAGCCAAAATAGTAAATTTGGCAACAAGTCGTTTGAAAAAAAGAGCGAACTTTTTCAAGACACAGCATTGTCAAGCTACACAGAAATTAGAGAAAAAAGTGAGTGGACAGAAATTGAAATTGCTGAAAGACATCAACGAATTTCCGACTTTGCCAAACAATATTTTGACACGACAAATTTGTAACCGTAAACAACACAGCAGGTAACAGCAGTTTGGCAAAATGGCGGGTTTAGTGCTAAATTCAAGTTTAGTTCTTCGATTGAACTTTTGTGCAAAACTGAACATTTGTGCTTCGATTTCCGCCACTTCGCCAAGCTGCAAACCGTTCGGCTGCCATAAAGACTGTTAAAGTAATTTTGCTGCATAATATTAAAGAGAAGAAAAACTATATTATTAATTAAACATACAAATAATATGAAAAAAATTATCTATACGCTGATCTTACCGTTGGTTGTGGTAAGCGGACTGGTATTTGCAAATCGTGAAATTAAAAATGAACCTTCTAAAAAAATAACCCCAAAGCCTCTCTCTGCTGCTGAAAGGGAAGCCGAATTAAAAAAATGGGAGGCTACCCCAGAAGGTATAAAGTACAAAAAATGGGAACTGTCTCCCGCAGGTCAAAAAGTGTATGCTGCTGAAGCTAAAATAAGGAAGAACATTACAGATTCGACCAATATGGAGGGAGTTGTAACTTCTCTTTCTCTTCCGCCAGGCTCAAGATTAGGTTTCGGAGTGATGGTCAGGATTAATGGTGACGATTATATTCTCAACTTTGCGCCGGAAAAGTCTCAATTGGAGCAATTGCATAGCCTGCAAGTGAACGACAAAATAATTATAAGAAGCCGTAACGTATCGCATGCGCCCAAGTATGCATATCCAATAGTTGGAGGTGACTATGTAGAACGGGATAGTAAAATAATTTATAAACGTATCCCCCGCAAAGACGGTTGCTGAGAAAATAATTTATGAAATACATTCACATATATGCTTTGTTGACCACCACTGACTTTAAAAGTAAAGAGGAAGATAATCAGCTACTGCATGAGAAGCGAGAAAAAACAACGAACCGCTAACATGAACAGTGTAAAAAATCAAGCAAAAAGCTAATCTTTTTATGGCTTAGCTGAACAACAATTTGGCTGATACAAGCGGTTGTTTTTTTCAACCGAAAATCCCGGCATCAGTTCGGGCCAACGAAATACTACCAGCTTTTGTACTTAACTTCAACAATATATTTTCAATCAAAAGCGGTTGTGGGCAGACCTAATACTAATTCCCAACATGCATAAAGCCCTGCTCGTTTTGCGTCAGCTTTAACTCAAATAGTTTAACAAAATAAAACTTGCAATGACAAATACAAATGAAAAAGTTGTTTGGATAACAGGTGCTTCGTCTGGTATCGGTAAAGCTATGGCCTTTGAGTGGGCAAGATTAGGGTATAAAGTGGCGCTTTCTGCCAGACGTAAAGAATTATTGGAAGAGATAGCTGTCGAAATTAAGAATTCGGGTGGCGAAGCATTGGTAGTTCTTGTTGATATTATGGAAGAAAAATCAATAGAAAATGCTGTTCAAAGTATCATAACCACCTGGGGGCGTTTAGATGTTGCTGTGGCCAATGCCGGATTTGGTGTTTTTGGAAGTATAGATAAGCTGACTGCAAAAGATTGGAACAGGCAATTACAAGGTAATGTCACCGGGTTAGCATTGACGGTAAAATACGCCATACCATATTTGAAACAAAATCAGGGGCGCATTGGTTTAGTGGGCAGTGTAGGAGCTTATCTTCCCAATCCTAATGTCGGTGCCTATGGCGCTTCAAAAGCTGCTGTACATTCAATTGGCCTGACCTTGCAGGTTGAATTAATGGGTACAGGTGTGAGTTGTACTACCCTGCATCCTGGATTTGTGGTGTCGGAGATTGCCAGGATTGATAATGAAGGCATGTGGCATCCAGAACGTCCGGATCCACGTCCGGCAAAATTAATGTGGCCTACAGATAAAGCTGCGAAAGTTATGGCGAAGGCAATAATTAAGCGGAAAAGAAATTATATTTTCACAACCCACGGGAGAGTTTTTGTTTGGTTGCAACGTTGGATTCCTGGCTTGCTTAGAAAGATTGTTTCAAAAGGTCCAAAACCAGAATAAAAAAAGATAAGATATAATCTGACTTCGCCCAATGAAAAGGAAAGCCGTACGCTCAAGATTGGTATTGCTCCAATTGGAAATTAACGTTGAAAGTTCGGCTGTTTGTATCGCTGCACTTTAATTCGGGCAAACGAATATCTATTGGGGTTTTAGTTGTTAACTTCAACTATATATTTTCAATCAGCAGCGGTTCCTGGCAGACAGTTGGTGAATTCCCCAACTACACAAAGCCTCGAACGTTGTATAGCGACACACTACAAATGGAAAATACATTGAAAAACCAGGACTACTGAAAACTTTTGGTTACGAGTTTGAAGAATGAGATTAATTAAAAAAAACTCTCAATAACAATTAAAATTATGGCAAGCATCAATCCACACATTAATTTCAACGGCAATGCAGAAGAAGCATTCAACTTTTACAAATCAGTATTTGGCGGAGAGTTCGCAAAAATAATGCGTTTCAAAGATTTAGAAAGTGCTGAATTTCCAGTAGCAACACATGAAGCAAATAAAATAATGCACATTGCTTTACCAATTGGAAAAAGTATTTTAATGGCTAATGATGTACCTGAAATACTGGGGCGAACAAACGAAAATGAGAACAGAAGCAAAATTGTAATTAGTGCAGAAAGCAAAGAAGAAGCTGACAAATTATTCAATGGTCTTTCGGCAGGCGGACAAATTGAAATGCCTATTTCTGACAGCCCCTGGGGCTCCTATTTTGGTATGTTCAGAGACAAATATGGAATTGAATGGATGGTAGATTTTGACTCGAATTATAAGGGACAAATTTAGCCGGAGAAAAAACGAATGCCTGGCATGAACTGTGTAAAAACCCAGGCAAAAAATATTTTTTTAAACGGTCTTGCTGAAAAATAGTTTGGTTGATACAAGCTTTGGGTTGGGTTCGGCGAATAGAGCCCACCAAAAGATCTTAACTTGATCAACAAAACAAAGCCAGGCTGTAGTTCCGGGCCGGGCATTATAAAATCTATCACCAGTAGCAATACCTGGCCGTTGGTGATAAAAGAAGAAACAAATATTTTCAAAACCATCGCTATAAGAGCAGCACAGGCAGGTTTTATTTAACAGAATGAAGAATAAGAAAAGCATTTACATAATTGTCTCAATCTCCCTATTTGTCGGACTATTACATTTCGTAATCGGACCTGACTATCAGGGGATTTTCAGGCATTTTATTCGTGGCTATTTAATTGATATTCTTCTGCCAATGAATCTATACTTATTGCTACAAATATCCCTAAGAAAGAACTTACCAGTTAATAAAGCCCGAATCACAGGTGCAATATTCACCTTTGCTTTTGGAACAATAGTAGAAATATTACAATTTTATGAAATCGAATTTCTTGGCAGGACTTATGACCCCTGGGATATATTAATGTATGGAATTGGAATTGGAGTAGGTATTATAATTGATTTGACAATAATTGACAAATTCGAAAAGCAACGACAGAAAAATGAATAATTACGCAACACAACATTGCATTGGGGCTTGCCACTAGTGGGGCTGGAAATTGAAGCAATCAGCAGCGATAATTCTGTTGTACTGTGGTTTGGGGCCTGACGAATCCCGGCATCCGCCGGGACAGGTGCCACCCAGCTTTAGTTCTTACTATTTAACTTTATGAAAAAGCCAGGCAGCAATTCCGGGCAAATGATTATAAAATTTACCACCATAGGTAATACCTGTACGTTAGCGGCTATTTTGCTGATTAACTGTAAACAATCCATCGTTGAATAAAAAATTAAAAAATGCGGTTTTTATTCTTTCTGCTTTTTATATTCTTATATTTTGTTTCCCATGGTCAACATTCAGCAACAACTACCATTAAAAGAGACAGTTTAATTGTTGTTGCAAAGAATCCTGAAAAGGGATTTCACCATGACTACATTTTATTTATTCCTAAAGGCACCCCGGTAAAGAAAAAAATATTCCTGGTTGTGGAGCCTAATAATACAGGTAAAATAACTGA